>Ga0116227_10007331_pt1 | contig 21647 bp, 20 predicted proteins | sample S1TSphgellanicum_FD_89693 | JGI IMG/M metagenome (GOLD analysis project Ga0116227, IMG submission 89693) | Host-associated microbial communities from peat moss isolated from Minnesota, USA - S1T2_Fb - Sphagnum magellanicum MG | ecosystem: Host-associated > Plants > Peat moss > Unclassified...
CCGTCGCGCACGAACGCCGCGGACACGCGGACCGCGCCCTGGGGATCGCCGACGTCGAGCGTCGTTGCGGCGGCGCCGCCGGCGACGTTCGCCAGGCGCAGCGCGTAGGTGCGTGCGCCCTCCAGCGTCACGAGCGCGTCGCCGGACGCCCCGCCGGCGGACGCGCGGACTGCGATCCGGTCGCCGATGCGATACCGCGGCTTGTCGAGCGCGACGGTAACATCGCTCTGGGCGGACAGCGTCTGACCGGAGAGGGCGCTCGGTTCGACCACGACGGCGGTCGCATCGAGGGCCCGCCGCACGCCGTCGCGCGTCTCGGCGATCGCGAGGTTCGAGCCGAGGCTCGTCTGCTTGAAGATCACGTGTCCGAGGCCGCGCGCGTCGAGCGTCGTCGTCTGCGCTTGTTCGGACGCGCCGTGGGAGAGCCGCAGGGTCACGACGGCGCCGGCGGCCGGGGCGCCGTCGGCCGGCGAGAATCCGCGCACATCGAATGCGATCGGCTCGCCGACGTCGGCGCTCGGAGCGTTTGCTTCGAGCGCGAGCGACACGGATGCGTTCGCGACGACGATGCGTGAGGTCGCGGTCGCCCCGCGCGTCGTCGCGCGGATCCCGTAGGTCGAATCCAAGCCGTCGGTCGGCGACGGGATCGCGATGCGCGCGGCGCCCGCCGCATCCGTGCGCACCGAGCGCTCCACGACCTCCGTCGTGCCCCAGCGAACTGCTCCATCGGATTCGCCCGGCGGGACGACGTGGGGCGTCCGGACGACGACGACGCGCACGACGACGTCGGCTGCGGGCGCTTCGCCGCGCTTGGCGACGACCGCGAACGGCACGTCCCGATCGGGGTCGCACGGGCAAAGCGGCCGCACCGCGAGCGCGACGTCGCTCGCCGCGTCGACCTGGAGCGCGGTGCCGCCCACGCCCCCCGCGGCGCTCGCGAGCACCGCAAACTCACCCGCTTCCGTCCCCGCCGGTACCGGGAGTTCGCCGGAAAAAGCGCCCGCCGCATCGATGTGCGCGACCACCGCCGAAAGCGTTGCCCCGCGTCCGGCCAGCACGATCCGCGCGCTTCCCGTCGCGGACCGCAGCCGGCCGGCGACGCGTTTGCGGGCGAAACCCACGAATCGGATGCCCTCCCCCGCACGCGCCACGGCGGAATCGAGACGGACGCCGACGATCGCCGGCGGGACGGGCGCCTGCGGAAGAATCGATACGAATGCGCGTCCGGCACCGCTCTCCGCAAGCGCGAACGCCGGCCGGCCGGGATCCCGCCAGACGATCGCGCCGGTCGCATCGGTCTTCTTCGGAATCAGCCGCAGGCCCACGAGAAACGAAACGTCCATGTTCGCGAGCGCCCTGCCGCTGCGCAGGTCGACGCCCCAGACGACCAGACCTTCGGGGCTCTCCTTGGTGAGGAGGCCCACGTGACTCCGGTTGAGCCAGACCTGCTGGACGGCGTCGCCGCGGCGCGCCTCGACGACGTAGAAGCCTTCCTGCGAGCCGAGCGGAACCGGCACGTCGCTCGATTCGAACCGGTAGCCGGGCGGCGGCGAGAACCGCCACCGCACGAGCGGACGTAATTTGGACGTATCGAGCGCCCGCGCGCTGCGGTTTTGACCCGCAACGATCACCTCGGCCGGATCGACGTTGTATGCGGCGAAGTCGACCGGCGCCCCCGAGTACGTATCCAAGCGCACGGTCGTCGTTTTCCACGGCACGTACGCATCGCGCGCGAAGAGCGCGAAGTACGCGTCCCACTGGTGCTTGTCGAGCAAGGGACGCGCCGCGAACGCGGGACCGGCGATGAGGGCGAGGGCGACCAGCAGCGCGGCGAGCGTACGCGGCGCGCGGGCCGCGCGGCGCTCAGAACGTCGCGTCGTAATAGAGGATCGCCTGCGTGTTCTGGGGGACGCGAAAACCGATCGTGTAGTCGTGATTGTCGCCCACCTTGAGAACGCCGTCGTAGTTCTGAATGCCCGAGAGATTCGCATTCCCCGAATCCGCCCCGAGATATCGCGTCTTCTGTTGATCTTCGAGCACGAAATGATCGGGCAGCGGCGCGACGGCGAAGCCCAGATGATTCGTGAAGTTGAAGGTCACGATGTAATATTCGTCGTTCGAATACGCGACGTTGTCACCCGGCGCAAACGTCCGCACGCTCTTGACGACGATGTCCTGACCCGGCCGCACGAGCGACGTGGCGGCGTCCGTATTCGCGCTCGGCGACGGGTCCTTGCACCCGGAGAGCATCGGCACGACGCAGAGCGCGAGAAGACACAGGAGGCGTTTCACGCGGTCGCCTTCGGCGGTTCACGCAGGCATCCCCCGCGCGCGCGAATAAGCGCCCGAGCGTGAATTCGAACTCGGGAAGACGGGCCTCGACGCGGTGTCGCGCCTGCGGCAGCGAGTCGGGCGACGGCGACGGAAGCTCGCTCGAACGGCTGGGGAAAAACTATCAGGTGGTCGTTGCGTGCGCCTCGTGCAAGACGTCGTTCGTCGCGCTTTCGAGGAATTGACGTGAGCGCCGCGCAGATGCGCGCGTTCGCGACTCCGGCCGCGGCCCTCGCCGCGCTCGCCTTGCTCGGCGCGACGCCCGCAGCGAAGCCGCCCGGGGCAACGCGACCGACCGCCGCAGCGCGGATCCCGGTTCCGCGGACGCCGACGACGCGCCAGCATTCGGAGTTCGTGGTCGAGGTCAACCGCAAAGGGCAGGTGATCCGCGCCGACCGCGTCAAGCCGGCGCAAAACGACACGTTCAACGCGATGACCTACGGCAACGTCCTGCAAGCCTTCATCCGGCGTCCCGACGGCAGCGCCGTCTCGGGCATCTACCGGATGACGTACGACTACGATCCGAAGCGAAAAACGGTCCGGCGCCAAGTCGCGCTCCTGCACGCGGGGCGGGTCGATCCGGATGCGCTCGGCGCCGTGGACCGCGAGATGGAGAAGATCGAGTCGGAACGCGCGCGCGAGCGTCTGAACGCGCCGCCCACGCCGAGTCCGCTACCCGATCTCAAAGCGATCACGGGGCACCGTCATTAACGCGCTCGAGAGCGACGCGATCGCGCTGCTCGAACGAACGTCGCACGCGCTCGCGTTCGCGCCGGGACCGCTTCCGCCGATGGCCCTGCGCCGCATCGCCGAAGCGGGCCGGCTCGCGCCGTCGCTGTATAATTCGCAGCCCGTGCGCTTCGTCGTGATCCGCGACGGCGCGACCTACGAGCGTTTCCGCGCGGGTTGTAACAAGTCGCGCGATACGTTCGTCAAGGCGCGCAAGGTCTTCGCGACGATGAACAAGCGGTTGAACAATCCCGTGTTCGTAAGAGGCCTCGAACGGCAATTGACCGGGGACGTGCTGCCGCCGCACGGCAATGCGATCGTCACGCTTCAGGACGATTCGATCACGGAATCGGTCGAAGCGTGCTCCTGCGCGCTGATGGCGATGCAACTCGAAGCCACGTCGCTCGGCCTCGCAAGCGCCTTCTGCAGCTGGACGCGCGGGCTGTCGTTTCAGAAGGATATGGTCGCGCTGCTGCGCGTGCCCAAAGGTTTCAAGATCTTCACGAGCCTCGTCGTCGGCAATCCCGTTTCGCCCCTCGTCGCCGCGCGCAAGGCGCGCAGACCGTTCGACGATGCCGTCACGTGGCTCTAAGGGAGACTCCGGCGACTTCGACGTGATGAAGTGGTGGCTACGCAGCCGCGACGGCATCGACGACGTGCAAGATCGCGACGTCGCGCGCAGTTGCAGCACGAAGGACGGCTACCGCAGCGAGTCCGAAGCGCGCGCCCACATCGCGATGAACGGCATGGGCGGCTCGCTGTTCACGTACCACTGCACGTACTGCGGCGAGTGGCATCTGACGCGGCGGAAACCGAAGGTCTGACGCGCCGCGCCGCTCAGGTCACCCCGAGCTTCTCGAAGGGGCGCGCTACGAGGGCGTCGACAGGCTCAGCGTGAGAGGTCGGGTCTATTCTTGCAATTCGCTTTCCTCGGGCGCGTCGGTCGGACTGTCGAAATCGATACGGTAGCCGTCCGGATCGATGAGGGAGACTACCCAGAGGCCGTTTCCCACCGTTGGGCGATTCTGAGGCTGTATGCCGCGTGATTTGAATTCGCGATAGAGTGCGAGCGCATCGTCACACGTGAAGCACACCGATGCCCCGGTGCCCAGCGCTTCTTTCGGCCGGCGTGCCGGAAGGAACTCCTGAAGCATGATGGCGGCATTACCAAGCTCGAGCCGGCACCAACGAATCCTGCCATCCGGGTTGTCCTCCGCAGCGTCCGGAATCCACGAGTTCTTCATCGCGAACCCAAGCCCGTCAACATAGAACCGCAGGGACGCTTCCATGTTGGTCACGCCGAAAAACGGCACCGCCTGCTTGACGTTCACGCTCGTCGTGGATGGAGCGGTCATGGTTCACCCCCAAGTATCGAAGACTATCCTTGCATTTTAGTATGTCAGCGCCGCGACCTTGCGGATCGTGCGTTCGTCGGCGATGACGCGGTGCATGAAATCGGCTACGTCGGCGCGCGAGATTTCGCGGCCCTTTTCGGGAACGAAACGGTCGTTCGCGCGATAGAGCCCGGTGCGCGGGCCGTCCGTCAGGCGGCCGGGGCGGACGATCGTCCAGACGAGGTCGCTCGCGACGATCTCGCGTTCCATCACGCGCATGTCGGCGAGCGGGTTCTTGAGCACGAACGGCATGATGACGCGGCGCGCGAAGAAGTTCATGTTCGGATCGTCCTCGACGCCCGCCGACGTGATCGCGAGGAGTCGCGTCGCGCCCGATTTGCGCATCGCCGCGATGATGTTCGCCATGCCCTCCGAATAGACGGTCGTCGGACCGAGTCCGTCCGCGCCGAGCGCCGAAAGCACGACGTCGCAGCCGCCGACGGTCGTGTCGACCGCCTCGCGATCGAACACGCTGCCCGCGATCACGCCGATCGCCCCGAGATCGCGCGGTAACTTGCGGGGGTCACGGACGAGTACCTTGACGTGATCCCCGTTCTCTCGCGAGACCGCCATCAGCCAGCGGCCGACGCCGCCCGTCGCCCCGAAAATCGCCACGCGCATGTTGGGGGATTCGCGCTGACGCGGCGCCGAAGCCTCGCCGTCTGATGCGTTTCGCAACCTTTCTCGATCACGGCACCATCCGTTTCGGCATCGTCGAGGGCGCGCACGTGCGGCCCTTTCCGCGCGCGGTCGCGACGCTCGCCGATTATCTCGCGCTCAACGTCACGGCACGCGCGGGACTCGCGACCGAAGATGCGATCCCCCTCGACGCGGTGCGGCTGCTCGCACCCGCGCGGCCGCGCAAGAACGTCTTTTGCGTGGGCCGTAACTATCTCGGGCATGCAGAGGAGATCGCGCGAACGCGCGGGACCGCACTCAATCTACCGAAGGTGCCGACGTTCTTCACGAAAGCGCCGACGTCGATCGTGAATCCCGGCGAGGTCCTGCACCTTTCGGCCGCCGTCTCCCACGAATACGATTGGGAAGCCGAACTCGCGGTCGTGATCGGCGAACGCTGCCGCGACGTCGCCGAGTCCGACGCGCTATCGGTCGTGTTCGGATACACGTGCCTCAACGACGTCACGGCGCGCGACCTGCAGAAGGATCACCAGCAGTGGTTCAAGGGGAAAAGTCTCGACCAGACCTGTCCGATCGGCCCGTGGATCGTCTCCGCGGACGAAGTCGGCGACCCGCAGACGCTCGACATCGCGCTGCGTGTCGACGGCGTGACCAAGCAGCAGTCGAACACGAAAGAAATGATCTTCAACGTGCGCGCCATCATCGCGTCGCTGACGCGCGGCATGACGCTCGAGCCCGGCGACGTGATCGCTTCCGGCACGCCCGACGGCGTCGGAATGGCGCGCACGCCGCCCGAGTTCTTGTACGACGGCGCGACGATGGAGGTCGAAATCGCCAAGATCGGCGTGCTCCGCAACGCCGTGGCGCTCGGCGCTTAAAAAGCGGAATGACCGGCAGGGACGCTCCGCCCGCACGCGGGAGTGAGGGGCGCACCCAGAGCCGGAAAGGACCGTGTTTGATGGCGAGCATCGATATGCTCCGCAACGATCCCGCAGCGAAGGCCGTCGTGGCCGGCGACACGATCTTCTCAGAAGGCAGCCCGGGCGACATCGCCTACGTGGTGACCGAAGGCGAAATCGAACTTTCGATTCACGGTAGCGCGGTCGAGACCGTCGGCACCGGCGGCATCTTCGGCGAGATGGCGCTGATCGATAGTCAGGCGCGTAGCGCCACGGCAACGGCGAAAACCGATGCGAAGGTCGTGCCGATCGACCAGCGCCGCTTTCTCTACCTCATCCAAAACACGCCGTTCTTCGCCGTCGAGGTGATGCACGTGATGGCCGAACGGCTTCGGCGCATGGACGCGCGCGTTTAGCAGAGATGGGCCGGCGGCGTACGAGCGTCGATACGATCGAAGTAAGACCGCTTGCGCCTCGTCACCCTGAGCCTGTCGAAGGGCGCGTCCACGAGCCTCCGCCGAACGTGAACGTTCCCGAGTCGCCCTTCGACAGGCTCGGCGTGACGAGACCGACACCGGGCAGCACCGACGGAGACTAGCGCCGCACCGCCGTGACCAGCACCGGTCGCGCGGGCCGCATTACCGCTTGCGCCGCGGGTTCGATGGCGGCGCCGCCCGCGAGTTGCAGCGTGTAGCGTCGGGCGATCGTCGCGACGGCCAGGACCGCTTCGAGGCGCGCGAAGGGCTCGCCGATGCACATCTTGCTGCCGCCGCCGAACGGGAAGTAGGCGAATTTTTCCGGTGGGGACGCATTCCAGCGTTCGGGTGCGAAGACGAGCGGATCCGCGAAATAACGCGGGTTGCGCTGCGTGACGTACGGGCTGACGAACACGCTCGCCATGCGCGGAATCGTGTAGCCGCCGAGCTCGATCGCTGCGAGCGGGCGCCGTGCGAAGGCGGCGGCGGGCGGATAGAGACGAAGCGCTTCGTCGACGACGCGAGCAGTGTAATGGAGCTTCGGAACGTCATCGATATCGGGCGTCCGCCCGTCGAGGACCGCATCGAGTTCCGCGTGCAGCGTGCGCTCGACGGCCGGGTGTCGCGCGAGCAGATACCACGTCCAGGTGAGCGCGTTTGCCGTCGTCTCGTGCCCCGCGAGGATGAGCATCACCAGTTCGTTGCTCAACCCGGCGTCGTCGATCTTGCCGCCGCCGTCGTCGCGCGCCTCGAGCAGCAATGAAAGCAAATCGTCGCCCCCGGTGCCGCGCCGGCCGCGTACGATCGGGTCGACGATCGCCTGCAGTTCGGCGCGCTCGCGCGGAAAGAAGACGCTCGCGCGTTTCGGAAAGAGCCGGTGCAGCGTCCCGAGCGACGGCGCGAGCAGCGCGAGCAGCGCGCCGAGCGACGTGCCGCGTTGCAGCACGCGCGCGAGCACGGCGGCCACGCGATTCGCCTCCTCGCGCAGATCCGCGCCGAAGAGCGCGGCGCCCACCGCTCCGAGCGTCAAGCGCGCCATGGCCGCGCCGATGTCGAAAGGTTCGCCGTTCCACGTCGCCGTCACGCGTTCGGTCTCGGCGACGATCGTCGACGCGTAGCGCGCGACGCGCGTGCGGTGGAACGCCGGCTGCATCAACCGCCGGCGCGCGAGATGCGCCGGATCCTCCGTCGTGAGCAGACCTTCGCCGACGAGTTCGCGCACGATCGCCGCGCCCGTGTCCCGAACGAATTCGTGCTGCCGGGACACGAGGATGCGCTCGATGAGCTCCGCGTCGTCGACCACCACGATCCGTTGCGCCCCAAGACGGAACGACGAGACCGGACCGTAGCGGCGCGCCGTTCGTTCGAGAAAGCGCACGAGACCGCCGGACGACGCGCTCGCGATGAAGCCCGCACCAAAACCGCCGGGGCCCGGCGGAAGCTTGGTCACCGTTCCACATCCGCGTCGAGCCACGGGTCGACCAGCGCCAGGCGCTTCGCATTCGCGGGATACGTGCCGTGCGGATGCCGATCGTGCCAGCGCGCCGCGAGCATGGCGAGATATTCGAAATTCTCGTATTGCGACGGTCCGCGTTGCCGCCGAAAGAGCGCGACGACGGGCGCGAGGCGACTCCAATAATAGGTGACCAAGCGGCTGAAGAGATCGAGGAACGTGTCTTCGTCGATCAGCCGGTTCTTGACGAGCGTCCCCACCTCGTTGAACCAATTGCAAACGTTGATCTCGGGATGGACGCGCGCATCGACGAACCCGACCCCTCCCAGTTCGCGACGGTAATTCGCATCCGCGATCTTCGCATCGAGCCCGGTCTGCACGTAGCGAAACGACTCCTGAAGACCGTCCGCCCGCAGCTGTTCCGTGATCCGCAGCAGCGCGTCGAGCTCGTTGCTCGCGCGCAAGTGACGGATCTGCGCGAGCGCCGCGATCGCCGTGCCGATGAAGACCAGGAGCGTTCCGACCTGCACGGCCGTGTTGACGAAGTCGAGAATGCCCGCGACGGCGATGATCACAAGGCGACTGACATTCGCGTTGCGGGCGCGCAACGCATGCGAGGAGCGAGCGCTATTGCAGCGCCACGAGCACTTTCCCCGACGGTACGACGACGAGACCGTCACCCGCACCGAGCCCGAGGAGCGGAATCGCGAAGTACTCGCTGCAGAGGACGGGAGCCGGGAGCAGCATTTTGAACGCCGGGCGGCCCGTGCCGCCCGCGAACCCGTAGAGCGCGCCCGCCGTGGTCGGCACGTACACGGTGTCGTTGACGACGATCGGCGCACACGAGAACGTGCTGCCCGACGGCGCCGCGACGCTCCAAAGCGGCTTGCCGGTCGCGATCGACGTTGCCGTCAGCGTCGCGGGCTCCGTAAAGAAGCCGATGCCCGACCGAAACGCCGGCGCGTACGAACTGTTGAAGCCGCCGGTCAATTTCCCGCTTGCGGCGTCGAGCACGATGCCGTCGGTGTTGAAATCGTAGACGTCGCGAACCCAGACCGACCCCTCGTAGACGGCGGCGCTCTCGCCGCCGCCGCCCTCGCAGCCGCCGGAGAACTGCCAGATCTGCGTTCCGGCCAGCGGCGCGAAGCGGTACGTCTGCGGACACGCGTAGGAGACGAAGACGCCGTCGGCGGTCACGGCCGGCGCGGACGAATCGCCATTCTCCACCGGCGCCGTCCAGACGAGCGCACCATCCGTCTCGCGGACGGCATAGACGGTCCCGCCGGATCCGGCGCCGCCGGTGTACACGTATCCGTTGCGAGCCGTCGGAGCCGACGTGAAATGATATTGTCCGGGAAGCGACGTGCGCCAGAGCGGCGTACCGTCGCGCGCCGAATACGCAAACATCGCGCCCGGGCCGCCGAGGGTCGCTCCGGATTCCGGAACGACGAAGACGGCGCCGTCATCGTAGGCGGCGCCGATCCACGGCCCGTAGCCGGCCGGCGTACGCCGCGTCCAGACGATCCGGCCGGTTTGCGCGTTGAGCGCGTGGAGCGTCGACGTGGTGCCGAGTCCCACCACGAACACCATGCCGTGCGTCACGATCGGGTACGAGAGATTCGGCGCGAGCGGCGTGGCCCAACGGATCCGAAGCGGCGGCGTGACGCCCGGCATCGCGATCGCACCGGCGTGGTCCGTCGTAATCTGAAATCCGCGCGCACCGCCGTCGCTTGCCGCCGGCGCCGATTGCGCCGAAGCGGCTGCAGGCGCACCCGCGATCGAGATGACGAGAAATCCGGCGACCGCTAAAGCGCGCGCCGCCACGTGTTTCGAAACGATCATTTTCGACGTTCGTTTGAGGAACCGGGCCCTTATCCTTGTGGCGTCGCCGCGCGCACGACCGGCGTCACGAAGAGCACCTCTTCGCCGGCACGAGCGTTGCGAATGTCGTCGAGTATGACGGCATGGCCGTCGCGCCAGACCGCAAGCGTCAGGCCGTCCGACTCGGCCGCCGGCAGAACGCCGGAAGCGGGGACGCGACGCTGGACGATCGCGAACGTTCCCGCGTCGGTTTCCAGGCGGCCGCGCACGCCCGCATCGTACGCGAGGCCGGCGAGTACGGGCGCCGCGATCGCCGCCGTCCCGAAGACGCGACCGACGTTGAAATGCTTGCGGATCGAGGTTTCGAAGTCGAGATGCTGGACGCGCATCACGACGGCCGCATCGGCGTTGCGCGCCCGCGTGCCCAGAGCCACCTCGAGGTTCATCGTGTCGCTGTTCGTGATCGCGACGACGGTTGCGGCTTCGGCGACGTTGCAAAAATCGAGCGTGCGATCTTTGCTCGCGTCGCCCGTGAGCAAGTCGAAGTCGCCCGCACGAGCGCGCTCGATCATTTCGGGTCGCGGCGTCGTTTCCACGACGACGACCTTCGCGTGGTTTTGCAGCAGATAGTCGATCACGCGCGACCCGACGTTGCCGGCGCCGCACACGACGATATGGTCGCGTCGCGATACCCGCCGCAGCCCTTGGGTGACGACGTACTGCGCTTCGATGAAGCGCGAACTCAAGACGGCGATGAAGATTCCGGAGAACGTGAGGCCTGCCAGCATCAAGAGCATCGCGCCGAGTTCGGCCGGAACGTCCCCGAGCTTGGGCGTGATGTCGCCGTAACCCGTCGTCGTCATCGTCGAGAGCACGAAGTAGGCTGCCGTCGCGACGTCCCGCCGCATCGTCGTCGCGAAAAATGCGGTGCCGCACGTGAAGACGGCGAGCCCCGCCAGGAAAGCGCCCGCCACGACGGGGTTGGGACGCACGTTTCGAAATCCGAGCCCGCGCAGACGGCGCCCCGTCTCCGCGACCGTGCGCGCGAAGGCGCGCGCACGGGATCCGCGTCGCGACCGGACGGCCGAGAAGATCGTCAGCGTATCGCTCGCGTCGAGCGGTTCGGCGCGGTCGAAGGCGACCGTCCCGTCGCGCGACACGATGCGCGCGTCGAGACGGCGTTCCGCGTCGTGGGCACTCATGCCGGCGACGCCTGCATCGCCCGCCGACAGCCGTGCGAAGCCGACGAGCCGGCCGTCGAGGTAGGGAAACTCGACGCCGTAAAAGCAGGCGGGATCGAGCGCCGCCGCCGCGTAGACGGCCGCGGCCAACGACGAGAGAGAGATGACCGCGCAATTCGGAAGCTGGTCTTCGATCTTACGCCCGAGCGTCCGATTGAACTGGCGCATCACGACCCGAATTTCCGGATTGAGGTCGCGCGCGGCGAGTGCGAATTGCAGGTTCGTATGATCGTCCTCGGTCAACGCCATCGCGACGCTCGCGTCCCGTGCGCCGGCCGCCGCGAGGGCGTCGCGCTCGTCTCCGCGCCGTGCGACGAACTGCGCGCCGAGCGTCGTCACCGCGGCGGCCACGTCGTCGGAAGAATCGGCGATCACGACGACGCGGCCGCCCGTCGCAAGCAGTTCCTCGCAGACGTCGAACACCAGGAGGTCGCCGCCGAGAATGACGGTGAACCGTGGGTTCATCCGGCTCCCCGTCCCGCCACGAACCTCATCGCTCGCTTAACGGCATCGGCTACGCGACGGTTGCGAGCGCCGGACCTGCTGCAAAGCCGCTGCGATCGTGCGTCGCCGGTCCCTGCGTCGTTCGATCGCGTTGTCGAAGATTAGCCGGCGCCGCTTCGTTTTTCCGCTGCACGGCGTCGAAGAGAGACGTGTCCATCATGCTCGGATCGCTCGCCGCGGCTCTCGCGGCCGCCTCATTTCTCGGTCTCGGCGCGGGTTCGCTCGTCGCGCCCGCGGCGCTCGCGCAGAACTACGGCCTCCCGGTCGACGACGCGACGGGCATTGCCTACGTCCGCGCCCTCGGCATGCGCGACGCGGTGCTCGGCCTCGTCCTCCTGACCTTCCTCGTGCGTGGCGATCGCCGAGCCCTCGCGACGAGCGTCGGGCTGTCCTCGCTCGTCGGCGCGAGCGACTTCACGATCGTCGCGACCCGCCGCGGCTTCCAGGCCCCCCTCAGCCTGGCGATCCACGGGACCGGCACGCTCGGCCTCCTCGGAATCTGGGCCCTGCTCCGCCGAACCCCCTGATCAGCGAGGACACCCGCCCCCGCCCGCGGTAAACCAACCCGCCACCGCGCCTACTCAAGGCGCCTCCGTCGCATGCCGCACGCCCGCCGCGACTGCCATCCCAAAAAGGGCCCGCGAGGCCTGGGGGGTATCCGGGCTTGTCACCCTGAGCTTGTCGAAGGGCGCCCCGACCTCTAAAGAAAGAATCGCATGCTCATTGGCGTTCCGACCGAGACCGCCCCGGGCGAGCGTCGCGTCGCGCTCGTACCCGAGACCATCGGCCGCCTGGCGAAGGCCGGCCATTCGTTGCTCGTGCAGCGCGGCGCGGGCCGTTCCGCATCGTTCACCGACGAAGCCTACGAGGCCGCGGGCGCCGTGCTTGCTGCCGACGGGCCCGAAGTTTACGCCAAGGCCGAGTTCATCGCAAAGGTGGCGCGGCCGACCGACCCGGAGTTGCAGTCGATGCGCCCGGGCCAGACGCTGCTCGCCTTCCTCGCGCCGCTGGGCGACCCGCAATCCGTCGAGAAGTACGCCGCGCAAAAGATCACCGCGCTCAGCATGGACGCTATTCCGCGCACCACGCGCGCGCAGAGCATGGACGCGCTTTCGTCGCAGGCGAACATCGCCGGCTACAAGGCCGTCCTGATCGCCGCGAACGAGTCCCCGCGGTTCTTCCCGATGCTGACCACGGCCGCCGGTACGATCCGTCCGCAGAAGGTGTTCGTGCTCGGCGCGGGCGTCGCCGGACTGCAGGCGATCGCGACGGCGCGGCGCCTCGGCGCGGTCGTCTCCGGCTTCGACACGCGCGCGGTCGTCAAGGAGCAGGTGCAGTCGCTCGGAGCAACGTTCCTCGAACTCGATCTCGGCGTCGACGCGGCGGGGGCGGGCGGCTACGCCAAGGCGCTGACGGACGAGCAGGAAGCGAAGCAACAGCAGTTGCTCGCCGAGTACATCGCGGGCATGGACGTCGCGATCACGACGGCGGCCGTGCCGGGACGCCGCGCGCCGCTCTTGATCAACGAAGACGCGGTCAAGGGCATGAAGCCCGGCTCCGTGATCGTGGACCTCGCCGCCGAGACGGGCGGCAACTGCGCGCTCACCGAGGCGGGCAAGGTCGTGGTGAAATACGGCGTGACGATCGTCGGCACGACGAACCTGCCGTCGACGATGCCGTTCGACGCGAGCACGCTTTACTCGCGCAACGTCTTCACGCTACTGCAGCTGATCGCGAAGGACGGGCCCCTCGTGCTCGACATGAACGACGAGATCGTGAAGGGCACGACGCTCGTGAAGGACGGCGAGATCGTCCACGAACCAACGAAGTCGGCTTTGGCCGGGAGCAACGCGTGAACGTACTTCATCTCTTAACGGAATTGACGGTCTTCGTCCTGGCCGTGTTCGTCGGCCTCGAAGTGATCTCGAAGGTGCCCGCGACGCTGCACACGCCGCTGATGTCGGCCACGAACGCGATCCACGGCATCGTGCTCGTCGGCGCGCTCCTGATCGCGGTCGTCGCCGAGCCGAAACTCGGGCCCGCGCTTTCGGTCCTCGTCGTCTTTCTCGCCTCGCTCAACGTCTTCGGCGGCTACGTCGTCACGCAGCGGATGCTCGCGATGTTCAAGCCGCGTCAGACGCCGGCTCAGGCCGCCGCGGCGGCTGCGAGCGGAGCGCAGAAGTAAGTGGACATCGTCGCCGACGCTCCGGGGCAACTCGCGATCGACTTCGCGTACCTCGTGACGGGCATCTGCTTCATCATGGGCCTGCGCTACATGAACACGCCCAAGACCGCGCGCCTGGGCAACGCCGTGTCGATCGCCGGCATGGTGGTTGCGCTCGTCGCCACGGGCTTCAATCTCGACTGGTCGGCCGGCTGGTGGATCGCGCTCGTCGGACTCGGCGCGGGCGCCGCGGTCGGCATCTATGCGGCGCGTTCGGTGAAGATGACGGCCATGCCGCAGATGGTGGCGATCTTCAACGGGGCGGGCGGCGGCGCGGCCGCCATGGTCGCGTCGGCCGAGTTCCTCAGTAAGCTCGATCCGGACGCGGGCACGATCCCGCTCGACGTCGGCGTGACGAGCGTGTTGACGGCGGTGATCGGCGCGATCAGCTTTACGGGCTCGATCATCGCGTTCCTCAAACTCCAAGAGTTGATGACGGGCCGGCCGATCGTCTATCCCGGCCAGCAGATCGTCAACGCACTGCTCGCACTCGCGGCGGTGGCGGGCATCGTCCTCGTCGCGCTCAACGTGCAGACGGTACCCGCGTTCTTCGCGGCGCTCGTGGCGGCCGCAATACTCGGCGTCCTCTTCGTGCTGCCGATCGGCGGCGCGGACATGCCGGTCATCATCTCGTTGCTAAACTCCTTTACCGGCTTGGCGGCCGCGCTCACCGGCTTCGCGCTCGGGAACAACGTGCTGATCATCTCGGGCGCACTCGTCGGCGCGTCGGGAACGTTGCTGACGCTCATGATGGGCAAAGCGATGAACCGCTCCGTCGCAAACGTGCTCTTCGGTGCGTTCGGCGCCGTGAAAGCCACGGACGCCGCGGCGGGCCCGACGGGCTCGACGGGCGGCACCGTTCGCGAATCGTCGGTCGACGACGTCGCGACCATGCTCGCGTACGCGCGCCAAGTGATCGTCGTGCCGGGGTACGGCATGGCCGTCGCGCAAGCGCAACACAGCGTGCGCGAACTGGCCGATCAACTCGAGAAGAAGGGCGTCGAGGTCAAGTACGCGATCCACCCCGTCGCCGGCCGCATGCCGGGCCACATGAACGTGTTGCTGGCCGAAGCCAACGTCCCATATCCGGCGCTCTACGACATGGAGGACATCAACCCGGAATTCCCCCGCACGGACGTCGCCCTGATCATCGGCGCGAACGACGTGACCAACCCCGATGCGCGCAATTCCCCGTCGAGCCCGATCTACGGCATGCCGATTCTCGACGTCGACAAAGCGCAACAAGTCGTCGTGCTCAAGCGCTCGATGAAGCCCGGCTTCGCCGGCATCGATAACCCCCTCTACGAGCTGCAGAACACCTCGATGCTCTTCGGCGACGCGAAGGCGTCGATCGATAAGCTCGTGGGGGCGGTGAAGACGCTCTAACCGGCAGCGCCGGGGGCGAGCCCACGGTCGTCCGCCGGCGCGGGCGATAACCGAGTAAGAAGCCGGTTCGCGAATGCCGATGAAATGGTTATGTCCCCGGCAGCGACGGGTCTATCCGGCGAGGCGCAAACGCTCGACTTTGCCTTCAGATCGCCGGCCTCGGCTCGCTCGGGCTCGCCTGCCGGTCGCGCTACTGCTATTTCCGCGCCCGTGCGCCGGACGCTCGGCACACCGTGCATTCGGTAGAGCAGATCGAAACGGAGAACGAGCGCTCGCTGAGTCCGCTCGCCCGGCGCACCCTCGTGACCACCACGGGTCTCGCCCTCGCGGGATCGCTCTTGGGAACCGTCGCCGCTTTCGAAGGGGCCGGCGTGGGGACGGAGCTCGCGATCGTCCTCTCCTGCGTGGTCTTCTCTTCGAGCCTACTCTTCGCGCTGCTGGCCTTTCGCAACGCTTCGGCGCAAACGATCGCGATCGTTTCGACCGTCTACTACGCTCTCTACCTCTGCGCCGGTGCGGTCGAGGCCATCGCGAGCAGCGGCCACCCGCTCCACTTTTTTGCGTATCTGGTCTGGTTTTTTCCGCTCCTCGTGTACAACAAACTCGTCAACGCGCCGACGGTGGGACGACTCCTCGGCCGGATTCTGATCGTGGCCCCGTTACTCATCGTCGCTTGCCTTTTCGCGCGCATGCTCGCCGTGTTCACGGGCGCCCAATTTTCACTCCTGGGCGCGTTCACGCTGTGTTTTCTCGCGTACGCAGCGGCCTTCGACACCATCATGCGCTATCGCGAAGAATACGTCGCCGGGCGCGAGCGCAAAGAGTCTCGCAAAGCTCAATCCGAATTGCTCGAAAGCATCTCCGATTGCTTCATCTCGCTCGACCCCGAGTTCAGACTCACCTATGCGAACGAAGCGGCTCGGGCCGAACTCGGTGCCAAACGGCGTGCGCCGCTCGACGAGACCCTCGCGGCGGCGGCTCCCGGCTTCTTATCCGAGCCGATGCTCGCGGGACTGCAAGATGCGTACGGAAAGGCGACGGCGTCGACGTTCGAAGCGAAGGCGGAACACCCGGAACGCTGGTACGAACTGCGCTGCTTTCCGCGATCCGACGGCATGTCCGTTTACTTTCGCAACATCGGCGAGGCGATCCAGGCGCGCCGCAAACTCGAGGAAGCGCAAGCGAGAACCGAGCACCTCGCGTTCTACGACGTGCTCACCGAGCTTCCCAACCGCGCTCTGCTGCGGAATCGACTAGACCAGGCGCTCGCGGCGTCGCTTTCCCATAGCACGTCGGGCGCGCTGCTGCTGATCGACTTGGACCAGTTCAAGACGGCCAACGGAACCCTCGGCCAAGAAATCGGCGACCTCTTGCTCAAGGAAGTCGCGCTACGGCTCGAAGCTTGCGCGCGAACCGTCGACACCGTCGCCCGGTTGAGCGGGGATGAATTTGCCATGCTTCTCGAAGGACTGGAGACCGACCCGAGCGCGGCCGGCGCACGCGCGGAGGCAGCTTGCGCGGCGATCCGGGCCGCCTTCATCGCACCCTACCACGTCGGATCCTTCGAGTACAACGCATCGGTCTGCATCGGCGTCGCACTCTTTGCGGGCGGGTCCGAATCCGCCGGCGACGTGTTGAAGCGGGCAGACTTGGCGTTGCATCGTGCGAAGGCCGAGGGGCGCGATCGCGTCCGCTTCTTCGACCCGGAAATGCAAAAACTCGTCGACGCGCGCGCCGCCCTCGAATTCGATTTGCGCCGCGCCCTCCACTCGGATCAGTTCGAGCTCCACTATCAGCCCCAGGTGGACGCGCGCGGAGTGGTAATCGGAGCCGAGGCGTTGTTGCGCTGGGCGCATCATTCGCGCGGCATGGTTCCGCCGAACGAGTTCATTCCGCTCGCCGAAGAGGGCGGGCTGATCGTCGAACTCGGCCGCTGGGTCCTCGAAACCGCCTGCTCGCAACTCGCAAAATGGGCCGTGCAGCCGGGCATGGAGCGCCTCAACCTGGCCGTGAACGTAAGCCTTCTGCAGTTTCTCGACTCGAATTTCGTTCATTTGGTGCTCGACGTGTTGCGCGAGTCGGGCGCCGACCCGCGCCGCCTCAAGCTCGAGATTACGGAGAGTTCGGTCATGGGAGACGCGGCCGACACCATTGCGAAGATGACCGCCCTGCGAGCGCACGGCGTCGGATTTTCCATCGACGATTTCGGAACGGGCTACTCGTCGCTCTCGCACGTACGGCGTTTACCGCTCGACGAGCTCAAGGTCGATCGAAGTTTCGTAAACGACGTGCTGACGGACGACCGGGATGCTTCCATCGTTCGCACGATCGTCGCGCTCGGCCGTAATCTCAACCTTTCGGTGATCGCCGAAGGCGTGGAAACCGACGGGCAACGCGCCTTCCTCGAACGCGAGGGCTGCCTCGCCTATCAGGGGTTTCTCTTCAGCCCGGCGCTACCGCGCGCAAAATTCGAGGCCTTCGTGGCCGCCGCCGCGGTGCGACGGGCGAGGGCCGGCGCGGCTTGATCTTGCCGATCATCGCTTGCCGACGCGCGCCACGGTCGCGTCGGCAAGTAGAGCTATAGCGGCGCCGTTTGCGATTGCGCCGGTATGCCGCGAACGGAGCACGCGCTCGCCTTCCGCGAGCCGCACCTCGGCGCTCGACACGCTGATCCGGCAAACGGCCCCGGAAACGGCCGGCTTTTCGATCGTCGCGGTCACGGTCGTCGCTCGGCCGGGTTCCACGCGCACCTCCGAAGCGGGTCGGTAGCTGCGGCTCGCCTTCGCTTCCACGACCCGGGCGAACCTTCGCCTGCGGCCGGGCGCGGGCTCGGGGCGACCCGTGCCGAAGGAACGCAGCATGATCGACGCCACCGCCGAGACACCCGCCGCACCGGCCGCGCACGACGACGAGCCGCCGCAAGCGCTGCTCGATTTCATGGTGACCGATTGGGAACCGCGAGCGGGTTCGACGCCGCTCGTCGCGGGCGCCGAGCATTTCCACGCGCGTCGCGCGGCGCTCTCGCGGCTCTTCCCGGGCGACGTCCTCGTCGTCCCGTCCGGACACGCCAAGGTCCGTGCGAACGATACGACGTTTCGCTTCCGGCCGGGCACCGATTTCTATTATCTGACCGGCAACGTCGAAGCCGACTGCGTCCTCGTCATGACGCCGCGCGCAGCCGGCGAACACGCCGCCATCCTGTACGTCGAACCGAATCCCGGCAAGACCGATCCGACGTTCTTCACGGATCGCGCAAAGGGCGAACTCTGGGTGGGTCCGCGTCTCGGCGTTCCCGAAAGCGCGGCCCGCTACGGGATCCCGGCGCGCGGTCTGCCGGAGCTCGATGCGGAACTCGCGTCCATCGGTGCGGCAGGGGCCGGCCGCACGCGCGTGCTGCGCGGAATCGATGCCAAACTGGATGCCGCGCTGCCGCTCGCCGAGGAACGTGACGCGGCGTTCGCCGCCGCCCTCTCCGAGTTGCGCCTCGTCAAGGACGCCTACGAGATCGCGCAACTCGAAGGCGCGATCGAGGCGACGCGGCTGGGATTCGAAGACGTGATCCGCGCGCTGCCGGCGTGCAAGACGGAACGGTACGTCGAAGGCATCTTCGGATTGCGCGCGCGCGTGGAAGGAAACGACGTCGGCTACGGCACGATCGCAGCGTCCGGCAAACACGCATGCACGCTGCATTGGACCGACAACGACGGCGAGCTCCACACCGGCGACTTGCTGCTGCTCGACGCGGGCGTCGAAGCGCAGACGCTCTATACGGCCGACGTCACGCGGACGATCCCCATCGGCGGCCGCTTCTCACCCGAGCAGCGCGAAATCTACGAGCTCGTCCTCGCCGCGCAAGACGCCGCCTTCGGCGCGTGCAAGCCGGGCAACGACTTCATGGCTCCGAACGATGCGGCGATGGACGTGATCGCGCACGGCCTCGAACGGCTGGGCATCCTCAAGACCAGCGCCGCCGAAGCGCTCCTCAAGACGAACCAATTCTACAAGCGTTATTCGCTGCACGGCGTCAGCCATATGCTCGGACTCGACGTTCACGATTGCGCGGCCGCGCGCAAAGAGACCTACAAATACGGAAAGCTCGAAACGGGCATGGTCTTGACGATCGAGCCCGGGCTCTATTTCCAGCCGGACGATCGCACGGTACCGGAACGCTATCGCGGCATCGGCGTGCGCATCGAGGACGACGTACTCGTCGTATCGGGCGGCTGCCGTAATCTCAGCGCCGCATTTCCGCGTTACGCCGACGACGTCGAGCATTGGGTCCGCAGGCTCGCGCTGGAACGCGGCTCGATTCTCGACCCCTAGCGTTCCGGAACGAGCCGCGACGGCACAGGGCCGGACGGGCCGCCGTGCAAGGAAGCTTCTTCGGTCGCCCGTTCTGCCAAGGAGTCCCGACGTGTCCACTCGAGCCATCCGTCTTGCGCTCTTAGCGCGAACGATTCTTTGCGCGGCGGCCGTGCCGGTTGCGGCGTCCACCGGGCCCGCGTTCGCGCAGCCGCGAGATGCGGCCGTCACGTGGTCGTCGGTCGGACCGTCGTCGGTGAGCGGCTGGTCCGGCAAGATCAATGCGTTCGCGTTCCGGCAAGCCGACCCGAAGGTGATGTATATCGGCGGCGGTTGGGGCAATACGCCGCGCGAGTCGCCCGCGCAGTCGGGCATCTATCGGACGACCGACGGCGGCAAGGAGTGGACCCCGATCGACACGGGGCTCACGAACCCCGACGGAACGATCTCCTCCACCGTCAACGGTCTGTGGCTCGATCAGGCCAAACCGTCCGTCGTCCTCGCCTCGACGGAATTCGGCGGAACGTTCCGCTCGACGGATGCCGGCACGACGTGGAAAAACGTCGATCGAACCGAAGCCACGCAATTCGCGCAGGTCGGAACGACCATTTACCTCGCTACGCTGCGCGGCATCCTCGCATCGACGAACGACGGCGCGACCTGGACGCTCTCGCTCGCGATACCGGGCGGCGCGACCTCGGTCGTCACCACGGGCGGCGTAACGTTTGCGGGCAGCACGGCCGGCGACGTGTACGGGCTGGCGGCCGGGGCCTGGACGAAGCTCGGACACCCCGGCACGGGCGCGATCCACGACATCGCGATCGACCCGTTCGCGCCGAGCACCGTGTACGCCAACGTCGACGACAAAACGGCGTGGAATCAGGATCTCTACGCGTCGCTCGACGGTGCCCAGACGTGGACGCGGGTGCGGGCCAACTGGTCCCTCGGCGCGCAAGCGATCGCGTTCAGCCTCGTGGTTCCGCACCGTCTCTATCTCGGTGACGACGGCTCGGCGACGATCTTTCATTTCACCGCCGATGGATCCAGCCACCCCACCCTCGAACCCGGGGCGTCACTCGTCGGCGTCGACAACCGCTATATCATTCCCGTCAAGGGACAAGACAAGACCGACGACGCGTGCTACGCGCTGATGGATCAGGGCCTCTTCTTTGCGGCCCATTGCAGTTCGGGAAACGCGCCGAGCCTCGACGCGCAGGTTCCGAAGACGCTGGCCTACGACGTGGCGCCCGGAGGCGGCGGTCGCAACCTGCTCGTTCCGCTTCAAGACATGGGAACCGGTCTGAGCACGAACGCGGGTGCCTCGTGGACCCAACTCTTCAATACCGCGGAAGGCGCCGAAGCGACGCTCGATCCGTTCGACCCCGAGCGCTGTTACATGGCCCATCCCGACTACGGACTGTACGTCTCGACCAACGCCTGCGCGACGGTATCGTACGTCAATGAGACCGGCGTCTCGTCGCTCGCCTTCGTTCCCGGCGCCGGCACGCTGTACGCAATCACCAACCCCGACGTGGTGGCCGCGCAAGTTTCCACGAGTGCGAACGGCGGAACGACGTGGACTCCCACCAATTGGAAGTTCACGTATCCGTATCAAGTCGTCGTCTCTCCAACGAACGCGAACGTTATCCTCGTCGCGAACGGAACGGCGGCGGGTCCGTCACACCTCTCCTATTCGAGCGACGGCGGTAAGACGTTCCACGCATCGAGCGGATTGCCGGCGAACGGACCCTCGGTGCCGGGTCTCGACTTTCCGGTGCACCGCTTCTATGCGGCGTTCGATCCGAAGGTCACGACGACGGTGCTGCTGATCGACCACGATCCCACGACCGATAACGTGCTGCTCTATCGCAGCGTCGACTCCGGCGCGACCTTCGCACACGTGAGTACGCTCGTGCAGCCCGTCCCCCCGCGTCCGTGGCCGCACCTGTTCGTCCCGAACATCGGCGAGCACCCGGCGCCGGAAGTTCCGTATTACGCGACGCGTTTTTTCGGGAATCGGATCGCGTTCAATCCGGGTGCGCCGGACAAGTCGATTCCGCTCGTCATCCTTACCACGCGCTTCGGCGCATACGCTTCCGCCGACATCGGAAGTACCTGGAAACGGCTCGACGACGCGACGATCGCGCACGACTTCATCGGCGTAGCCTGGCGCGACGGCTACGTGTACCTCGCGTCGTTCGGCCAGGGCGTCCTCGAGAGCAGCGCGCCTCTGCAGTAATGGCTTTCA
>Ga0116227_10007332_pt1 | contig 21641 bp, 14 predicted proteins | sample S1TSphgellanicum_FD_89693 | JGI IMG/M metagenome (GOLD analysis project Ga0116227, IMG submission 89693) | Host-associated microbial communities from peat moss isolated from Minnesota, USA - S1T2_Fb - Sphagnum magellanicum MG | ecosystem: Host-associated > Plants > Peat moss > Unclassified...
CTATGCCACCAGCGAGATCCAGAGCCATATCAAGCAAGGCGCGCGCGATCTTCTGCTGATGGTGGGCCGCAAGGGCGAGACCGGGCGCATCGTGCTGCGCTATGCCAGCGCGCCTCAGGTGAAGGTGACCGGCGGCGCGGTAGAGAGTCATTTCGATGCCGCGCGCGGCGATCTGGTGCTGGATTACACCCATGGCGCTCTGGCCAGTGTGGAGATCAGCGGAGGTGGTCGCCCGCCTCTGACCTTGCTGCTGGGCGATGACGCAGTGGGCGCCTCCTGCTGGAATGCCGATGGCGTGCTGGCCTGCGGGCCGAACCTTGTGCGCCATGCGGTGGCGAAAGGGGGCGCTCTGGCGCTGACGGGCGATACCATTGCGGCTGGGCCTTTGCGGGTCTGGGGTGAAGCTTCGCGGGTGACATGGAATGGTGCCCCGGTGGTGATGAAGGTGCAGGATGGCGCGCTGGTCGGCAGCCTGCACGGCCCGGCGCCGGTGGCTTTGCCGCAACTGGCATGGCGCAGCATGGCGGGTTCGCCCGAGGCTTCGCCCGGCTTCGACGACAGCCACTGGCAGGCCATCGACCACCGCCGCGATGCCACGCAATCGCAAAAGCCTGATGGCCAGCCCACCATGACCATGGACCCCTATGGCTTCCATGAGGGCGATGTCTGGTATCGCGGGCGTTTTGCAGGCGATGCGAAAGCGCAGAAGGTGACGCTGGCCTATGGCGCGGGCGGGGCGGGGATGATGCAGGTCTTCCTCGACGGGGCGCTGATCGGACAAGGCGAATTGCCTGCGGGCATGCCGCGCCCGATCACCACCGGCAGCTTGACGCTCAACCTGCCTGACAGCGCCCGCACGCCGGGCGAGCATGTGCTGGCGGTGATGGTGCGCAACAATGGGCACAATTGGGACCTGACCGCCTCGGATGAGCATAAGGAGGCGCGCGGGTTGATCGCCGCTTCGGTCGAGCCTTTGACCGGGCCGTCCTTCTCCGTGCCGGTCAACTGGCGCATTCAGGGCCGCGCCGGGGGCGAGGATTTCGTCGATCGCGTGCGGGGCGTTGCCAACAATGGCGGGCAATATGGTGAGCGGATGGGCTGGCATCTGCCTGCCTTCAACGATGCGGCATGGAAGTCTGTGCAGGGGCTGCCTCAGGGCCCGGCGGGCACCAACTGGTATCGCAGCAGCTTTACCCTGAATGTGCCCAAGGAGCAGGATGCCACCATTGGGGTGCAGATGGGCGATCCCGCCACGCCGCGTTCCGCGCAGCATTATAGCGCGCTGATCTTCGTCAATGGCTGGAATATGGGGCAGTTTATCGCCCATGTCGGCCCGCAGCGGACCTTCCCGATCCCGGAGGGCATCCTCAACCACCATGGGGCGAATGTGATCGCTCTGGCGGTGACCAGCGATGGGCAGGCGGCCAATGCGCCAGAGCCGGTGAAGCTGGTGACGATGCAGAACAGATTGGGCGGCCTGCCGGTGCGGATGGTCGAGGCCCCAGCCAGCCTGCCGCCTGCGCCTTGATGCGAAACGGGGCGGCCTGTGGAGCCGCCCCTCTTGTTTTTACTGCGCCTTGGCGACCTCGACGGCATAGACATGCGTGCCGTGTTCATCGTGGTCATTCTCGAAATGGCCGCGGAAGATGATCCACTTGCCATCTGGCGTGAACGTCATGTTCGGCTCGGTCTTGTAATTGTGTTTGCGCATATCGACCAGCTTCTCTTGCGCGAAGGTGCCCGGCACGATCAGCTTGTCGGCATCCGCGGTGGGGATTTCGGCATCATCTGGGATGGCCTTTGGCGTAAACAGATAGAGATATTTGCCGTCCGGTGCATGGGCGACCATTTCGCTGTCACCGCCATCGCCGGTGAACAGCTTCAGATCGTTCGACTGGTTGTAATGCACCGACCACTGGTTGCGATCGACCTTGTACCAGGTGCGCTTGCCGCTGCTGATGTCGTAACCGGCCAGCCAGAAGACCTCGCCGCGCGGGGTTTGCAGATCGTACCAGATGGTGTGGCCATCGGGTGAGAAGAACTCATGGCCCGCGATCTCATTGTTCATGGTGCGGGTGTGGACCAGCTTCTTGCCGGTGCCATCGGTGCGGATGGTCCAGATGCGGTCGACCTCATGCCATGGCCCTTCGTGGCAATACATGATCAGCCCCGGATCGGTGGGCGAGAACTGCACATGGTTGAGCCAGTCGCTCGACGCCACGATCACCTTGCGCTCGCCGGTGACCAGATTGTGGGTGAAGATCTGCATCGGGATGTTGGCGATCAGGCGGCGGTGCAGGGCGCGCGTCTTGGCATCGGCATAGGTATAGGGCGTGCCGTCGGGTTTGTTTTCGGCATAGGTGTAGCCGCCGGGCGTCTCATTGCCGCCCTTTTGCGCAGGGTGCTTGAGCGTGCCGTCCGGGTTCACATTGGCGGGGGGCAGGGTGAATTGGCCCAGCAGCATCGTCTCATCGGCATTGATCGAGCCGATCGAGCCGCCCGCCACATCGGCCACCTTCTTCACCTTGCCGGTGTCGACATCGGCGGCATAGACCTGGAACACCTGCCCGGCATCGTCGCGCGCGCGGCTGGCGTAATAGACGTTGCGGCTTTTGTGCCCCGTAAACAGCAGGTTGAGCTGTGGGCCGGGCACCAGCAGCTTGACGCTCCAGTCCTTCAGCGTGACCACCGCGATGCCTTGCGGGGTTTTCATCACCATCTTGTCGCCTTGCGGGGTGAAGGCGCTCTGGGTGAAATAGAGGCTGGAGGTGCCGGGCATATCGCTGATGCGCAGCACACGGTGATGGGTCAGCGGATCGACCCATTCGCGCTGGGGCTTGGCGAGGGCTGGGGTGGCCAGCAGGACGCTGCCCGCGAGAAGGGCCCTGACCATCAGAGATTTACCCAAGGAACTGAAACGCATTCGGTCATCTCCCTTAGAAAGCGGTTCGCACGTCATTTGCCGCTTGTCGGTTTTGTTTTACATAGTATGTATTGATCCCTCAATGTGAAAAATGTCACAGGCTGATACACGGGTAAGAGGATCGAGCAGCATGGGTGGACCCACCCCCAGACAGGTGAAGACCGTCAACTATCTGGCCTATGGCGCCAATGACGTGCTGGGCGCGGGATCGATGGCGGTGATCTCCGCCTGGGTGCTGATTTTCTACACCAAATTCTGCGGCTTGAGCGCGGGCGAGGCGGCGCTGATCTTTGCGGTCGCGCGCGTGCTGGATGCCTTTGCCTCGCCCACCATCGGCCATCTGTCGGACAGTTTCGACCGCTTCTGGCTGGGGCAGAAATTCGGGAGGCGGCGCTTCTTCATTCTGGCGGCGATTCCGCTGCTGCCATCCTTCGCGCTGATGTGGTGGCCGGGGCAGAATTTCTGGTTCTACCTCGTCTCCTATGTGCTCTTCGAGCTGACCTATGCGCTGGAGGTGATCCCTTACGAGACGCTGGCCGCCGAGATGTCGAGCGACTTTGCCACGAAGGCGAAGTTCGCAGGTATTCGCATCCTTTTCGCGCAGGGATCGGCGATTTTGGCGGGATTTCTCCCGATGTGGCTGATCAACTGGCTGGGCCGCGACAGTCCGATGACGTTTTTCGCCATGGGCGGCCTGTTCTCCTTGCTGTTTATGGCGGCGGCGGGCTTCCTCTACGCCTTCAGCTGGGAGCGGCATCGGCCGGAAAGCGCCCGCGTGGTGACGGCCCGGCCCAGCTTGTGGAAGAACCTCACCTCCACCCTGCGCATCCGGGCGTTTCGCCTGCATCTGGGCATGTATCTGGGCGGTTATATCAGTCAGGACATCTTCAACGCGGCCTTCACCTTCTTTGTGATTTTCGCTCTGGCGGGCAGCACGCAGACGGCCTCGGCGCTGCTGGGGACGATGTATATCGTGCAATTGGTGGCGGTGCTGATGGCGATCCGCATGGCCCTGCGCGCCACGCCTGCCGGAGCTTATCGGCTGGCCGCGCTCAGTTTCGCGCTTGGCGTGGGCGCATTGGTGCTGCTGTGGCGCGCTGGATTGCCCGCAACCTCGGGCTGGATCTGGATCGGCATGGGGCTGGTGGGGTTGGGGCGCGGGGCGCTGAATTACATCCCATGGGCCACCTACAACTATATGGCGGATGTCGATGAAATCGTCACCGGCCGCCGCCGCGAGGGCGCCTTCGCAGGCGTGATGACCTTTATCCGCAAGGCCACCCAAGCCGCCGCCGTGGCCTTTGTCGGCCTGCTGATGGACTGGGGCGGCTTTGCGCCCAAGGCTGATGTGCAGACTCCCGGCGCGGTGCTGACCGTGGTGCTGGTGATGGCGCTGGGCACATGGGCGATGCTGGTGCTGGGGGTGGCGATCTCGCGACGCTTCCGCCTCAGCCGCGCGACCCATGCCGTGCTGATGGAGGAAATCGAGCATCTGCGTGCCGGCAACACGCAACCGATCAGCCCGGAAAGCCGGGATATCGTCGAGGATCTCTCCGGCTGGTCCTATGACCAGCTGTGGGGCAAGAATGAGGTGAAGGCATGAGGATCTGGTTTGGCGCTATGGCGCTGATGGCAAGTACTGCGCAGGCTCAGGAGGCCGCGCCCCCGCGCATTCTGGTCGCGGGCGATTCCACGGTGCAGACCTATGATGTGGTGCATTATCCGCAAGCGGGCTGGGGCCAGTTCCTTGCCTGCGGGATGAAGCCCGGCGCCGTGGTGCTCAACCGCGCCATCGGCGGGCGCTCGACCAAGAGCTTTATCGCCGAAGGCCGCTGGGACCGCCTGATGGCCGAGATCAAGCCCGGTGACACGGTGCTGATCCAGTTCGGACACAATGACGCCACCAAGGCCAAGCCCGAGCGCTTCGCGGACCCGGCGATGTTTCGCGACAATCTGCTGCGCATGATCTGGCAGTCACGCGGCGCCGGAGCAAACCCGGTGCTGGTCACCCCCGTCGCCCGCCGCAACTTTGACGAGGCCGGAAAATCCAAGGCCGATTTCGCCGAATACTCCGCCGTGATGCGCGAGCTGGCCGCCAGCACCAACACGCCGCTGATCGACCTTGAAGGCGCATCCCGCAACATGATCGACCGCATGGGGCCCGAGGGTGCGCGCAAGTTCTACATGAATCTCGCCGTCGGTGCTTATCCGGCTTTCCCTCAGGGCCAGCATGATGACACCCATTTCAACGAGCTGGGCGCCCGCGCCATGGCCAATCTGGTGGCCGAGCAATTGGCCGGGCTCAGTGTTCCGGCGGCCTCTCTGGTCATGGCGCAGAGGCCGGATCTGGAGCGGAAGGTGGCTTTGGGGACTTACGCCTGTCATTAAGAAGCAAGGAAAGTGCGAGGGTGTTACACCCTCGCGCTCCCATGACGTCTCCCGGCGATAGGGCAGCTTGTACCGGAACGTTGCGTGACTACTGGCTGGTCAGGGTCTTTACCATCGCGTGAATGGCCGCAATCTGTGTTCCTGACTGAGTCTGGAAATCCAGACCGCTATAGCCCCACCAGTCCCAGCAGCCATTGGGGTTCACCGGCACCACATTCTTGTTCACCTGCGGATACAGCACAATGATCCCGTTGGTATCGGCCCATTCATTGTAACCGAGCTTCGCGTACACCGCATCGCCCACGCTCTCCGCGCTTTGCAGGCAGCCGTGGAACACCACATGCACCGCGCATTTCGCGCCCGCGCCCCGGCAGGCGGCGGGCACATAGAGATAGCCCGCCGCCGCCATGCTGCTCGTCGGCCCCGCATAGGTCGTCTGGTCGAAAGCGACGGGCTGGGCTGACAGCGCATTGGCCTTGGGTTTCAGCGTGCCGTAAATATGGCCGAGGATCGCCGCGGGCTGGTCGTAAAGCGCCCCGCCCACCGAGCACTCATTCACATAAGGCGCCTGATTGGTGTTGCAGCCATTGCCGAAATCCTGCGAGATAAAGGCATGCCCGGCATCGGTGGTGTTCATATAGATCAGGCTGGCGGCAGGCACTTTGAGCATCTGGTAGAAATCGCGCACCGCATCCATCACGCTCTGCTTGACCACGCTGTCGCTGGTGCCGCTGAACAGATAGACCTTCTGTTTCGCAATATGGGCAATCGGGTCGATCTTGCCCAAAGTCTGAAAGCCGATGGCCGCATTGTAGGAGGCCGCACCCGACGGACTGCCCTGCATGCAGGTGGTGATGCCGACCATATTCACATAGCTGCAATTGTAGGGCCCGCCCGCCACCACGCCCACCCCGATGGTGCTGGCGGAAAAGGCGACATCATACTGGACCGCCATAAAGGCCCCGGACGACAGCCCCGAAATCGAGACCCGTTTCGCATCGGCCCCCAGCTTGGGAAGATCTTCGCCTGAGGCGGATGCGGCGACAAGAGGAAAGGACAGGGCGATGGCAAGCAGAGATTCGATGATCCGGCGAATGCGCATGAGAAGCTCCTGAAACGGACATGACTGCGTCGAGATCGGTGCCTTTCGAAATCCTCTTCTTTTATGCGCGGCATCGTATCACGCAGGCATGGCTTCTCAAGTTTATTGCTTGATCGAAGTCGGCGCCAAAGCGGTTATATTTCAAACGATTTCAACATAAAATAGCGGGCGAAATCAGTTGCAGCTGCGGGTTTTACCGCGCCGAACGCATGGTTTTTCGCAAGATTTGCTGCCCGCCAACTTATCCGGCAGCGCGGGCGCGCTCCAGATCTTCGGCGAAATCGAACAGATCGCCATGGTCCTGAAAAGCGGTCACGCCCTCATGGCGCAGCAGCCAGCGCTTGCGCCACAGCCCGCCACCATAGCCGGTCAGCGACCCATCCGCGCCGATAACCCGGTGGCAGGGCACGATCACCCCCACCGGATTGGCGCCATTGGCCAGCCCCACCGCGCGCACCGCCTTGGGCCGCTCGATGGCGATCGCCTGCCGCGCATAGGTCGAGACGCCGCCAGCGGGAATGTCGCAAAGCGCGTTCCAGCACTCCAACTGAAATGCCGTGCCGCCCGTCCGCCACGGAATCCGGCTCAGCGCCGCCAGATCGCCCGCAAAATAGGCATCGACATCGCGCCGCATCGCCTCGGGCGCCGTACCGGGCTCCAGCGTAAACGCACCGGTGAAGCGCCGCAGCAGCGCCAACTGCCGATCCGCATAATCCGCCCAGTCGAAAGCCCGCAGATAGCCCTCCGCATCCACCGCCAGCAAAGCGGTGCCGATGGGCGTCTCCATCCGGTCCAGGGTCAGGGGGGCGGGGCTCTGGCGGGGCATGGCTTGTCCTTTACGGTCTGGGATCATGCAGACCGAGGACGCGCACCAGCAGGATCACCGCCAGAAAAATCACGCCCCAGACCAGCGCCAGCTTGATCCGCCTGTCCATCGAAATGCCGCGAAACCGCCCGCCCTGCGTCACCAGAAACAGCGAGCCGAGCATGGCGATGATGGCAACGATCATATCGGCTTGGCCCATGGCGTGTCGGCTCGCTAGTGAGTGTGCTTGGGTCCGTAACCTGTGCTGGGGTGGGCGTCAAAGGGGGAGAGGTTTTTGCCTCCGGCGGGCAAAGGGCCATTGCCCTTTGCAATCCCATTTTTATTTTGTGCTGGACGGGGCGGCGCTATGTGAAATTGTTGAAGCCGCTTCGCGGGAAGAAGGCTGCGCCGCAGGCAACTCTCTTATCAACGCTGCAAACTGCACCCTACGCTGAACCCGAAACGCAAGGCTGACAGTAATGGGAGCGCGAGGGGCCGGAGCATTTCTCTTGAGAAATGCGACCAACAAAGACTCCCCCCTCGCATCTAACCGTCTTCAAACCCGATGCAGTGCCTCAGCCAAAGCGCAAATCGCCAAGGACTGCCCATAAGGCATCGAGGTCAAAGCGATATCCTTATAGAACTGCAGACTATCCCCCATCGCCGTGCCGAAGCTGACCTGCGTCAACTCACCCGCATCGTTGATATGGTCGATCACCCCCTGCACCGCCTTCAGGCCAACCGCTTCATAGGAAGCAGGCAGCAGCCCCAGACGCACCGCCTTCAGGATGCCATAGGCAAAGCCCGCCGTGGCCGAGGCCTCCAGATAGGAGGTCGGGTCATCGACCAGCGTGTGCCACAGCCCGGTCGCCTCATCCTGCGTGGCGGCCAGCGTGCGCACCTGCGCCGCCAGCGTATCGACCAGAAAGGTGCGGAAAGCATCGCCCTCGGGCAGGGCCAGCATCTCGATGATTTCGGGAATGGCCACCGTGATCCAGCAATTGCCGCGCGCCCACAGAGCGCGGGCGAAATTGTGCCGCCCGCCAAAGTCCCAGCCGTGGAACCACATGCCGGTCTTGGTGTCGAAGAGGTACTTGATATGCACCAGGAACTGGCGCCGCGCCTCTTCGACATAGTCGGGCTTGTCGAGCAGCAGGCCGATGCGGGCGAGGGGAAGCACGCTCATCATCAGCGTGTCGTCCCACAGCTCACCGGGGTTCTCGTCATTGTAGACGATGTGCTGGAAGCCGCCATCCTCGGTCTTGGGCAGGCCGTCGGGGGCCATCAGCCAGGCGGCCCATTCCTCCAGATGCGCGCGCCATTCGGGGCGGGGATCGCGCTCATAGAGATAGGCCAGCGTCAGGAAGGGCGAGACGGTGTTGATGTTCTTGGTGGTGCCGCGCGGCAGTTGGTCGGCGAACCACTGGTGGATGATGCCCAGCGCCTTTTCATCGCCCGTCTGTTCCACATAGCGCCACATGCCGAACAGGCCGATGCCATGAGTCCATTCCCAGCCGTTCCAGCCTTTTGTGTCGATGACCCGGCCATCTTCCAGGCGCAGCAGGAACTCTCCGGTCGTATCCTCGATCGACACCAGATTGTCCATCAACCGGTCGATCAGGCCGACCAGATGGTTACGGTTCAAACTCGCTTGCGTCACGATGAGGGAAGCTCCTGGCCTGGTATGATCGATGCGCGATCCGCCGGTGGGGGTTGGATCGTTATTGTTCTATGTGATACGTTGTTGCGATATATGATACACATGATCCCGTCAACCTCGTGCGGGATATGCTTTGCGGGTAAAGCCCCAATGCGGCACAAGGGGCCCCGCACGTGCCCCCGCACAGGAGAGACAAGAACCCATGCGCAGCATCACCACCACTCTGACAACACTGGCTCTTTTGACTGTGGCCAATCCCGCTCTGGCCGGAACCGCGCGAAGCTGGGGCGCGGCCATGCAGGCCGTGCCCGTGGTGAGCGGCGCTTCGTCCCTGCCGCCGCTGGGCAACACGACCATCCGCCAGATCATGCGCCTGTCCATTGGCGGCGACAGTCTGCGCCTCACCTTTGACAACAGCGATTCGCCCAATCCGCTGCTGATCGACCATATCGAGATCGCGCAGGTCGATGCCGCCGGGCGCATCGTGCCGAACACCAGCCAGCGCGTCACCGTGGGCGACCGTCCCGCCGTGGTGATCCCGGCGCATGGGCCGATGGTCAGCGATCCCGTCAAGATGGTGGTGGCCCCGCTGGCGCGTGTGGCAATCTCGGTCCATCTGGCCGCCGGGCAGCAGCCCTGGGCCTTCCATGGCTATGCCGCCGCCAACACGCTGCTGGCCCCCGGCGACCAGACCACCGCGCCCGAGATGACCAGCACCAATGCGATGCAGCGGCGCTTTCTGGTCTCGGGCATCGATGTCACGTCTGCCAAGCCGCTGCGCAGCGTGGTGACGCTGGGCGATTCGATCACCGATGGCGTGCGCGCCACGGTGGATTCGGACCGCCGCTGGCCCGACCAGCTCGCCGGGCGGCTGCAGCAGGCGGGCATGACTCAGGTCGGCGTGACCAATCAGGGCATCTCGGCCAACAAGGTGCTGCTGGATGGCGTGGGGGTCAGTGCTCTGGCGCGGTTCGATCGCGATGTGCTGGGTGTGCCGGGCGTCAGCCATGTGATCGTGCTGGAAGGCGTGAACGACATCGGCGGCGCCTTCCAGACCGGGCAGCAGGCCAGCTTCGACACGGTGGGGCTGATCAATGCCTATCGCCAGATGGTGCTGCGCGCGCATGACCATGGAATCAAGGTCCTGCTGGGCACGATCCTGCCATACAAGGGCGCGGGCTATTGGTCGGCCTGGGGTGAGGAGCAGCGCGCCAAGGTCAACGCCTGGATCCGCAGCCAGAAGGAGGCGGATGGTGTGGTCGATTTCGACGCGGCGGTGCGCAATCCGGCGGACCCTCAGGCCTTTGCCCCGGCCTATGATGCGGGCGATCATCTGCATCCCAACGATGCCGGGTTTACGGTGATGGCCAAGGCTGTGCCTTTGAACCTGCTGCGTTAAGGTCAAGGCCCTGCCGGCCGGAGGGAGGCCGGCAGGGCTTGCCATCAGCGGCGCGGTTCCTGAGCGCTGGAATGATGCGGCGGGATCGCCACCGCCTCCAGCTCCTGCGGGGCGAGCGCCAGCATCTGGATCGCCGCCAACCCCCATTGCGCCGAAGCATTGGTCGAGACCTGCGGCCATTCCAGCACGCCTTCCACGGTATGACGCGGATCGCGGTCCCATATGCCAAGGCCCTGATCGCCGGAGAAGAACTCTGCCACGGCGCGCTGCATCAGCGCCTTGCTGCCGCTGGCGCGGGCGGCATAGGCGGTCATGCGGGCATAAGCCTCGCGCAGATTGCGGGCGCCAAATGGAGGCCCGAATTTGGCGAAGAACTCCTCCTTGGGCGCATTGTACCACTGGCAGAAATCGACCCATGCCTGCTTGTAGGCGGGCAGGTCGATCAACTGGATCAGCTCGGCATTGACCTCCACCGCGCCGAAGACGGCGGAGAGATGTTGCAGCTCGATATGGTCGCCGGGGCCGGAGAATCTGTGGGTCTTGGGATCATAGGGCGCGCCGCCCGCCATCCAGCCGAATTTCAGCGCGGCGATGCTGCTCATGCCCGCCACCAGACGGTCACGCCATTGCCTGTCGCCGGTGCGCTCCCACATGGTGAGCCAGCTTCCGGCCACCGCCGTCCAGCTCGGGCCGAAGCCCATCTCGAAGGTGCCGGGCGGGCCGCTGTAGGCCTTGGCGCCGGGCACCTTGCGGCCAATGTCCACATGATCGAGCGTACGGTCTGAATCGGCCATATCGGCGATCAGATCGCCCACGCGCTCGTCGGCGGTGAGGTAGTAGTATATCCGGCGATAGATGGCGTTGGAGACGCGAGGCTGCTTCGAACTGTCGCCCCAATGCTGCACGCCGTGGCGCGTGCCGAGGCCCACGAAGCGGCCCATATGATAGGTGTCGACCTCGCTGGTGTGGCGGGTCATCGCCTCGGCCAGACGCCATGGCTGCGCGGCACCGGTGCGCAGCGCCTGCGTCCACAGCCAGAGATCGGGCGAGAGTTCGGAATTGTCCCATGCGAAGCCGCCGATGTCATAGCGCCAGACATGCCGGTCGCTGTCATAGGTGTGCATCACATCGCCGAAGTTCCAGAACCCGTACCACGAGCGGCGATCGACCTCCCCGCTGTAGAAATCGACCAGATTGGCGAGCTGGTTTTCAATGGCAGTGCGGTTGGGGCCGGAACGATCCGGCAAGGACCAATCACCGAAGACCTGCGCCGCATGCAAGGCGGCGGGATCGGCCATCAGGCGCGGTGCTACGGCATTGGCCTGAGCCATGGCCACGATGGTCTCATTGGCAGGTGTCGCGGCGCAGGCCCAGAGCGTCAGTTCGGCGGTGCGGGCGATGCCGGTGGCGCTGTCCCAGCCCGGTTCGTAATCTTCATAGGTGATGTCGAGACCGGCGTTTTGCGCGTCATAGCCCTCCATGCCATTGACGCCGCGCCATGGGCGCATGTCCATGGGGGCGGCCTGCGGGCTCCACAGCCATGCGGTGAGGCTGGCGGTGTCGCTGGCGGCATGCTCCACGGCCAGTGCCGAAGGATAGGTTTCCCAGAACCAGCGCCGCGCGATGGCGGCGCCTCCGCTGGCCCCGCCGACATAGGCCAGACCGGGCGCCCGGCCGCCTTCCTGAGAGCCGACCCATGCGTGGCCCGGCTCGGTGCGCTTTTCGATGGTGTAGCCATGGGCGCTGGACTGTTCGAGGCGGAAGTCCGACCATGTGGGGATATATTGCAGCTTGTCGCGCACGGCGGCGCTCATCTGGGCGAGCGGTGGGATGGGTTGCCCATGGGTCTGGGCATGGCGGAAGGCGGCGCCGGGATCGCGGCGCAGGCCGGTCAGCGGGCGGACGGCCTCGGCAAACAGCGCGCCATCGGTCGCGAGGCGGATATGGCGGTCATGCGGGGCATCGTGCATCGGCACGGCGGCGCTAAGGCCCAGGCCCGCGATGGCATCGTGTTCGGGCAGGCCGTCATAGATGAAGCTGTGCACGATGCGCAGATGCTGCGCCCCGGCATAGGCGTAGAAGCGAAGCGTGAAGGGCAGGGTGGCTTTCGCATTGGGGCGGTGCAGGCCTTCCACCTTGATGACGGCACGGATCGGGCCGCTCTGCTCGACCGTGAGGCGGGTGACGGTGCCGGTAAATAGCGTGCGGGCGCCGTCAGGGCCTTCCGCCATGGCGCCGACCAAGGTTAGCGGGCCCAGCACCGGCTTGCCGCCGATGCTGGCCGAGCGGATCAGCGCTTGTCCGCTGTTGGCGAAATCCCAGACCACGCCGCCGCAGGTGACGCGGGCGCCATTGGCGTTGTGTTCGACCACCACGCGTTCAACCGGCGCTGCCGGGCGGGCGGAGGGGATGACCTGCAGGCCATCGGGCACAGAGGCGGATGGCTCGCCTTGCGGGATCGGCAGGGCATGGGCAGTCCATTTGATCGAGCCGTCGGGCCATGTCGCCGTCACCCAGCTTTGGGCGGGGATGTCGGTGCCGTTGGCCTGCACCGCAAAGCCGCTGTTGCGGGGGAGCGTGCCGCGCGGCCAGGCCACACCCAGCGTCTGGCCCAGATCCATATGCGGCGCGCCTTCCAGCCAGTGCAGCGCCACCGGGGCGGGGGCTTTGGCGGGGGCGCTCCATGCTGCCGTGGGCATAGCGGCAGTGGCGGGCAGCAGACTGGAGAGTTTCAGCGTATCGCGGCGGGAAAAGGTCATGGGCGAGGGGTCCCGGTTGAGATGGTGAGCCTGCGGATGCGCAGATGGCTGAAGGTGGTGCGCAGACCGAACCAGCCGCTGGTGTAGGGCGCCGGATCGTCGAGCGTGAAGAGCATCTGGCCGTCGCGCTGCACGGTGATGTGCTGGCCGTCTGCGGTCAGGGTGATGCGGGTCCAGATGTTGGGGCGCAGCATGGCGGGGGCGTCGCTGCGGTCATGCTGGGGGAGGAGCGGGCGCACGCCTGCCTGCCCGACATAGCGGCGCAGGCGGGTGGTGGTGTTGCGGTTGCCGCCGATGCCGACATAATACATCGCCAGCGTGTCATAATCCTCGAACTTGCCCGAGCGGTGGGCGAGGGTGGTGCCGTCTTTCTCATGCGCCATCCAGAAGGCGTTGAGATCGCTGACCTTGTCGTTGGGCCCGCCTGCCGCCACCGCCATCGCCTCGAAGCGGATGGTGGTGGGGCCGGAAAGCTTGCGGGGTGACCAGAGGGTTATCCCTTTGGCGCTGTCGATATCGATCACGCCACGGGTTTCGCTGACTTTGGCGGCAGGGTCTTCCGCTTCCACCACCCAGCCTTTGGGCGGGGCGGCTTGAACCGGCAAGACCATCAGCAGGGCGGGGGCCATCAGCAGCATCTGCCAGCGTGACATTCCCCGCCCTCCCGTCTTTTGCTTACATCTTGCCGCGCACGCCGAAGTAGACACGGCGACCATAGGTTTCCACCGTGCTGACGCGATAGAGGCTTTCCTCGTCTTCCTTGCGCTGGGCGTTGAACAGGTTCACGCCTTCGAGGAACACGCTGACATGGTCGTTGAACTTGTAGCTGAACGATCCATCCCACTGGCCAAAGGCTTCGCCAAAGGCGTTGAGATTGTCGCGATCTGGCCCGATATTATAGCGCGAGCGCCAGTTGTACGAGATGCGCGCCGAAAGCTTGCTGTCCTCATAGTACAGCGAGCCGTTGACGCTGTGGCGCGACAGGCCCGGGAAGCCCAGCTTGGCGCCCGAGAAATAGCCCGTCACTGAATAGCCACTGTCCTTGGCATAGGTGTAGTTGGCCAGCATGCCCAGGTTCCTCAGCTTGCCCGGCAGGAAGCTGAAGGCGAATTGCGAACCGGCCTCAAAGCCCGTGATATGCACCGGGGCGGGGCTGTTGACGTAGGTCGTCATCACATAGTCCTGCCCGAAGAAGTTCTGCGTGGTGGCGATCTTCTGCGGGAAGCCGGTGATGTCCTTGCGCCACAAGGTGGCCGACAGATAGTTCAGCTTGGAGAGATACCACTCCGCGCCAAGATCATACTGCTGCCCGGTGTAGGGCTTGAGGTTGGGGTTGCCCACCGAGCCGGTCAGCGAGGTCGAATTCAGCGACATATAGGGCGCCACCTTCGACAGATCGGGCTGGGCGGCGACCTTGGTGGCCGTGGCGCGCAGCAGCACCTTGTTGTGCACCAGATCATAGCGCAGGTTCGCAGTGGGCAGGGCGAAGGTGTTGCTGCCGTAATAGGTCACCGGAGAGAAGGTGCCCGCCGCCGTGTTGATGCTGTAGCCCGAGGAGACGGTTTTCATCTGCACCACGCGCACGCCCGCAACAATGTCCAGATCATGGCTGAAGGGATGCAGCTGCCACTTGGTGGACACGTAACCGGCCCAGTTCTTCAGCCGCACATCATAAGTGTTGCCGGGCGACCAGCTCGATGCGGTGGTGGCATCGGGAATGCCCGCCGCCTGAGCGACCGCCATGCCCATGTTCATCCAGCGCGGATAGGCCGTGAAGCCCAGATTGCCGGTGTTGAAGAAGTTGTGGTCGCCCATGTCGTAATGGCTGACGATCGACTGGATCTGCGAGAGGATCGCGGCATTGCTGGCGGTCGAGGTGATGTTGTCGATGCCGGTGCCGGTGGCATAGCTGCGCGTCTTGATGTCGCCGATGCCCGGGGTGGTGCCATAGCCGTCATAGGTGATGGTGGCGTCGTGGAAGATCGAGCTTTGGCGCTGCAGGCGGCGCTGCACGCCGAATTTGATGAACTGCAGGATGCCGCCGACGTCATATTGGCCGTCGAGCTGGAAGTTCTTCTCGGTCTGGGTGTTGACCAGCGGCTTGTGCTGGATCTGGAAGTTGTTGATGCCCGCGGGGTTGGTCGGGTCGCCCGAGATGGTGATGTTGGGCGCACCCGAGGAATTGTTGTAATTCACGCCGACCGAGGTGAGGCCATACTGGTTGGCCACCGCGTCGATCTCGTCATTGTAGGCCTTGGCCCAGGAATAGCCGCCGCGCGCCTTGATGTTCAGGCGGCTGCTTGCCTGCCACTCGCCGCCGAACACGCCGGTGAAGGTCTGGCGGTCGATGGTGCCCAGCACGTTGCGATAGGTGACGCCCAGGCCGCTGGTGCTGTTGGGGTTGGTGGTGGCGGGCTGCAGGAAGGTGACGTTGTTGGCGGCATTTCCGGCATTGATAGCGGTGTCACTGCCAAGCGAAGAGGTGGGGCTCAAGGCAGACGAGGTGGTGATCTGCATGAACTGGTCGTTCTCGGTCTGGCGACCACGGGTGTAGGTCGTGTCCAGATAGAGCTTGAACTTGTCCGAGGGGCGCCATTCGATGATGCTGTTCACCGCATAGCGCTGGGTGGTTTCGCGATACATCGCATAGCGCGGAATGTCAGGATAGAAATCGCCCGTGCCATCGCCGTTCAGATCGACGCAGCCGCTCTGCACGACATTGGTGCAGGTGGAGGTGGCACTTTTCTTGATCTGGCGCCAGCCGGTGGTCTTGGCCTGGTCGTACCACATGCTGCGCTTTTCATAGGTGCCCGAAACGAGCACACCCAGCGTATCATGCGCGAAGAGATGGCTGGCGATGATCGACGCCTTGGGGTCGACCTTGCCCGCCGTGGTGCCGTAGACGCCCTGAAGCGAACCGGCCAGATAGTCCTTCTTGCTGTCGAAAGGCCGGCGGGTGATGATGCGCACCGTGCCACCCAGACCGCCCTCGGTCATATCGGCGGTGGCGGATTTGACGACTTCGAGGCGGCTGATGAATTCGGCCGGAATGTCGCGGAATTCGACGGCCGGGTTGGTCGCGGCGCCATTAGCGGCGGCGGCAAAGGTCGAGAGCATCGACTGGCCGTTGACCTCAACGCGCACCAGACCGGGATCGACGCCGCGGATCGAGACCGAGGAGCCTTCGCCGCCCGCGCGGCCGATCTGCACACCGGTTACGCGCTGCAGCGCTTCGCCGACGTTCTTGTCGGGGAACTTGCCGACGTCTTCGGCGGAAATGGCGTCGATCACCTGATCGGAAGACCGCTTGGCATTGAGCGCATTGGCCAGGCTCTGGCGGATGCCGGTGACCATGATGTCCTTGTCGGACACATTGGTCTGGGGCTGAGCGGCCGGGGCCGATTGCGCGAAAGCGGGGGCGTGGCAGAGCAGCGCGATTCCCATGGCCATCGTCGATGCGCCGGTGCTGCGGACAAAGGTTCCCAGTCTCATTCTTTCAGTCCCATCCCCTGATATGCCTCATCTTGATGTATCAATATATGAGATCAACATTCTATTTGTGAACTTCTATCAAGCCGAAGGGAGATTGGCAAGAGCATGGGGTGTCGCGCGCGCCAGGCGGTGGCGACGGGGAGATGACACGCAAATGGGTGCGCAAAGGCGGGATGAGATGCGCATTTTAAGTGTTTTATGTTAGGGGTTTAAGTCGATGCTGCGGGTGGAGTGTCATGCAGCGAAAAGGCCCCTGAAGGCCTATGCTGATCCTATATGAAAAGGTCTCATGGTGAAATATATGTTCATCATGTGGTCCTTTGGCGCATCGAGTCGCCAAGGCTGTCACCGGGTGGTCTGGCCAGCGCCGGGAGGATGGGAGGCGGAAGGATCACAGCCCTCCGCCCCCTGACATGCTTACAGTGAATTGTTGCGCGCGATGGCGCCCAGCACGGCGGCGCTGGGCTTGGGACTGCGCTTGAAGGTGATCGGATCGACGCTGGCCAGACCGAAGTTGGCATGACCGACCCCGGCGCCCCACTCATAATTGTCCAACAGCGACCAGTGGATGTAGCCCTGCACCGGCAGACCCTCGGCCATGGCCTGACGCAGATCGCGCAGGCCATCGCGGATGAGATTGGCGCGGACGGTGTCATCATCGGTGCCCACGCCATGCTCGGTGATCAGCACCGGCTTGCCGGTCGCCTGATGCGCGTAGCGCGCCGCGCCCGCCAGCGAGGGGGCATAGACCTCTGCGCCACGGAAGTTGCGCACCGAGCCCTCGGGCGCGGGCAGGCGGCCATCCTTGCCCCACAGGATGCGCTCATAGTTCTGGATGGCCACGAAATCGTCACCGCGCGCCACCTCCAGCCATTCACCGTAGAGTTCGCCGCGCATCTTGTCGCGGATCGAGCCTTCTCCCACCGCCCGATCGTCGGCGATCGACAGGCTGAAGCCCACCGGCAAATCGGGGCGCACCGCCTTGATCGCGGCGCGTGCCGCATGATGCCCCTTGATCATCGCGGCGGTCAGGGCGGGCACATCCTCGGGCAGCACGGTGTTGGCCACCACATAGCGCGGCACGCCAGCCGCCTTGGCGGCCGCCGCCAGATTGGCGCGCAACCCGCCGATGAACTGCGGTGGCAGCACAAAGGGCAGCAGGCGCGGCAGATTGGGCTCGTTCAGCGTCAGGGCGACCGCGATGCCGCCTGCCAGATGCTTGGCCGCATGGTCGCAGAAACGGGTGAAGAGATCGGCAGCCTGCGGATGCAGCCAGCCACCCTGCGCCGCAAACCAGCGCGGCGTGGTGTAGTGGTTGAAGGTAACGACCGGCGCGATGCCGCGCGCATGGCAGCCATCGATGATCGCCTTGTAATGGTCCAGCATCGCGCGGGAGAACATGCCGGGCTCGGGCTCGATCCGCGCCCATTCCAGGCTGAAGCGATAGGCGTTGAGGCCGATGGTCTTCACCAGATCGAGATCGTCGCGCCACAGGTCGAAGCTGTTGACCGCATCGCCCGAGGGCGCCCCGGTGATGGTGGGCTGGACGTTTTCCAGCAGCCATTGGTCGGAGTTGGTGTTGTTGCCCTCGATCTGGTGACCGGCGGTGGCGGCGCCCCACAGGAAGCCTTTGGGGAAGGCCTTGCCGGAGGGCAGTTTGGCCGTGGCGGCAAAGGCAGGCGTTGCGGCCAGAGCGGCAGCGCTGGCAATCAAAGTACGGCGGTCGATCATGTGATATCCTCGACGAAACCGGCGATCTCATCGGCCAGACGGCGGTCCGCCGTGCCCAGATGCATCGCCATGGTGTAGTGATTATGGCCGGAAAGCGTGACCGAGCGCGGCATGGCGCCATGCCGCTTCAGCCGTTCGGCCATCAGCCCGATAAACTCGGCCTGAAAGCGCGGCGGGTCGAACTGAGCGCAGGCCAGCAGCAGAGGCAGGGTGGTGGCGGCCACGGCCTCGCGCGGCATTCTGTCGGCGTAATCCTCGGGCGCGCCATAGTAACGCTCATCCTTGGGATCGAGCGACGTATAGCCATAAAGCCCGGACAGCAGCACCGCCCCGCGAACCAGATCGCGATGATCGCCCCGCAACCGCAAAAAGCCCGCAACATGCACCGCCCCCGCTGAGGTGCCCAGCAGTACAATCCGCTCCGGATCGCCGCCATGCTGCGCAGCATGAGTGCGCAGCCAACCGACGGCGGCACCCACATCCTCGCTGCCCGCAGGCCAGAGATGATCGGGGGCGAGGCGGTAATTCATCACCGCGCCTACCATGCCCAGCTTGGCGGCCATCATGCCGACAGCGGCATTGGGCCAGTCGCCCTCTTCTTTCCAGCCCTTGTCGCCCAGCACAAAGCCGCCGCCATGGACGAACAGCAGCACGGGTTTGAGTGCACCCTCGGTTCCGCCATAAAGATCCAGCCTGTGCCTTTCATGCGGGCCATAGGCGATATCGCGGGCACTGGGCGCCACCGCTCCCTCACGCTGCTCGGCATCGAACAGGGCGCGGCAGGCGGTCAGCACATCGGGGCCGAGGCCCGTGCCCATGGCGGTGATGGCTTTGGCAGTCTCACGCTGGCTCATGTTTCGGCATCCTGTCGTTCAGCAAAAGGGCGGAGCGCTTGCTGCACCCCGCCCCATCTCATCAGAATTTGCCGTCGAGCGACAGACCCACCGAGCGGAAGGACTGCGGCCCATAGATCGCGCCGACATTGGCGCCATTGCTGTAGGGGAAGCTGGTCTGCATCAGCGCGGGCTCATGCACGTTGAACAGATTGCGCGCGAAGACGGCCACGGTGAAGCGATCGTCGGCGGTGCGCACGCCCACGCGGCCGCCCACCGTCCAGTGCGGACGGAAGGTGCTTTCGGTGAACGAGTTCGCCTCATAGCGCAGACGCGACTTCCACACCGTATCCAGAGCGAAGAAGCCGTTGACGTTTTCGGTCAGCTTCTGGGTGTATTCGCCCGAAAGGGTGAACTTGTATTCGGGCGCATAGGCCAGCTGTGTGCCGCCGATGTTGGTGCCGTCAGTGCCGAGATAACCCTTGGGATAAGTCGCCTTGGCCCAGATAAAGCCGGTGTTGAGCGACAGATTCTTCGTCACCTTGCCGAACAGGTTGATTTCCGCGCCGCGCGATTTCACGCCGTCGATGTTGGTCTGCACGCAGGAGATCGAGCCCAGGTTGGAGGTGGTGCACTGCTGCGCCTGGAAGTTCTTGATGGTGGAGTAGAACAGGCTGGTGTCCAGCACCCAGCTGCCCAGCAGCGTGCTCTTGAGGCCCAGCTCATAGGAGGTGGGGATTTCGGGCTGCACCACATAGGGCGCGGCGCCGGTCGGCGTGGCGATCTGGCCACCCTTGAAGCCCTGCGAGGCGGTGGCGTAAACCATCGTCTTGCGCGCCAGATCATATTGCGCGCCCGCCTTCCACGAGAAGCGGTTCACATCGAGCCCGGTGTGGCTGTTGAGCGAACCGGCAACGCTGCCCGCCCAGGTGTCCAGCTTCAGCCCGTCCCAGGTGAAGCGTCCGCCTGCGATCAGGAGTAGCTTGTCGCTGGCATGGATGGTCGCCTGGCCATAGATCGCCATCGAGGTGTCGGTGACGCGGAAGGTCCCCGTGCCGCCCGAAGCCACGGGAATGAACACGCCGGGCGCCGGGTGGATCGAGATGCTCAGCGGCTCGGGCGCGCGGCTCTGGATCTGGTTGGAATAGAACAGGCCGCCAGTGTATTCCACGCTCTGGCCCGAGGGCGAGGAGATGCGCAGCTCCTGCGTGAACAGGTCGATCGGGCGGTGCACGTCGCCATTGGCCACCTGCAGCAGCAGCGGATCAGCGCGGAACACGCTGGTGGCCGCCGCGCTGCCCGTTTCCAGGCTCTTGCGATAGGCGCTGATCGAGGTGATCGTGAAGGGATCGGCCTGATAGTCGACCTGCAGCGAGGCGCCGCCGCTGTAGCTGTGGTCGACATAATTGGCGCTGGTGCAGAAGTTGCGGTTGCCTTCCGCCGCGGTGATGCCGCAGCTCGCCAGATTGGCCGCGACATTGTCGGGCACGCCCGCCGCCAGCGGGAATGGTGCCGCGCCGCTGGCTTTCACGAAGGTGAAGAAGTCGCCGCCATTGGTGACGCGGCTTTGGGTGTAGTCACCGATCAGATTGACGGTCAGGCGCTCGGTGGGCTGCCACAGCAGGTGGCCGCGCGTGCCCCAGGTGTCATTGGCGACATATTTGCCGTTGGAGAGGTTGTAATCCGGCCCCTGACGCAGATTACCGAAACCGGCGATGCGGATCGCGGCATTGCTGGCCAGCGGCAGGTTGACCACGCCCTGCATCACCTGATTGCCCGACTTCGATCCGGCGGTTCCGGCATTCGACAGTTCGGTGCGGACGCGCACGCTCACCTTGTCGAATTCGGGCTTGTTGGTGGTGATGTTGATCACGCCCGCCGAGGTCGTCAGGCCGAAGAGCGTGCCCTGCGGACCCTTGAGCACCTCGACCCGCGCCACGTCGAACAGGTTGGAGATGTTGGCATTGCCCTGGCTGACCTGATCGACCACGACGCCGACCGAGGCTACCGCGCCCGCCGAAAAGGTCTGGGTGCCGATGCCGCGGATCGAGCCGCCGCCGCCGGTGTTCTGGCCGGGCGCGGCCTGAATTTCGAGGCTGGGGGCGATGCGGCTGAGATCGGTGATGGTGTTGACCTGCTGGCGCTCCAGCTGCTTGGAATCGGCCACGGTGATCGAGATCGGCACCTTGGTCACGCTTTCCGAGCGGCGCTGGGCGGTCACGACGATCTCGCCAAGGCTGGGGGTGTCGGCGGCCTGAGGGGCAGCAGCGTTCTGGGCCATAGCAGGCGTAGCAAAGATGGGCAGGGCAAAGGCGCTCAGCGCGACGCTCGAGAGCATGGCGGCATGCTTGATGGTGATCATAGGTCTCTCCCTTGAATTTTTGTCGTTGGGCAGGCGGAGGCGCTGCGGAACAGCGCCTCCGCGCAGGTCTCAGATTTCGTCGATGACGCGGTTGGTGATGGTGCCGATCGTCCCGCAGGAGATCTCCACGATGTCGCCCGCCTTCATGTAGAGGGGCGGGTTGCGCTTGTCGCCGACACCGCCCGGC
>Ga0116227_10007333_pt1 | contig 21632 bp, 11 predicted proteins | sample S1TSphgellanicum_FD_89693 | JGI IMG/M metagenome (GOLD analysis project Ga0116227, IMG submission 89693) | Host-associated microbial communities from peat moss isolated from Minnesota, USA - S1T2_Fb - Sphagnum magellanicum MG | ecosystem: Host-associated > Plants > Peat moss > Unclassified...
CAAAGAAAAGAAGAAAAAAAAAGGGAAAAAACACGTGTTTTGTGAATTGAAAAAGTTTACTTTTCTTCTTGTTATTTTTTCATTACTCCTTTTCATTTGCACTTCAAGGATGGTTTCTAGAACTTGAAGTAGTGCTCCCATAACATTTTAAATCACTCAAAATAAAGCACAAATGATGAAGTTTTTAAAAAATGATCAATGATAGGGTAGTGATTGATGAACAATTCTACCCTACATAGGATTTATGTTGCTTTGTTGTTATTTATAGTTGACAGATGATTTGTAGAACTAAAGGTGGCACTCTTATGGCATTTTAAATTGTTTAAAATGAACAAGAAATGAGAAAGTCAAAAGCTTTGAAAGTAGGAGGGGTCCAAAGAGAAAAAAAAAAGGGAAAAAACACGTGTTTTGTGAATTGAAAAAGTTTACTTTTCTTCTTGTTATTTTTTCATTACTCCTTTTCATTTGCACTTCAAAGATGATTTCTGGAGCTTGAAGTAGTGCTCCCATAACATTTTAAATCACTCAAAATAAAGCACAAATGATGAAGTTTTTTAAAAAATGATCAATTGATAGGGTAGCGATTGATGAGCAGTTCTACCCTACATAGGATTTATACAACTATTGACACTTACACACTCAATACTAGTTTCAACTTTTGTAGGATTTACACATCATTTATACAATTATTGACACTTACACACTCAACACTAGTTTCAACTTTTGATGATGAATTTCAATTTGAGGTCCTATTAAGTGCCTCTATGATACAACAAGATTCATGATCATGAGAGGATTCTAAGCAACACCAAATTTTTGTTATAAAACACACAATGCCCTATCTTTGGCCAAAGTTTTATTCATATTCTTTTTTGGAAGCCTTTTTTCCCTTCCATTCCTATTTTTGTTGTCAAATCTTGTGACTTTTGAAACCTCAAAGCTTTTGTGTAGGGCATTGCCAAAATAAGGGTCCACATGAAGCGAAGCCAAGACAAGCCCAATTTTGATACTGCACATGGTTGAAAACATTACATGGCATAAAAATCAACAAATTTCTTTTTCTTAAAAATCTTATGATACTTGACAAGTATAATGGGAAAAATGACCCAAGGCATTTTGGAAAATAGAATGCTCAAAGATGTGAACATTTTGTTTTTCAAAATGCCATATGATTTCTTACACTTTGTACACATTCCTCCAAATACACTAAGTATTTGGGCAAAGGTTTTTATGTGTATGTATAGAAGAATCTTGTGACTTTTGAAATGCTAGAACTTTCATTTATGTGTAGTGAACAAGAAAGAGAGTCTTTGTGATGGTAGGAGCCTATGGTAAGTTGAAGCTATTTAGAAGGTTTTATATCATTGTTACAATGGGGCATGATTCTCTTGCAAATGGCACAAGTCCAATACAACATACAAACTCCTCAGCAACTTTGATTTATAGAGTGAATTAACATGTTTATGTTAGACATGTCGTAAAGTTTTTTTTTAAAAGGGGCATAGTTTGAAATTTTCAAATAGGTAATATGTCAATGGGCAACCCATAGGTGTGTAACACCGAGATGGGTTATTAAGGGTAAAAGTAATAATAAGACTTAATGGTAGAAGGATGGGCAAATATATAAATAAGTAAGTCAACTAAAGGGTCTTATCTTGAGGACTTTTGACTAGGGACATAAACTTGGATTCATGTATAATTTAATTAATTATTTTGGGTTAAGTACAATTGAAAATGAATTATATGAACTTGATTAATTCATAATTTAATCATTTAATCATTTAATCATTTTTTAATAAGAAAAATGATAATTTTAGAAAGATAATATGTGGAATAATACTATTGGGTTGTTATCAATGAATGAGAATGTTAAAAAGATGTGAATGAATGGGTCAATAATCAATCCATTTTTCCTTGTAAGTTTATAGGGGTTGTGGGTGAAGCTTTTGGCTCATATTCTTTTTCAATAATTTCATGTTGCTACTTTGTGTCAAGTCTTAAAATAGTTAAGCTTTTTGTGTAACAAACTTATGCCACAATAAATTTATTAATTATCAAAATATTCATAAGAACAAATGTGCATCATTTTTAGTGAATGATCCCCATAAAAAAAATTCTTTAGGTGTGTATGATGAGCTTCCCAATGGATGTAAACCACATAAGGACCAAGTTTTAAATGTGTGGGTGATCCTAACCCAAAAAAATGTAACTTTTATTTCTTGTATTGTTCAATGTTTTGTATGGTGTGTGAATGCCATGTGAGACTTTAGTTGTGCAAGCTACTTATGTGATTATAGGGACTTAATTCACAATTAACTTTAAGAGGTTCAAATTCTTCTTAAGTTATAGGTGCACCTAACAAGCCTTGTTCATTCCCTAGTGCAAAGGTTGGTAATAAGTCATATAATAATTTTAAAACATCATAAATAAATTAACATGCAAGGGCTATTTCTACCACTTGAAAAGGCTTTAAAACCTTGTTGAATGAATAAGTAAAAACATTATGAACTAGAGAACCAACTATCCAAAGCTCCTTTTCTCACACCTTCACGATTATGTTGTTTTTCCCAACTCCTTTTGTTTCCTTCAAGTTGCCAAGAGGAAAAAGAAAAAGAAAAAATTTCATTGTTCATTCATAGCTTCATGGTGAAGCTACCCAAATCCTAGAGTAATAGGTTTTGAAAATCCAAATTAAGTAGCTAAAGTTTACAATATACACCCAAACTTATCATAAAAAGTCTCCTCCTACTCAAAACCAAAATTAACCCAACTAGGTTACTTAGGTTCCAAAACTAAAAGGATTGCTCCATAATATAAAAAATATAAAGCCTAAATAGTTAGCTTGGATAGATAGCTAAGATAAAATACCTAATACATGCCTCATGTATGTATGATACATGTGCTTAACAATGATAATTTTATTTTTTTCATTTTCCACAAAGAATGATTATGCTATGTATTTAAAAAAGTGACAACAAAGCAAGAGGGAGAAGGGATAAATCTCATCAACAAAATTAAATCAAATAATTTTTCTTAGTTTTATGGGTTGTAATTGGAATCGAAGTCACTCCTAACCACTTATAATCACCACTAGGGTCCCAATTACAACTCATAACCTCATTCCAAATAACAAATTATTTCATACATTTATTTTTTGGTGTTAAGTCATGAACCTTCAACTTGTTTACGGTAAATTTTCATGTGGTCCACCCATTCACTTCATCCAACACCAATAATAAAGGAATAAATGAAAATATATTAAAAATTATTTGTACATCATTCTAGTTTTTTCCAACACATCAACATGTATTGTCAATTATTCTTTGGCCTTTAGACCTTTTGAACACTTGACAATGCAAGAGTTTGTCATTGGTAGTAGCCCATTATTTAATTGACACGTGCCAATAAGGAAGAAAAAAATAGTGATGAACTATGAAATTTAGTGGGTAACTAGAACACCAAAAAATCTCTTAAAAAATAATTGGTGAATAGATGATAGTAGTGACACAAAAATGACACATAGTTCATTATTTATTGAATAATAATTGAATAGTGAGCCACATGAAAACTAACACAGGGCAGTTCGATTGATAAAATTGTATCCAAGTTTACTCTTCCAAAAGACAATTTCAAATAGTATTTGCAAAAACATCATTTATGATTTATAGCCTTTCAACTGATTTTTGTTAAGAACACACATTGGCATCCATATTTGCTTTTTAGTTTTCTTTGCTTTTATCTTTCAAAGTTTACTTTTCTTTCTTTCCAAACTTCTTCTTTTCTATGCTTTCCTTTATCTCTCAAATTAAGCTTGAGGTTTACAACCAAGTTTACAAGATGTTCACATAGTTTTAACAATTATAGATGTAAAAAAATTCATCAACAAAACTATAAGCTTGATATTCTCCCAAGAAGTTGATATATTTAATTATAGAATGTTTGGTTTGTTTATTGGTTGCTGAATTTAAAAAGTTATTAAACATTTAAGGTTATGGTCTCACATTAGTGGTAACTAGGTTCATTTGAAATCGGGGTTCCATAAGGACTTAAGGACTATTTTCCACTAATTTGTATAAATAAAGTTTAAACATGACAACTTTAAATGAGAAAATAATTTTTTTTTTAAAAATGAAAATAATTCATATGATGGTCATGATTTTTCACATCTCTATATTGGTGTGCATCAAATACCTTTGTTCAAAACCATAAATGCAAAAATGTTTAAATAAGCTTCTATGGACAAGCTTATATTTATTTTGAATGAATATTTCTTACATATGTGACCTACATTTGGGGTTTAAAAATTTTAACCTAATGAACACAAGTAATCAACCATTTGCAAAGGAGATTTGATAAGCAACTTTGTTGGATAAATTCATCATAGTCATTTTCCTTGTAGCTTTTTTAAATGAATTTTGTGGGGCCTTCAAAATTTTCATATGGTTTATAATTTAATCAAATGCATCTTATGAACATTATTAAACATAGATGTAAGCATTGATTATCTAGTAAAAAAATTGAACTCAATTAAATTAGTTACATGGTACACTCATTTTGATTCCTTAAAAAGAAATTGCAATTAAAACAACTTATATAATTATTGCAAAGGACTCAAAAGGAAATTTACATAATTTCCAAGTTACTTTTAGATATTTTTATTTATTTAACATGATATCATTCTAATTATAAACATATAACAATTCACTTTAAGTATAATGAAATAAATGTTTAAAAAACCCAAAGTTGGGCCATGTAGTCCTTTTTTGTTAAACAAATTATTTTGGGAACCCCAACCTTGAATAAATTTAATTGTCTACCTCACCTTAATGAAAACTAGAAACACTTTGAGGTGGATAAAGATTTAAGAAATATTGAACATTTAAGCATAAAGTGCTTTCATCAAGTTGGAAATTTTAGATGAACATTTTATTTGAAAGAAAATAGGTCATGGATGTAGTTGAAAGTGTAGAACTATCTATAGCTACAATAGTTAATGAGTCAAAAAAGAAGGAAAACATGGCAAAATTCTACTTATGTAATGCAATTGATTTGAAGTTATTAATTCCTTTGCTTATTAACAAGATTATGGTAGAAATGTGGAGTGAACTAATCAACACATTTGAATTGAAGGATTTAAAATTGTTCATCATTTATGACAAAAAATTTAATAATGCAAGATGACTGAAGGAGATTCAATTTAAGTAACTTTGCTGGAGAAGTTAAATTTCATCATTAGCTAGCTATCATGTGTTCTTGGTGACATTGCCTTTGATGAAAACACATTTACAGTCAAAATCCTACCCAATTATTATCATCATTTTGTTATGTAATGTCTTGGGATAGTCTAGCTCAAGGTGATTATAAACTTGACTAACTCATTTTGTAACTTTTGAAGGAAGAAAACAAGCTTAATATGCATTTAGATCCTAACAACATAAGCCAAAATGTTTTATGCCAACAAATTCAAACATATTAGGAATCTTCAATGTTCAACAAATAGTGGGAATTATGATACTTACTTGACCTTCTCTTATTATTGAGCATAATGTCACATGGTGCAATCACACTATAGGAGCCAAAACAAATGTAAATAAGGTTTAATTTTTCATGTTTTAATATCAAAATTTGTACTAATGTTGCAAGTCATTCAAAAGCACTCATGACATTGCTTTTAATATAATATAAAAAAATGTGATATGATTTTACATGAATTTAATGTGGATAAAATATTTTAAAACACTCATTAAGCATTGTGAACATTGTTTTTAAACATTGTAAAGGCCTTTTATTTTTGGGGAGATCATTTAACTATGACATATTATGGGAAAGGTTTTAAAAACATACACATAATAATATATGGCAACATTTTTTGGGTCAAATTTGATTTTTTTCACCTTTCAAACAACATTTTCTTAAGATATTTTGAGATTGTTTTAAAATAAGTAGTCACCTAAGGAGATGACCATGCCTCCTATTAACATGTGGCTTGGAACCCACATGAAAATACTTGAACCTAAAAATTGGGTCAAGATTTTTCAAAGGCAAAAAACTTAGTCATTGGAAGTGTGAGTGTCCAAAATGAATTGATGAAAAATGTAAGAAAAAAGAAGTAGAAAAAACAACATTAAATGTGCAATCTTCACCACTTGATAACCATTAAAACGTCATTGTCGTGATCAATGATGTTTTGAATTCTCAAATCACAAATCCAAATTATAGTTGTGATTTTTACATTAAATGTTTCATGGCTTGTGAAAGTAACATTTTAGTGCAATGCAATGATGTCTATTTAATCAATACTAGTTCATCTATCCACATGACAAATGAGTGCAATTGGTTTATTTCATTCAAACTAATTCCTAGAGGTCGATGGATAAGCAAAGGAAATTTAAATAAAAGGTTTTGAGAAAGAAACATTGGAAATATTAAATTTGAAACATTTATTGATAATGACTTGAAAACATTATATCAATATGTGTCTCAATTCACTTTGTACTCGATTAGATTTTGAGTGAACTTGGACAAATTTACCATGGTGAAAGGGGCCAACCCCCTAATGAATAAGGACTAATTGTTACAAACAAGTGAATTTACTAATAGTTAATTTATTGATAGTTAATTGAATTCACTAATAATTAATTCATTAAACTAGCCTTTTAATTCATAGTTAAACTAAGTTAAGCACCTAGTAACCTAACCTAGGCTAAACTAAATATTTAAACGCATAGGCCACATAACCCACCAACTTAAGATGCAAATGTGAAAGTTTGAACCCTTCACCTCCTTTCAGCTCCATGCTTAAAGAGTAAGTTTTTAACCATTGGATCGCTATTTAAATAAGTGAAATGGTTTGTCATCACACATTATTATTCACATTTTTTTCTTAACCTATGTGTAAACTATCATAGGTTAGGTTAGGTTACTACTAGGCTATTATTAAGCTACCATAAGTTAATATTTTAAGTTAATCCTAAATTATTTTAAATAATTATTGATTATTTAAAATTATTTATCTTAGGTTATTATATGTTATTGTACCTTGGGCAATTATTAATTAATCCACCTTTGGTTATTTTAGGTTATTATACCTTAGGTTACTTTACCATAGGTTATTTTTTATTATTTTAAGTTATTCCACTTTAACATTTTTTAGTTATTTTACGTTATTCCACCTTAGGTTATTTTCGACTATTTTAAGCTATTTTATCTTAAGTTATTTTTTGTTAGTTTAAGTCATTTTACCCTAGGCTATTGCATTTTAAGTTTTGTTTAATAATTTTAAATTACTTCACCTTGGGCTATTTTAGTTTATTTTTTATTATTCTAGGCCATGTTATTCTAGGCCATTATCATGAATGACATTGTTAGCATCATTGTTAGCATCATCACCATCATCATTGGCAACATCACATTTTTAGTTCACTATCAATTCACTATTAATTAGTTGTTAGTTCAGTTCATTCTTAGTTAATTTCTAATTCATTGTCAATTCATTCCTAATTCACTTTTAATCCAATCATGGGGGTGTGATCATAGTCAAACAAACCAAAAACTATGTAAAATAATCGAAAAATTGTCAATTTTTTCAAACATATCTATGTAATGCCACTTTAATGTCATGTTGATCAAAGAAATTTGTGCTAAATGGTATATATGAATGTTGAAGAGTTTTTATAAAAATCATTTAATTTAATAAATTGAGTTTTGGTTTTAGTAAAGGACTTTTGAACTTTAACACCCCAAAATCAGTTTTATAATGCACTAGGCTAAGGACTCTTTTAATAATAAAAAAATTCGATGGAATTTTTTTGAAATGATGATAACCTACCATCTACATATGAAAAGCATCCATAATCTAAAAAATTGTGGTACTTGAAATTTTTAAAATTTCAAAATGTAATTTCAAAATGTTCAAATTTCAAAAGTCATTTGCTATATGTAAATGGGTCATAATGTGTATGACAGATGAACAAAGTTATGATTTATGATACAAAAAACTAAAGCTTAAAATAATTATCATATTTTAGCATGATTTGCCTACATAGCGCTTTTCTTGCTTTCACGCACTTTGCCAGGCCCGTCAAAAAAGAAGTAAGTGGGTAAACGGAGAAGAAAATAAATATCTTTTCTGAGCCTTCTTGTTTAAAGACAAATATAAGCAAGCGCATAATGCTGAGGTCGAAGACCCCCAAGTAAAACGTTAAGGCTTCTGGGCTAAAATGTAAAATTTGGTAGAATTTTCACATTTTCAAGAAATTCATATTTATAAAAAAAAAAGTTAACACAAGTAATGTAATTTATTGGGGTAATTGGAAATATTTTAAAAAACATGTTGGAAAAAAAATCCTTTAAAAATATTTTATATGAAATATGCAAAATGTTTTAAAAAACCCATTTGTGGTTGAGTCATTTGCCACCATTGGCTCATTTGATTATGATTGCACCCATGGGCCACATGGGTAGACATGGGCCACACATTGGGATGAAGCTTCCATGGAGGCTTCCTTGAATTTAATCCCCAAATGGTATAAATAAGGGTAAGATTTTTAATTACATTTAATATGTTCAACATTAGTTTTTGGTATTTTTTCTTATGACAACCTGTTCTGTTTTTGTTTTGTTATTGTAATAATTGTTTTTTGGATTCTTGTCTTGCACATGTCATGTTCTTGTTTTTGTTTTCCTTGTTTCATAATCTGGATTTGGGATTAAACTTACCTGTGTTTTTGTTTTTGTTTTAAAAATCATGTAAATTAAGTTGTTTTTGTGTTCATGACAAATATTATAATTCAAATTATCCTCAACTATTTTAAGTTATTCCATTTTAGGTTATTTTACGTTTGGTTATTTTTTGTTAATTAAGGCTATTCCATCTTAGGTTATTTGAAGTTATTTTACCTTTGGCCATTATTGGTTATTCTATTTTATTTACCTTCGATTATTTTTGGTTATTTGAAAATTTTCCATTGTAAGATATTTGAAGTTTTTATATCTTCATTTATTATTGGTTATTCTAAATTACTCTAAGTTATTTCACTTTAAGTTATTTAAAAACATTTTAGGTTATTGCATCTTTTTAAATTTTTTAAAAATTTAAGTTATTTTTAGCTATTTTAGGTTATTCCACCTTAGGCTATGTTTGACTCTTATAGGTTATTTAAAAGTACAACTTATAATAATCTAAAATAAAATAAAATATTTATTAATAGTTCAAAGTATAATAACCTTAAGTAAAATAATCTATAATAGTTAGAAATAATTAAGGATAGAATAACCTAAATAACTTAAGGTGAAATAACTCAAAATAATAAAAAATATCTTAAGGTATAATACCTATAATAACCTAGGATGAAATAACCTAAAATAACTTCAGTTGGATCAATAAGTTAAAATAACTAAGAATAATTAGAAATAATGTGGGTTAAAATAGTTTAAAATAATCTAAAGTAATCTAGTTTAAGATGAAACAACCTAAAATAACCAAAAATAGCCCAAGGTATAATAACTTAAGGTATTTAAAACAACAACATATATATAACTTATTTATTATAGTGAATTACTTTAATTAGTAGTGAATTATGTCAACTAATAGTGAAACATGATGATTATTTAAATGACCTTATAATGACATAAATTTAGGCAAAGTGAAATTATTAGAATGGGGTGAACTTATTTTATTTTTAAAGTCCCATTGTGATTTAGCTAGTGAAGTGCATTCACTTTTAGACTCACGAAAATATCATTTTAAAAGGCGTCCTATATGTTCATGGATTGGATTAAATTACAATTTATGTTCTACAATGAAAATAACACAAAAGAGTGAACATTATTTGTAGTACAAAATGCCATCAAATGTGGTGCAAGGAACATCATGGAAAGTAATTTTGAGTAAGGATATAATGATATTGTACACATTCAAATCAAATTGGTTATTATTATTATTAAAACTTTATAGCATCCCTTGCTACAAGCTCACATTCAAATGAAATGCAAACACTTACTGTTTGGCATACATACTATGCCATTTACATTAAGATGATGGTTCAAACCAACATGGTTGATGGACTATCTTTCATGGTGAAAATAAACACAAATTCTTTGTTTTGCAAAGGATGTGCTTATGGGAACACGTAGCATTAACAAAAAGTTCTTATCAATTTATGTGCAAGAGGTGTCTATTCTAGGTGAATTGATTCATATCAATAATTGTAGCCCAATGAGTGTAACATCTATTTAGTGGTTCATTGTACTTTGTTCTTTCTAAAGATGATCGTATTTCATATTGAAGTGTGTTTTGTATTCAACAAAAAATTTAGGCATTTGAATGTTTGCAACACTTGTTCAAGTAAGTGTAATGAGACAATAGGAACACCATAACTACCATTTGCAACAATTGTGGAAGCAAATTCCCAAACAAACAAGTTGCATAATATTTATTAAAAAAACTATCACATGAAACAATTATAACTTCTTGCACATGAGATCAAAATTCAATGGTAGAAAAAGATAATTGCATTATTGTAGAAGTTTTTTCATAATGGAGTTTCCTTTTGTTTTTGGGTTGAAATTTTGCACATTGTAGCTTCACATTCAATTGAAACAATTACTCACCTATTGAATGGAATCACACCATTTAAGGCATGGACATGCATAAAACCTTTTGTAGTTCACATACAGATTTTTAGGAACACATCCTTTGTACATGTATTAAAAGTTATTTGTTAGAAATTGGATCCAAATAATAACAAATGTTTTTTCCTTGATTGTTTGGCAAGCTTGTTAAATTTGGGACTTGAAGAAACATGCAATTGTCATCTTTTGTGATGTTATGTTCAATGAAGCTTCATTGATATCAATGACTTTCAACTATAATTCAATAGAAATGAAATCCCTAAGTTTTGTTATCAATTTTTGCACAAAATTAGTTGGAACAACTACTCCACAAGACCTTCAAATGGTTTTCCTAAAGGTTTTAATGGCATGTTTTTGGACATAATTGAAGCAATGTCCTTTCACAACACACTAGTCATATTGCCTTCTATTGATATAATGATTGACTTGTCAATTCATGCATGAAAAGTTTCAACCATTAATGAAGGACCTGCCACCATTATTGAGTTGACCAAAACATTCACCATATTGTCATGGTAATTGGGCTTGTATTACATATTAACCTCCCATACATGATTAGTTATTAAAATATGAATCTAGTCTTATTTCACTAGATGTGAAACATTGGAAACATGTAATGCATTGCAAGAAATCACAATTTATTTGACTTGAAAAATTGGTCCAAAAATACCCCACTTAGTTCTTGTCCAACTTGTCCAATTGTCAATTTTGGGCAATTTTTTTTTTTACAAATTAAAAATAAATAAATCTTTGCCCCATAAAGGTTTGTTATATTATATTTTAAAATATTTGTTGCAATAAGTAAGTAAATAGGTAATGGGTAGTTATGTAAGTACCTACCACCTACTTTAGAATCTACCTATCAACTTACTAACCTCTTCAAAGTCTACTTATGACCACACCATAACTTAGCCCCCTAAGCATGTAAATAGGTTCCAAAAATAAGGAGTTGAACCATTCACTTTCATGAAGATAAACCAAATACTTAATTAATGGGACACAACTTTATAATTATAAGGTAATAACTTTTGTCAACTCATTCATTTCACATGTTTATTTCACATATTGTATTTTGTACACTACTTATGTAATAAGGTAAAAAGGTAGGTAATAGGTAGGTTGGAGGTAGGTAAATAGGTGTATTCACCATTTACTCCTTTTAACCTAATTTAACTTATCTACCTACTTATAAATTACCTACTTATTATGTAGGAAAATACTAAATAGATAGATATTAATAACAAGCCTAAACTTAGTGTAATTTAGGTAACCTAAATGGCCTGTTAGTTAGGCTTAGGTTGACCAAGGCTTGCTAGTAAGTTAGAAAAAGAAATGTTTTTTGCTATATAAAAATTCGTTAAGTTGCACTTTCATGAAAATTGAATGTGTTATTATGTTTATTTATGGTTTATTGATATTTTATTTTGAAAATTGCATGGATAATTCCCAAATATTTGATGCAAAATTTGATACCATAAAAAATTGTTTATTAGTTAATAGGTGTTGTTTCAACATCAATTTCCTTAAACATTGAAACACATTATGCCAAATCAATGTTGCAAAACTGACTAATGTTGAACAACACTTTGGAATGAAAAGATATTTCATAAAAGGGATGATAAATACATTATGTAATATGTTTCCATTTAATTAAAAAAGAAACTATTTGGTGCATGGAAACTACATGATCATGAGTGCTTTGTATAAAAAATGAACATTTTGGCCTTGGACAAGGAATATTGCATCCTTTTGTTATAGTTCTTCAAGATGATTAGATGTGAAAGTTTTTCTTTCTTTATATCACATGCCATCATTTGGAAATTACATATTGTGGTTGTTAAATGCACACAAATTCAATGCTACCTTTGTTATGTGGCTTCAAACATGTCTTGAAACTATTGTAACATTTTACAATACATGTACATATTTTTCACATTGAATGTATCAAATATATATTTGTTAATAAACTTTCTTAACATCCTTGGATTAAAAAGATGGAGATGTCCATTTCAATTAGGTTTCATTTTCATTTTGAAAAGAAAACTTCAATGTGAATAAAAGTCAAATTAAGACTTGATTAATTATCCAACACACATGAACTAACATACCTCAATACCATATCAAAATGCTCTTTTGATATCTCTATTGGACTTTTTGTTTGTCAAGATTGTCCTCATCATCAACTATTTATAGACCAACTCTTATACATTGAACAAATTATTTGGAAGTTTGGCTTTGACAATGCAACACAACAAACATACTAGCAAATCCCCTAATGTTCATTTCAATGTTACACCAATCACTACAAAATGAATTTCATCCTATGTATCCACACAAGGAGATTTACTTGGTGATTTACAATTTACCAATCACATTCACATTGACATTTCAATCTTAGTTAGTCAAGTAATTAAGTATTATTCCAACATTTTCTCACATTGTTAGTTTCAAGAAAACATTCAAATATATTAAAAGAACATCAACTTAGCTCTATGTTTTAGACCCAACCAACATTCAGATGTTTTCATAACCTATAATGATGTTGATTATGTTGTTGACATTGATGATTGAAATTCATGCTTTGTCACGCTTTGCTTTTTTTATGTTTTTATAATGGTCCAATTGCATAGGGAAGCTACAAACAAACAAATCATAGTTGTTTCAATTTGATAGAATTTGAGTACATTGCCACCTACATTATCACTAAAGAAATCACATGGATGAGATAATTAATAGCAAATTTGGGATACCCACAACTTATTCATACTCATCTTCTATTTGACAACCAAAGTTCAATTTGACTATTGCACAACTCAAAGTATCACAAACATATGAAATATGTTGATGTTAAATTCCATCTTCTACAAACGAAACATACTTATCTGACATTGCAATATATTATGCGTCCATTACTAATTAAGTTGCAAGCCTATTCACGAGATCATTACTAGTGATAGATTCCAATGGCTTGGCATTTTATTGGGGATGATTCCTTTGTAGCTATATTTCATTTAACAACTAGATAGTGGGAGAGTTGTTTGTAAATGTACCCAAATGTGAAGTTCCTATCAAGTAGGAGTTTTGGATGATTTTGTCAAGAACACACATCTTTACTTTCTAGAGTTTTTCACTTTTGTGGGTCAAAGTCTTTTGGCTTGTTACACTTATTTATCTTTGACTCTTCTTTGTTACATTCTCCTCCATGTTTCAAAGATTGAGTTTTACAATAAAAGTTGCAAAATATTTGTATAGTTTTAACAATTGTAAATGCAAAAAACATTGATGAGATTGCAAGCTAGTTGATAGGATATTCTCTTGAGAAGTTGATGAAGAGGTAGACACACATTTGTGTTGTAAATTGCTTCATTGATGTCTTATTGTCGAATGAATCGCTAACATGCTTAATCACAAAAGGTTTAGTTTGTTTACTAGTTGCTTGTTGTAGAATCATACAAAAAGTTATGAAACAATATACTCTTTTGTAACTAAGATTCATGGCCATCTTACCATACAATTCATCATGAATTGCAAATCTTATGGGACAAACAATTGCAAGGTAAAATCATGTGTTTGAATGCACTTTAAAGAAATGATAATTGAACAATTGCAAATAGCCAAAAGATAAAACCTCATGTACTTGAAGGCATTTAAGAAGCAGTAATTGAACAAATGAAAATAGTTGAAAGCATATAAACTCCCGTGCTTGAAATGTTTACAGAAATGATAAACCAAATAAATTGAACAACGGAGAACAACCAAAAAGCATATAAGCTTGAAGTATTCTAGTAAATAATAAATGAAATAAATTGAATAGTTGAAATCACTCAAAAGCATATAAACTCATATGCTTGAAGGCTTTTAAGAAATTATAAATCAAACAAATTGAGAACACCCAAAAGCATGTAGACTCAATGTGCTTGAAGGCTTTGAGTAAATGATAAATTGAACAATTGAAAACACCCAAAAGCATATAAACTCATGTGCTTGAAGGCTTTGAAGAAATGGTAATTGAACAATTGAAAACACCTAGAAGCAAATGAGATTTACAGTACCTTTTCTCATGGTGACCCCTAAAATAAGTAGTATGCTTACAAAACTATTTGCAAACCTCTACATAGGCTTTGATTGTAACTTCTGGTCATTGTTTGTTGGCACAAAACTGTACATGGTCAAGCAAAAGTCTGTATAATCATCTGCTATCATCATCCCCTAGAAGAATTATAAACAACAGCACAACAAATTAAGCATAAAACAAGCAGCTAATCTGAATTTAGCAGAGTAAGAGAGACATCATACTATGTTACAAATGATTATGAGCAACTATGAAGAAAAATCATCTAATTCAGCTAATCATGATAATCCCACAGCTGCACCATGCGTGGGCTGGAAAGATCAGCATAATCCTGCAATTTTCCTCCAGTGTGAGTTTGTGCCAAAGGTCCACTGAAATTAGTCAAAGGTCCACTGAAGTTAGTCAAAGGTCCACTGAAGTTAGTCAAAGGTCCACTGAAGTTAAAAAGGGGTCCACTGAAATTAGCAAAAGACCCACCGGTCATTGAAGAGGAAGAAACTGGATCCACATATAAGCTTGACATGAGCTGTGATGATGCGGCAGGAGAGTTGGGTGTGGGTCCTGAGAAGCTCAATGCAGGAGTTACTGAGGAATTGAAACTTTCAGACTCATGATGATCAGTTGCTGTTTGCTGAAGAGGAGGATTAGCACCAGTTGGATTTTGCATTGGGTGTTGGGGCATAATTTGTTCAGATCTAAGCACCACCACTGCATCTGCAGTAGAAGCTTGATTCCCAATCTCAGAATCTTGATCTTGACCCATATTCATCCCTTGAACTTGACCCATAATTGGTTGGTTTTTGTGAAGATTAAGTTGTGTATTGAATCTGGGATGTGTGAAATTATGTGGCCGAATATTTTGTGTGCCAGAAACATGAAGAGCCTGTTGTGAAATGCCACCATGATTCCTTGTGGCTAACCATTTTGTGTAGTCATCATTTGTTGACTGCATAACACTCACAGGAGTTGTGGTCAGCATTGTAGGTGCAGCAGCAGCAGCAGCAGCTCTGAATTCTTCAGGTGCAATATTATTGCCACCACCTTCAAGATGCTCTGAGTGTTGCAGTACCCTAGTACTTGATCGCAGCAAGTGGAGCATATCCTCAAGTTCATTGCTGTTATTTGAACTGTATGTGAATGGCATGTCAATTGGAGATGAGTTGTTTTCCAGATTCATTGGTGCTACTTGGTTCAAGTCATGTGGTGTGGAGGTTCTGGCATGAAAGTTCTGATTCACAGTAGCTGCTGCTGCTGCTGATGCATCACTTGAATCTGCAAGTCTCCTGCATAGTTCTTGTACTCGCAGGCCAACAGCTGGAGCTGAAGACATATCATATGTAATCTGACTGCAAGGAGGAGAAACTTTCTGTAGATTTGTTTTTTTCCTTCCTCCCTGGTGCTGCTGGTCAGAGCCCCTAGAGAATGCCTCCTGACTACAGCTGCTTTCAGCCATGCTGTTGGATGACCCTGAGTTGTTGGAGTCATGCTCCTCTACACGACATTCTCTAATTGCATTTGATCCTGCACCCATGTTGAATGCATCATCATCCTGGCGGCCAGGTGCCTCATATTCGTCTTCTTCCTCATTTTGGGTAAAATTCACCATAGTGATTTCAGACATGGGAGAGATCCCACCAGGTCTTGTACACTCCCAAACAGCTTTATTTAGCAAACTGTCACTGAAGCACCTCTTTGCTGCTTGCTCTGCCGCCTGCAACATCCCGAGCCCCTGTCATGATCACAATACTTAATGTCAGCTTCAATCTCTCCAGATTGTAAGTGCATTTCTATTATTGACATTGTTTTGACACTTCTCCAACGGAAAAACAAATGCCCACTAATGGCTGAAGAAAAGCTCAATAAGTACCATTCAGAAATTGCACTTGTAAGCACAATGTTACACTTTCACTCACCAATTTTACTACTTTTCACTTTGTGAATTTCAATTGGTGGAATTTTCTTTCCTACATTCATTTTGTTAATTAGACTACCTGGTGGGTGAATTGTTTTTCTACATTCATTTTGGCAATTTCGACTGTCTGACAGTTTTTTTTGGGTGCATTCACTTTGTCTAAGCTTATGGGTAGAAAGATAGGTGCACATGTGTGCATAAGATCTTGCAACTTTGTTGTTCAAGGCAGTGGCCCCTTATGGTGAGGTGGTGCAACTGTAGAGTGCAAAAATGGTAGGTACCTACCTCATTGCATCCAGATGATTGCGCCATAGTTCCAGCAAGGTCTTTCAGCAGCTCTGCAATGGGTTTATGAGTAACAGGATCAATGCCCATATCGCACAGCTTCTTCTTCAGCCGAGTGTTCCAGTGATTCTTTATATCATTGTCTGTTCGTCCTGGCATCTTTGCAGCAATCAAAGACCATCTGCCCAACAAAAGACAAAAAGCAAAATCAGCCAACACCACCCATTCTCAAGTATCACTCTTCCAAAACAAGAACTCTTGCAAGTACACAAACCCAAAAGAAAAAAGAAAACACAAAACCTCTGCACTCAAAGCCAATATGTATGTTTGCGCAGAATGGCAATCTGCCAAAATTGCCATAGTCCATTACAACAAAAACTACAGAACATTCCATGATGTTATATCTCAATAAAATATCATTTCACTGAAAAATGAAACAAGTAACATTTGACATAACCACAACAATTACACATAGTTTGACACATGATCAACAAAACATAAACAAAGTCATAATCAAAATGGTTCACAAGGTGAACACTTATGTTTCTCAAGACATCAACATAACAGTTGAGATGTTTCACATGTTTAACGGAAAAACATAATCTTTGAAATGTTTCATTAGTGTGTGAGTGATATCTTTCTCCAACAATTAAAATTATGTTTCCACATGTTTTTTTTCCACAAAAGGTATAATAATTCCAATGCCAAAAATATGAAAGGGTACTAATTCCAACACTAAAAAAAATTGAAGTGATTTTTGGAAAGAAATTAATTATTTAAGCTAGTGAAATGTTTCCCATGTTTCATGGGAACTAATTATTTATATGTATGAGTCAATATGATTCAAGATTCCATGAATTCCGTTTATAGAGAGGTTCTAAGAGGTCACTAGGTTATTTGATTTTTTTCTGCCAGGAAGAATAATTGGCATTTGGAACTACTTATAAGTTGTAACTTAGGCAAGACTTAATCATAATAATAGTTCTGATGGTTGCGCTGATTGTTGAAATAGGATGTCATTCTTGAGACATCCAATTACTACAGATCACCATTTCGCAAGATTGCTGGCGCAATAGTTATTCACAAAAGAGGGAATGTAAGTAGCTTGAGGTAATCTCTTCCTCATTAGATCACTATTTCCCCAAGATTGCTGAACTAGTACTTATTAATGAAAGTGACAATTTACGTATCTCTAGGACTTATAGAAGGGATGAGGGAAACAACACATCTGCTAGGCTACCTACCTGGAAAATAAACAATTTGCTCTCTATGAATCTGGATTCTGCTACCATGAGGAGCATGGAGATCACCATTCCCCAAGATTGCAGATCCAATAGTTATTCACAAAAGAAAGAATGTAAATAACTTGAGGAGGTCTTCCTCATTAGATCACCATTTCCCAAGACTGCTCATCCAATAGTTATTCACAAAAGAGAGATTCTGTAAATGACTCGAGGAAATCTTCCTCACTAGATCACCGTTTTGCAAGATTGCTCATCCAATAGTTATTCACAAAGGAGAGAATGTAAATAACGTGAGGAAATCTTCCTTGTTAGATCACCATTTGTTAAGATTGCTGGCCCAGTAACTCTTCACAAAAGAGAAAATTCCTTGTGGAAGGGGTTATGGGAAAAACACAAAACACATTTGCTACCTACCTATCTGCTGCCATGAAAAGCATGGAGCTTGACAATGAAATCTTCCTCATTAGATCACCATTTCCCAAGATTGCTGACCCAGTAGTTATTCAAAAACTTCAGGAATTATGAAGGAGGGAACACATTTACTAACTACACACCTGGAAAAGGACATTTTTTAGATCCGCCTGCTGCTACCTTAAATCCTCAGAATGGATCTAGAAAATGAGATCTTCCTCATAACCATTTCCCAAGATTGCTAACCCAGTAGTTATTCAGAAAACTGGAGGAATTACGGAGAGGGGAGGGGGAGAAACACATTTGCTACCTCTACTTGGGAAAAAGCAAAACATTCGCTGCCTACCTGCTGCTGCCATGAGAAGCATAGAGCTTCACAATGAGATCTTCCTCATTAGATCACCATTTCTCCAAGATTGCTGACTCAGTAGCTCAGAAAACTATGCTTTCAGAAAACTGGTATTCAGAAAACTTGAGGAATTATGGAAGGGGAAAGAAACACATTTGCTACCTACCTGGAAAAAAACACAGAACATTTTCTACCTACCTATCTGCCTACCTACCTGCTGCCATGAGAAGCGTGGAGTTTGACAATGAGATCTTCTTCAGCAGAGCTGAAGCTTCCATGGCGGATGTCCGGACGTAAGTAGTTGGTCCACCGCAATCGACAGCTCTTCCCACATCTCTGCAACCCTGCAGCAGCAGTGCACAATCAAATCATTAATTTCCCAATCATTCCCGTTGGAAATCTTACATAATTCTGGATCCGCCGAAAGTCCTTCACGAATTTTCTTTCTGTTGTATGTACAAGAAGAAATCTGCAAAGAGCAGCAAAACTTGGAATGTGAGTGAGATCAGATCGGCGGTCCAAAGGAAATTGCATTTCGAATTTCGAAATTTGTACCTGCTTTCTTGCCGACGCTGCGCCAATGTCCAGTACCATTGATTTCAACGTACAATCGCAGCTTCTCATCTTCCTCCGCTGTCCAAGCCCCTTTCCGAACATCCTCGACCTCCGGTTTCGACAGTCTCGTCATAATCCCCAACCCCCTCTGCTGCATAATGAAGATTAAGTGTACATTATATAAGGTGCAAATTGAGCAAATGCGGAAGACTTAGACACAAATCTGATCACAAAACTTCACATCCAGAATATGTTATTGCCAAAAAATTTGTAATGGTCGAAAAAACAAATTCACGCATCAAATCTCCAAAAGAAACACAAAGAAACAGATAACAGAGACAAAAGACTAAGATGCTCTAACTAGTCGGTATAACAACGATTTCTCTGGACTAATTGCCCAAGGAACCGGGTTGCAACAAATTGTTATTAGACAGACTGTAGGCGACTTAAGAGAAATGTTTCCTGCTGCTGAACACTACCTAAAAACACATTGATTTCTGGGCTAGTTCTCTCATTTCGTAAATGAAACAAGCTGATGAGAAAACATGAAAGCTAATGCAGGAAACAAAAGGAGGACTGGATATTGGTTGCAACAACCACAACAGCAACAAGAAGAAGAAGAAGAAGAAGAATACGAGGGCAGATTGGAGATGCGAAATTAGGGGCTGAGAGAATGGACTTTTGTACAGATGTCGATCTTACACAGTTTCTGATGCTTCTAGTTCTTGTTTTCTTCTTCAACGCGATCCTTGCAGAACTGTAAACCCAAAGTGTGATTGGATTTGCAAGCGCGGAATCGATCCGCCCAGGTACGAGAGAGAGAGAGAGAGAGAGAGAGAAGAAGAAGAAGAAGAAGAGACAAAGGCACGCGACAAAACGGGAAGAGCGATCACGTCGACGACCACACCCTCACCCGCGCTTTTGACCTGTTGACCCCCGGTAGGAGGGCCGGGTCACCCGGTGGCGACAACCCCGTGCGAGTCATGTTCTTTGGGGTGGGGGGGCCTGCTGCCCGTGGTTAAAATTTTTGTCCAAGATTACACATTCCCGTACTCTAGATATTCTATAGATTAAATAAATAAATAAAATAAAATCTAGGTCTATATACGTATGCCGTTCAACAACTCATCCAAATTAATATTTAACTCCCAAGTTGAGCCCAAAATAAAATAAAATAAAATATTCAATTTGCTTATTTAAAAAAGAACTACACCAATGTCCGATTCTTGTGCCGGTTCCAATAAAAAGAGATAATGAACTCAGGTCCCGGTCACAAAAAAAAAACCTAACCCTAAACCTCCGGTTTCGACACCCCAAAAACTAGATACCCGCCAACAAACAATGTGGTTTGGACCCCACGGTCATCAAATTGACTATTGATACCCTACCAACCGGTTCTTGAGTTTTTTCTCTCTCTCTCTCTCTCTCTCTCTCTCTTTCTTTTTCCATAAGTAATTCCGTCGATAATCACCTAATATTGAAATTTCAAAATCTACTAACCTACTTGGATGAGACAATTCTCATCCAGATGGCTCATCCAGGTAGGTTATCAATCTTTAAGTATCAATACAATTTTTTTTAAAAAATAGAAATAAAAATCATTATTTCCAGTTTTAATACCATATAACCAGTGCTAAACTTGCATGTTAATTTGGTGGTTATTAATCCTAATAAATTTCATCTAAATTAATCAATTTTTTTATTATTTGATAACTTACTTATACCTTTTTTGATATTCATATTGATATTGATAACCTATGTTAAATTTCTGGTTTTATTTATGTGTGGAATCAGAACTGAAATGGAGACAATTGTAGTTTCATTTTCAGAACTAGATGAATGTTCTTCATCCATCCATCCATCCATACATACATACATATATATATATAATGTTTTGAAATACAATGAAAAAGTTATTGAATGTTGGGAAAAAAAATAAAAATTGCTGAAAATTCATTTAAATCGGAACACTTTCACTAATTGTTATATTGTCACACTCATTTAAGCATTTAGGGGTGTTAAAAATATTTTTCAAAAGTTTGATATTCTCGATTCCGGGGGGGGGGGGGCCGGGTTTACAAAAGGGGTTTTTTTTCCAAAAAAAAAAGTTAAAATAGTTTTTTGATTTTTGACTTTAGGTTTTTTTTAAAAAACCTTTGGTGGGAGATGTGG
>Ga0116227_10007334_pt1 | contig 21630 bp, 16 predicted proteins | sample S1TSphgellanicum_FD_89693 | JGI IMG/M metagenome (GOLD analysis project Ga0116227, IMG submission 89693) | Host-associated microbial communities from peat moss isolated from Minnesota, USA - S1T2_Fb - Sphagnum magellanicum MG | ecosystem: Host-associated > Plants > Peat moss > Unclassified...
AAATTATAGGAAAAAGAAAAAAAAATGGGGTTTTGGGTTTGTGGGGTGTTTCAAAAAAAAAAAAAAAAAAAAAAAAAACTAGAATCCTGGTTACTTAAGAGTCAAAATATAGGCCCTATGCTTTTCAAAACCCTAAACCCTAAACTCAGAACCTGTTTTGTGTGATTTTTTTCCCACTCAGAATCGCCGGTTAAGGGTATTTAGATATATATACCCTACTCTGGGGTGCCGGTTATAGATTCCCAAAAAATGAGAGAACCTCCCAACACTGGTAAAGAATTAGATGTAAAGAAAGGACTGGGCAGATTTTTGGTGTGTAGTTAGTTGGGAGCAAGTGGAAACCCTAATTTTTAAACCCAGGTGCTTCTTCAAACCGTGGCTTTCATTTTAAATTTTTTTAACGGGCAGGACGGTGCCACCAGATACCTGGCGGGTATCTCTCGGGTATCACAAGAAAGCCCGTCAACTTTTTTACACTAGGAAAAAAACCTCAACCGGGTAAATTTTTTCGGGTAATGTTGTTGGGGGTAAATTTGGGTGTGGTTGATGGTTGGACCTGGGAAAGTGAGATGTTAACAAGAACGTAAAAGAAGGAAGGAACGTAAAAGAAATTGGTGGGGGTGGGACAGGAAGGAAGGAAGAAGAAAGCGGTGGGTGGGGTCTTGGTGTGGTGTGTGTGTGTGTGTGTGTGAGGGAGAGAGAGATTTGCGCACTGGCATTCTCTGAATTTGCTACCTGCGCCCACGAATTTTTTCACGGATTCAAGCTCGTTAAGGAAATGGAATGTGAGATCCTGAAAATGAGAACCAATTGTGCGCGGAATTGAGAAAAAACGAGGACAGAAGGTGTGTGTGTGTGTGTGTGTGTGTGTAAGAGGTGGGGAAGAAAAACTCGAAGAAAGGAAGAAGAAAAGCGTGAACCCAAAACAAACAACACGCGGTTGAGAAAAAAAGAATGAGACACTCGGGAAGAACAAGAAGAAGAATAAGAAGAAGAAGAGTGTGTTAAGATGCAAGAACTTGATTGCATCTGTGGAAGAATGCCCAGACACAGAGACAAAGACATACAGAGACAGAGATGGAGAGTTGCTGTTTTGAAGGAATGAGGTGATGGGTGTGAATGGTTTGTGGAGGAAGAAGGGGAGAGAAGGAGTGTTTGTGTGAGAATTCTAAGAGATGAAGGGCGTAGTGATGCGGAGAATGTGAGAAGGGGCAGGCAGGCAGAAAGGAGGAGGAGGAGGAGGAGGAGGAGGGATCAAGGGTTATGAGAGAATTTGCAATGGCATTGCGGGAACAGGATGGAGCGCCAAGTATTTTTCGTCGTAGCATCACCTCGAGCTGGCAGCAGGAGCGGCGGCAGTGGCATGTCCTGAACGATCCTCCCAAGGAGGTTCCAAGCGATGGAAGAAGAACAACGGCACGCTCCTTGTGTGGTGCAGCAGGTGGTGGTGGAGCTCCTCCTGTTCTCCGTATCCTCAGGTCCACGCATAAGACGGCTTTCTCCCAACGACAGCGGTTGCGCAAAGCAGGTGAGCTCGTGGAACCGCAGCTGAATTCCTTCGACCTCTCCCCTCCCATGTCGCACTCCGCAAAACCCAACGTCACATTCTCCAAGCGTCAACGGCTCAGGAAACGAGGATTGCTGAACAAGAGTTTCTCTTATTCCGAAGATGAGGTCTTCGACTCCCTAGAGCAGCTGTTTCCCGGTGCCAGAGCCGATTATCCCTCGTCCTCACAGAGCATCATCGCAGGCATCGCCGATGATGAGCTTCATCGCAGGAGGAACACTGTCGCAGAGTTTCTAGCGGACTACGACGGTAGACGAAACGGAGAATCGGGGTGGGATAAAGACCAAGAAGCAGATGCAGAATCAACCCCTGAAGACGAAGCAGAAGAAGAAGCAGCAGCAAAAGAAGAAGAAGAAGAAGAAGAAGAAGAAGCACAGGGGAGAAGGAGGACGAGCAGGAGGACGAGAACATTGCGCTTCAAGTTGAAACTAGGGCGCAGTGGCAGAAGGTTGCTGAGTGGAGCCATAGCTGGAGCATTCTCAAGAACTGCAGTTGCACCCTTGGAGACAATTCGCACCCATTTGATGGTTGGCAGCCATGGTCACTCCGTGTCTCAAGTGTTTCACTGGATCATGAGCAACGAAGGTTGGCCTGGCCTGTTCCGCGGAAACGCCATCAATGTCATTCGAGTCGCACCCAGCAAAGCCATCGAGGTAAGATAGGCGCTGCCGCTACTGCACTTCTTCTTCTTCTTCCCCACCCCTCCTTTCTTCAAACCCTAATTGCAACCCTAATTACAGAGTGTTTCAACCCTACCTACAGTTGTTGTTGCTGCTGCTGCTGTTGCACAATGGTCCATCTTCTTCTCCACCCAATTTCTCTGAATTACAGAATATCCATTCTCCTGCTTCTTCACACCACTCTCTCATGAGCAGAGCAGAGCAAGCCCTGTGATGAAGAAGATTTCTTGCTTCTGTTTCTTTTAAAAATTTCCCTCTTTCTTTCTTTCTTTCTTTTGGGGTTGAAGCAAAGCATTCATACCTTCATTCAGTTGTCCGGTGAACATTCCTTACCTTCTTTCATCTGCTGGTTGTTTTTCCCTTCCTGAAAATTTGGTTTTGTGACTGAAGCTTTGTTTGTCATTCCCTCCTGAAAATGAGCTTTTCTGATTGAAGTGCTTCCTTTGCTTTTGTGTTTCCCCCCCCTCCTGAAAACGAGCTTTTTCTGATTGAAGCTTTTCTTTGTTGCACTGGGGATGGATCGTACGCAGCTCTTTGCATATGATTCAGTGAAGGCATTTCTGAGTCCAAAAGATGGGAAACCGGGCAAGCTAGCATTTCTGCCAGTATCACCGATTGCAGGCTCCTGTGCTGGTATCTCATCCACTATTTGTATGTACCCACTTGAGCTTCTCAAAACCCGTCTCACAATTCAGGTATAACCCAAAACTGTTTTCCCCTCTTTCTCCTCTTTGCATTTTTGCAAGAAGCTTTGCCCTGCTGAAATAAATGTGGTGTTTTCATGTTTGATTATCAGCCTGGTGAGTATCAAGGCATTTTGCATGCGCTATGGAGGATAGTGTCTGAAGAAGGCATTTTGGAGCTTTATCGAGGCCTTGGTCCAAGTGTGATTGGAGTGATCCCATATGCGGGTGTCAACTATTTTGCATATGACTCACTCCGTTCTCTTTACAAGAGATGGAGTAAAACAGATAGGGTTGGGAACATTCAGACATTGTTGATTGGTTCACTTGCAGGAGTCATTGCCAGCACTAGTACTTTTCCTCTAGAAGTTGCCCGCAAGCACATGCAGGTCAGCATCTCTTTTTCTTCTATCATGAATTCCACAAAAAGTGCTTTCACATCTGTCACCTCTTCTCAATTTCACCAAAAACCTTCCACCTAAAAACTTAAGTCCCATCTTTTCCATGATTACATCTGTAATCCTGGACACATCATTCACTAATCCCCAGAGCCCTAATGTCTCATTGCTATCGCTGGCATGTGTACATACTTGGAAATGGAAGGTGCTAAGAACAGACTTGAGAAGTTCTGTTCTTAGCACCTTGCAGTTTACAATCCTTGTTTTCCAACTGCAGTGACCAGAAGACTGAAGCTTTTACTGTTGTTGTGCAGGTAGGTGCATTGAAGGGAAGGGTAGTTTATAAAGGCACATTGGATGCTCTTAGGGGAATTGTAAAAGAGCGAGGCTTAAAGGGTTTGTACATTGGTTTAGGACCCAGTTGCCTAAAGCTCATGCCAGCAGCTGGCCTCTCCTTCATGTGCTATGAAGCACTCAAGCGCATCCTATTGGAAGAAGAGCAAGTTTGATTTCTCAATGTCACACTCTCTGCAAGAAATATCTGCACATATGATGCACATTGATCCATTTCACCTGGCAAGTTATTCAATTAGTGCACTTTATCAGGTTACTATGAATTCTTAGTTGTGACAACAGAAGACCTCACCAGTTGGATTAGAAGCTCTTATTGAATTGAAATAAATCCAAGTTGTAACGTATATACTTAGTCACCCAGTTAATTCATTTTGTCCCTCTTGCTCTTTGTCAACAAAGACTGATGCAACTACCAAGATTGAGGATGTTGTAGCCTCAATTTGTTGAGGGAAAACTTTCTTGACTGAAACAAGACTGACAATAACTGAAACTTACTTTCTCAAAGAATGCCTGAAATTTTCACATCTTGCACTACCGCAGCTTCATCTGACAGTAAACAGATGCTGCATCTCCCTTGTTGAAATCAGTGAAATTTGAAGATGAACTCTGAAGGTTGCAGAGACACTGTTAGGGAAAGATCAGAGTTTAGACAATCAAATTTTGTGGTCAAAATCCCGGTGCCCAAAAATTGCCAGATCACAGGAGCTTCTTTTGGTGCCTGATGCTTGGAAAGCTCACACACGCTGCTTATCACTGTCTGAGACCTGACAGTCTTCATATTGGGTGTCTAGAGCCTGCTACTTTCTTAAGGATTGATCCCCCGGCTCAACACCATTTTGCAAATGTCATGAGGGTGTGCAAAAGCTGCCTTGCAAAACTTCATGTGAAAAAAACTTCTTTATTTGGTAAAACTCAACCCTCCCTGAATTCAATCTAAGAGGGAAACGATACTAGGTAGTATTTTGCGCTCAGAAACACTGCAACTGGAGTACTCACTACTGTGAGATGCATTCTTTCTTCAATTCAAGTCACAGGTGTATTGCCAGTTCAAGAAAAAGAGACTTGAAGAGAGGGGGAGAGTGAGGTCAGACCATCCCAGACAAAGAGAAGGAACTCTGAATGCCTTGAATCCCCCTTAGTATGGCTCCTGAAAGATATTATAAACGAGCTTGCTCCACAATAGTTTGACACTGAGTACTTTGCAGAAAACAATGTGCTCTCCTTTTCGGACGACATTCTCTAAAGCCTAAACTAGCTTTGAAAATGCATGATGGTAGAGAGTCTCGGAGCAAAATCCTTAAAACCCTAGAGTTGACAAGCTTCTGACAGATGTGGCTGATGGACCACCAAAAAACTGCAACCCTACTACCTATCCATGCGATTTGTTGCAGAGGAGAGAAAGACAATCTAGGACCAGCAAAATAGAAAACTGTAGATGCGTCTTTTGTCCAAAATGCCCAGAGAAGCACAGGCGAAGCCCAACCCTAGATTTCACAACTGTTTGAGAAATGTCCTGATGATCGTCCAAAAAAACTGCAACATATGCATGGTGTGCGAGATTATTGCACAGGAAAAAAATCTCCACAACATGGCCATGAGTGCAGGACGGAATCTTTCTTCTCCTCCTTCTTCTCTTCTTTCCTCCAAGAATCCATGCTGCGGGGACGTGCATCCGATGCTTTTCTTAGGGTTAAAAGAAGGAGCTTGCTGCTGCTGCTGACGATGATGATAAGAACGTGCTCATCATCAGTTCTCCTCTCGCAGAAACCCTAAATTGGTGAGGAAGAAGAAGAAGACGAGGTCGCTGCTGTTTGTGTCTGTTCTTCGTCGGACGAGGAAGTCGATTGCTTGTCCTGCACGATTTGGCGAAGGTGAACTGATGTTTCTTGCCGACAGAAGAATGACCTGGTGAATGTTTGGAAACGCGCGAAGCTCAGGAACAGAAGAGAAGAGAGAGAGAAGGGTCAAAAGAAAGAAGGAAGGACAGTACAAGTCCAAAGAGAGAGCGATGGAGGTGGATAGCTTGAGAACGGATTCACCTCTCACTCGCCGTGTTGTCAGATCGTTTCTCCAGTTTCTGAGCTCAGGTGTAACAATAACAAAACACACTCCTACTATCTGTCTGTCTGTCGACAATCCTCCTCCTTCGCATGGCCTTCCGTCCGTCTCGTTGTTGTTGTTGTTGATGTTATCACGGTTCTTGTTGTTGATGGCGATTTCACTGCGAAAGCGCACAACCTGATGCATCCCTCCCCTCTCTCTTTCCCCTCATAGATTGCTGTTACAGTAGTGGTGGTAGTGTGCAGGTTTTGGGAAAGAACAACAGGTCCTGACACTCATGAAATCTCCTCCAAGGCATCATAAACCTTGAAGAGTGTGGAGGGAAGGTTGTCTATGGTTGAACAAGATGTAGGAAAGCTCTAACTCTTGTGTGTGCATGTGTGTGACGTGTGTGTGTGTGTGTGTGTCCTGGTTGATTTTGTGATGGCAGTACAAGCAGCACCTGGTGTTGACAGTGAGGGGATCGAAGTGGCAGCTCAGTGTTTATCAGAAGTTTTCAAGCTCCACCAGAATCATGATGGAGATGATGACAACAGTCCACTCCTGTCGTTGCCAGATTTGTTCAAATTGCACACTTCTTCTTCTTCAGGCTTGTTGGTGCAACCGCAGGCTACTTCAGATAGAGTAATGGCAGATGCAGCTGTGGATGCACCCATGCCAGAATGTCCCTCATACCCACCACCATCATCCTCATCTTTGGATTCCCCTGCATTTGGTTTCAACGAAAATGTGGCCAATATGAATGTGGTAAAAGCAAGCAAGCCCACTCTTTTTGTTTTGTATACCTGTGATTCTGGGGAAATTCATGCAAATGGGAAATGTTGAAGTCAAGGATCTAACTCTGTAAAAATCGTCAGACAGCAGCAAATGGTGTGCATCAATTGCAAAATCATGTAGGGTTTGAGTGGTCTTCCAGAACTCATGTTTCTCCTGTCATTCTCGGAAGATTGTGACTGGAAATCTAGAGGCCAAGGATCTAACTTTGTAAAGAAGATTAGACAACAGCAGCAAATGGTGTATCAATTTTTTGAATCATGTAGGTTTCAGTGGCATTTTGGGAGTTCGTGTTGCTCCTGTTGAATCATTGGCATTTTGCTCTCTGGTTCTGGTTTGGAAGTTAGCTTTGGGCACTTGATATCTCTTTCAGACAGTTACCAATGACTCTACAGGAGTGGTGGAAGTAATAAATAAACTTAATCTTTTGAGAGTGGAGGTTGATAAAGCTTCCCCACTCATGTTGCAGTCTTTTGATTTCTTAACTATATACACTAAAATTCACCTAATGAATCTAAAAACTGAGATTCTGATAAATAAAGTGTTTCATTGGAGTTTGAAGCTTCCTCATTTTAGGTTTTGATGGTTCAAAAAACAGCTTTGAACTTTAGGTTTTTGTGGCTGAAATATAAGGCAGAGGTCAATTTGTTTGAAAATCTTCATAGCTTTAAAGTTGAGGAGGCTTCAGATTTGATCTCTTGGTTGAATTTCTTGTTAGATAATTTGTTTCTTTGTTTTGGTCATTGTGCTTATAGACAATGCACTGGTATCCCCATGGGTACTAATTGTGTGTTCTATTTGGCAAATTTCTACCTCTTTACCTATGAGTTTGATTTCATTAGTTATCTCTTGAAGAGTAACCCATGTCCTGTTGTGCTTCAGATTGTACCTGGTTTGTAGGTTTGTGGATGATGTTTTTGTTCCTGATTTTCCAGACTTTGAAACTTTCATGTACCTAAACCAAGACTCTTTTGGCAGTGGCATACACCTAAAAACATCTTGTGAGTTGAATTGTACGTCTAAACAGGCTTCTCTTGTAATTTCTTGGATCTTGCTGTGAGACAAAGTCCTCAAGGTTTATCCTGTGACATTTTTTGACAAACGCTCTCAACCAGAGTATGCAAATATTGAATGATTAGAATGCCTCGTTCATTCCAATATCTCAATTACTGCGAAGCTGGGGGTTATCAATAGTCAATTTTACAGATTCTTGAGGCTTTGTAGTTCTAAGAAGCTTTTTGTCTTTCAGATGGTCAGTCTTATTGTCCTTCTCAAGATAAAAGGCTGCCCTTTAAAGATTCTTCTAAAAAGAACTAGAGGGTTGCTTGATGAAGAAAAATTCCTTTTTGGAATTTCAGCTTTTGGAGTTTTTGGAATGATTTTGTTTAGAGTCTTGTAAGTGGGGAGCTTCTTGTAAGCCCACTTGTTCTTTGTTTTTCCCTGCTGTCCTTTCCTTCAAGTTCTAGTTTTCCCATTCTGTTGGTCTATTTTTGTCTTGTCCTTGTGTTGTGGTTTGTTGCTAGCCAGTAGTATGGCTGAGTTTTCCTGTTGCTTCTGGATTTGCTGCAGAAACTTGGTTCGCAGGTTGTTGCTTTTCACTGGCCTTTACCCTCTGTAGGGAGCTGATGAAGCCAGTGGGGAAGTTTTGGTAGTTAAGTCACTATCATACATACTACTATTGATAGTCCCTGAACGTGTGAGACTGGCACTTTTGTTCATACCACTGTTTTTGTTTTGTTTTTTAAAATATTTGTTTATCTATTAGTTTTGGTTCATTTGTTTGTTTTTGTCTTTCCTAGTTTGGAACTTTCTGTGGCTTCTTGAAGAAGTGTTAACATTGCTGTGTTCTTTGTTCGTCATGAGAATGGAGATTTCTCTATTCTTCTGAAAGATATTCAGACAGTTAACAGTTTTATATTCATTGTACTGATGTGATTTTTGGCAGGGTACAAGAACAGGTGGTCACACATCTACTGCAGGTGTGTGACTCATCTCATATCCTATTTCTAGGACTTGGGGATGTTTCTATTTTGTGAAAATGATTATGCATTCTTGGCTATAGCTTCATTTAGCATGATGAAATCTGACTAGGGGCTTGTTGAATCCTCTGAGTTCGATGTATCTGTTTTAAGGAAAAAGGCCCCCAGTTGTGTCAGATGCTGGTGCTGCTGCTTGTTGTCTGTGATTTATGAATGCTCACTCAGTCATGGTGCCTGAAAAGATGTGTTGTTAGGAACGATCTTCCTTCATCTGACATGAACTTCATGCCTGCTGCCACTGCAGGGTCATCAAACCCTTGTCCCACAGACTTGTGGGAGCAGTTCAGAGATGGGCTTGAGGTGTGTGGTTATTTTGCTGGGATATCTGAGGGCTCTCCAGAGCATGCAGCTCGAATGAAAGCAGCTGAAACAACATTTGAAAACTCTTTGAAGGTATGCATGGAGCATTGTTCAACAAGTTATAGCAGTTTGAAAGCACTCGATTTGAAAAAAGATTTATGCATGAACATGCCCTTAACTTTGTCTTTTATTGCCATGGAGCAGAAGTTCAGAGATTCTACAACTGAAGAGAAGGATGCACAAATTGTTGCTGAGGCCTTCAAAGTGCAAGGTAATTATTATCTTCTTTTTGTCCTGAGGCACACATAAATGATACCTGGATTGTTAGTCTTCAGCTCAAGTCGAAGGCTTCATAAATAGTAAGTCTCAAGGGGGGAAGCAAATCTTCTGGCATATGTTGTGATGGCAGGAAATGCATCAATGAAGGAGCAGAGGTTCGTGGAGGCCATTCAGTTCTACACACTTGCAATTTCTCTGTGTGGTAACAATGCCATTTTCTATGCTAACAGGTGAGATCAAACTTGTTAAAGCCTACATCTCTTTGTAGTCTGCACAAACACTGCAGCATTTCAAACAGTTCCTAAATATGCAGATGGGGCAAGTTTTGACCATTTGACAGCTTGCTGTTTGCAGGGCAGCTGCTCACTCAGAGGTCAATAAGTTTGCAGAGGCCATAGCTGATTGTGAGAATGCTATCCGCATTGACCCAAAGTACAGCAAAGCCTATAGCCGCCTAGGCTGGGTGTACCATGCTCAAGGCCGTTTCCAAGAAGCTATAGAGAAGGGGTTTCAAAAAGGTCTGGTGCAAGCTGGATCATGTTTTTGTTTGCTCCAAATATGAACAATTGCACAAAAGTCCTGCTCATAGTGGACACTGAAGAAATTTTAAGCTCAAGAAATTGCACTGCACTCTCTGCCAGTCTGTGATCCTTAATTGAGTTTATAGCTATTAATTGCAGCTTGTCTTGTGGGTTGCAGCACTAGATCTTGATCCTAACAATACCACAGCAAAGGAAAATTTGATGGTACTTCCCTCTACTCTTCACTGATCATGCTGACACATAGTATCTTCAAACCTAATGCCATTGTGATCTGCAGTGTACATTTTAATGTCCATCCAGAGTGATAGTCTTCCTTGCTTTCCTGATGTTCAGCTTCATGGTTGTATGTGAGCTTACCTACCTTCCAAATTTCTTGCTGTGCGTGAACACTCAGGCAGCTCAGCAGAAACTGGCAGAGCAGCACAGAGGTCAATCACATCAGCAACAAGAGCCAGAGCAACAGAGTCAAAATCCATTTGGCCAGGTATGTGGAGTGCAGTAGCAAAGCTGGAAAATATGAGATTCAAAGTGTTCAGTCATTTTTAAGGAGGAAGATGACTTTGTTTTGAAGTTCTGCATCTCATGCCTTCACTCAATTCTACTTTTCTCCTTTCTGCAATGCCCAGCATATTCTAAGAAGTGTTTCTGCAGCAGGGTGGGATACCTGGATTTGGTGGAGCAATGCCTGGAAATGTACAACTTCCTCCAGAGATGGCAAACCTTGTCTCAGGGATTATGAACTTGGCTGCACAATATAGTCAAAGGCAACAACAGCAGGAAAACAACACACAATTTGGTGCAGCAGCAGGTGATGAAAGTCCTGAAAATGGAGTTGAACATGACCATGACGATGATGATGATGCTGCTGCTGCTGATGATGATGATATTCAAATCAACACAAGCATCAACTTTACTGTAAATGGACAGGAATTACCTCCTGAGATTGCAGGACTGATGGGTTCTGTCTTGCAAATGTTCAGTGGGGTGAATGGAGCACCTGCAGGTTCAAACCACCCCACTACCCCAGATCCACCAGGAGGAGCTATCTGAATCAGTTTCCAAAAGAAACTGCTCTCCCCATTTTGAGTGGAGAACAATTTCTGCCAACCTTTTGGCACAAAATGAAACTGCAACTATCAAAATAGGAGGCTCCATGGCCATGCGTTTTCACAGTTGAGAGTTGCAACCCCAGTTTTAATCACAGATCAGAACATTTATCATGGTAATGCAAGCAGGCTGTAAATCTGGGCACCACAAAAAAGTACTTTTATGACACATAATTACACTGATTTGTCACATGAGGGTTCAATTCTTGCATAGTAGAAGACGTTTTATAGGATAGTCCCAATGACACCAAAAGCAATGCCTTACACAAGTCATGCCTAATCAGGCTGAATTGTTTGACAGAATGAAATGATTCTGATGAGTTTGGTGAGAAAGCAATTTGGGTCACAATTCAGGTAAATCTCCATACCATACTAGTGAAACAAAGTATTACCTAATGGGCATTTTGTCAGCACATAGTTGGTTCTGGAATTAGTTAAATTTGTTAAATACCACATCTTACAGTGCTTGTTGTGTGCTGACTCCCCGCTAACCTCATCTCCCCCTGACACTGGGTGTAGATCAGTGTATAACAATCAAACCCAAATTTCAACCAAACCATTACACAAAATGCCTGTATCTGAAGTTCAGGAATCTAAATGGGAAGGTCTGGCAGTCAACCTCCTTATGGTTTGCATGGTCTGTCGAGGTGGTGTAATTTACCACATGTTGCCCATGGGCCATCTTTTCCAGAAGACTCTAAACCCAAGAACCCTCACCAGCTTCGCTTGTTTTGAAGGTTCTTGTAGGCCTCCCAAATATGCTTGAACCTTCTAATGCTTGCAGCTGACAGCCATCCAACCCACCATCAACATCAGCACCTTATCAGGGAGGGACTCATACATGGCTGTTCATTTCCTGGATACTACTACAAAGGACCCTTCACCTCCACTGCCTACTCCCAGAATCAAAACACAAACTCACATATTAACCTAAACACACAAATAGAAGCTTTGCACAAATAGAAGAATGCCAAGTCCAGGTATGCAAGACAAGGGGAAAATGACCTCAAATGCTAAAAATTGAGATACACTTCAGTTATGGGGATTTTACTAGGGCTGGTCAACATGCCCTTTACATGTATGGGCTACCAGGAACAGCTGAAATCCAAAAAACAACAACAGTAAGGGGGTGGGGGCACAGGTTTAACAGAAATACCTTGGTTCTTTGGGCTCTTGTTTACGCTCTTACTAGGGTGATATTGCATTGCCTTATCTCGAAATGCAGCCTGATCATAAATGCAGACAAATCAGTACAGCTTTCATCAGTTTTGAGTACATGCATGCATCCTGTCAGAGATAACATATAGAGCTCTCCCCACCTCAGGGTCTCAAAGGGTTCCGTAACACCATGGAAACATCTAGGAATGCTACTAACATGTTTGATGGAATAAGTGACTAGATTGAACAAGCTAAGGGTGCTATTGGAGAGACCAGGTGACCAAACATGAAAAATCTGCAGAACAGGAACTCTTGTACAATAGTAATACAAAAAATGTTTTAAAGCAATGGATGCCTTTCCACTCAAGACAAGTAAAACCCAAGGTTGAATATTTGATAGCCATCACAATTTCGTTCTGCAGCTAACATTAATGCAAGGAAACTGGGTGCAAATGTCTGGAGAGTTCAAAGATGAGTACCTTTAACTCCAGTGGTGAATATGGTCGATGCCTCCTGCACACAGGAAAATAAGGACACAACATGCATTATTTCTGCCATTCGCACATAGCATTGAAAACAAGCTGGGAAAATTTATCATAGGCAACTGGGATTCCTCAATAAGTCTCTAAACTCTTGAGCGCACTTTTCAATATGCAGACCCGAGGGAAAGCATTGGACACAAGTACTGAACACTGTGCCCTGTGCAAGAGTCACGAGCCATCAAGTAAAAGGGATCCAAATCATGCATATCAGATGGGTGTAAGTTCTTGCAGATGCATGCTCTGCAAGATGTTGAAAAGACTCAAAAGAGAGAGAGAGACATAGAGGGAGTACTTTCGGAGACCAAGAACTTGGTAGTGATCCAATCTTGGAGTTTTCAACTCAAGGTTGCTCGCTGGCTCCTTGGGGATGCCATCCCAGTGCAATTTCTCCCATTCTTCCCGTGTTTTCTGAAACCTTTCCATGTATGCCTTCCAGTAGCTCTCTTGTCCCTTCACATCCACAGCCCACATTTCTTCAAACTAACAAGGCTCCAATTTGTGGCCAGAAAACTAACACAGTCTTAAACGGATACAAACTGAATGGTGAGAAGGTGAGAACAGTGAGCACTAGCCATTACCAAGGAGAAAAGACCTTCAAGAAAGACACATCTATAGCTGTCAACAAGGAGATTACACCCCTGACATTTCAGAGATATGGACACCAAAAAGATGCATGCACTTTTGATACTGCCTTCCTCAAATTGCACTATTGAATTAGGATCTTGTGGATCAGTGACAGTTTTTATTACAGTGGAAAAGATTGCCCTGCAAGTCTGTTAAATACATTTTGCAGGATTACATCAAGTTTCCACAATTGAAAATGGGAGGCAGAAAGAACATGAGTGCATACACCATCATTACGAATGCGGATTTGAGACACAAGTCGATTGCGGTTCGAGAGGCGCTGCTTGGCAGAAATAGGTTTTGGTCGAGGGTTGGGAACTTCCATGTTGACAATTGTGTGAAGATCTCCAGACAAGGGGGGCCGCAGGCGATGGATCTGACCATCAATAGCCCACCATTCATCTGGCTTGCTGCTGCTAATGGTAAATGCTCTTATTCTTGTACTCATCAACTGCTCACAACATAACAGAGGCTGGTGATGATCACAAAATTCAACAAGTTCCTAAAAAACCTCCCAAAGAGAATGTCTGAAACACCATGCAGCAATCATGAACATGCTTTTCCATCTCTCTTTTCTCTTAACGCTCTCACAATAGAAATGCAAAAAAGGTACAATTACAATGGGTTTAGGGTTTAGGGTTTACCTTGCATGAATTTAGGAGGAGGAAACCCACCGCTCTCTCCCTCAAGGTGAGCATCCCTTTTTTCTGTGAAAGATCCCCCGCTCCTACCCTGTTGTTACATCCTGATCAACAAAACGCAATCAGCGCAAAAAAAAATAAAATTCCGCCAGGTTTTACTTTCAAAGCTTTGCTCAAAACTGTTTGATCTATAGACTGTTGAAGCACTTTAGGAAAGAGAAGCAATACGAGAATCTCGGGAAAAAAACCGGGGAACCGAGTGTCGAACAGAATGGAAATGGCTTACCTCTGTTGCATGCGAAAGCAAATCCAACGCGCACGATCCTCTTCCTCACAAGAGCTCCAAGCACGACCAGTTCCCTGAATCCTTCGCTCACTTCCGGCAATTAGGGTTAGGGTTTAGGGCGATTGCGTACCATCATGGCGATGGAGGCCTTATTCCGCCGCGTAAGGTGCGCTCCTCTACACACTCAGGTACTTCAAGGGGGTCCTTACTGCACCTAACAAAGGACCATTCCATTACATAAGGTATGCTTCTTTACACACAATGCTCCATGCACCGGCCTTTGAATTTGATTTGGGGTTCAAGGCTTTGCATATATGGTCATGGTGATGAAGGCCATGTTTTGTCACACAAGGATACATGCCTTTGTAGACCTCAATATTTTATGAGGTCCTTATTGGTTGCTCCCTTGAAAGCATTGCTTCCCCGCCATAAAGTTCTCAATTATTACGTTGGAAAATGCCCTTGCAAACTTTCTATACCTCGAGCTCCACCCTTGGTTCACATGGTGTAATGCCTTGCTACCCTACACATTGCACACCTCAATAATGGCAATTGAAAATCGTCAATTTTATTACAAGAGAATAAAAAGAATCACAAGGTTTTTATAGATATGAAGTTTAACATTTCAAAGCAAGAAAACTCAAACAACACAATTGAGCAAATTTTTAAATTTTTCCATCCATTAATATGAAGTGTCTAGAGCACTCAAGGCAACCTTGGAGATCATTAATTCAAGTGACAACATGAAATCTATAACCACAAAATGGAAATAGGTATTTGAAGTCATGAAAATCGGTGAAAACTATAAGCACAAAATGAAAATGGATATTTGAAGTTGTCATGAAAATCGATTATAAGAAACCCCTTTTATAATGACCTAATACAACTTACTAGCTGTTTAAATATGGCTATTTTTTAGGAATAAAGATAGAAATCTACCCAAATTTTTATTAAAAAATAGCAATATCATAAATTTACAACTAGAAATGTGGCAAATGTTACCCAAAAAAATTCGAAAAACCCTTTGGACCATGTTGCTAGGCCCTAAAAACTTTCACAAAATGACCAAAATTCACCACCCAAAAAATCACTAGTACAAAGGTTTCTTTACAAAGGTGTTTTTTGAATATCACATGGTTGGTTATTTTTATTGTAACTATGGTGCACTTGTGGCAATATTATAAATGTTGAAGCACATGAAGCCTCTAGTTAATTAAAGGTTGAAAGATTTGTTATAACATGAACTAATAAATACAATGGACAAGTTCATGGTGACAAGTAGATGGAATTTTAGTGTTTTAAGTGGGGTAACAACTATTAGCCTCTATGAAAAGGACATTGAAGTGGCAAATCATTTTTGAATTCTACTTGATCAATTTTGCAAGGCCCATTTTTATTTTTATTTTCAATGATATTTTTCCAATAAAAAAATATTGGTTCTTACAATAATAATAAAAACAACAAACATAATTGACCCAATTAATCTAAAAGGAAATTGACAATCATGGGATTAATTGGGAAAAGCACAAGGGTGAGAGTGAAATCATTTTCAACCCACAATTCTTTTGTTGAAACAATAAAAAAAAGAATTGTGATTTTTCTATAATCAATATCTACCACGTATTTATTGCTCAAAACAATTGTTTAAGGAGGAAATGGGTCTCCCGGAAGTGGTGGGCCTAGCTACTAGAAAATGTTTAAAGAACAATGTGCAAGTAGAGCACTTGAACAAAGTAATTATGATAATCAATTGTCAAACATTGAAATCAATTCAAGTGAAAGATGATGAATATATTAGTTTTAAAAATGAACCAAAACTTGTACATTCACAAGCTTGTTAATTTGATGTGTTGCCAAATTTTAATGGTAGTATGTAACAAGGTAATTTTCCAAGTTGTGACAGTTGAACTCCCTTGAAAAGTATCAACCTCAAACAAGATGCATTCTTTAAATCAATGCATTTCAATCATGTTCAATTGACTACTTCGTGCTTCAACACCTAACCTTACTTCAATTTGAATCACTCTCATGAATTGTTTGCCATGTCCACCTTTTAAAATTCCATAATATTATGTTGAATAGAGAAGACATATAGGCAATAAAAACATAAATTTTTTAATAGTGATGTAATTTTATTTTTTTAATGAAAGGGTCTATAACTATTTATTTCAAAACATCAACTTAAGCATTTCAACACTAAGCCTTCTCCTTTGGCGCTTGTGATTATACAAAAGGTTCTAAAACTATAAATGTTGTTCTCTTTTTTCATGCATGGTTGTGAGCCATGGAAGTAAAGGATAACATCTATCTTTAAACAAATAAGGTGGTACACTTTCTTATAAACTTCCATTCAAGCCAAACAATCCACCGTATAATAGTTTATAAAATTTGGACTTTTAAAGCATTTGAAAATCATTTACAAAATAAAGCAATCCAACATAGAAATCTATAAATTGTTTCAACTATTGAAACCACCACCTAAACAATGATATGTTGTAATTGTTGGTTTTGTGATATAATTAATCCTTTGAATATGCACTAGATGGTTTGAACACAAAAATGTGATTAGTTTAATTCATGGCACATGCTTGCATGTTGCATTAATTTTTTAAAGTGGACATCACCACTTTCATCTTATCGCCAAAAGTTTTATATATTATCTATTTAATGAGAATAATATTGATAACCATAATCACTTGTTAAAACAAAAGACATGTGGTTGATTACCCAATGGTAAAGAACTAGATACATGTATGTTTGTAGTAACATTATGTGTAAGCTCATAAATAACACAAGACGCTTGAGTTTTCGGTAGGAATTGGCATTTTATATTACATGCCAATCTTTGGATTCAAAATCACATAACCGCAAACATCAAAGAATGATTTCTTTCAACAATTTAATTAGAATAATTTGATCCATCTATTGTTGCCATACTTCATCAACAATAAATGGCTAAACCACATAATAGTACAATGTTTCACCCAATCTCAAACCTTTCACCAATCACCAATAGATGAAGATGTAATTTCATATAATGTTCCATTTACAATTAATGTAACACAATAGGAACCAAAGAACTCCTTTATCTTTACCATGTGTTAACATTAAAAAAAAATATTTGGGAACAATTTGGAGATGTTTGATTAATCATACAATTGATTATATGTGTTACAATGGGCAATCAAGATTATTCAAATAATTTCTAAACTGCTTTCATAAATATGTCAAGACTCAAAGCTCCAAGACACTTTCAATCTACTACTATCAACTTTTATGCGTTGAACAAATAATTTTAAAATCAAACAATTGCTAGTTTTGTATGCACGTGTGTTTGGATTCTTTTCAAGCTTTTGGAAATTAACCAAAGTAGTTTTTTTTTTAAATCTTTTTTCTTTGTTGCCCCAAAACCTCAAGGTTGTAGGATCATTTTCATGAAAATTAGTTTTCTAGATTGTTGAAGTTTTAGGTTATCATACAAAACAAATGATTTTTCATTTGTGATCAAAATATGATGGGATTCAAAAATAATAATAATTCATTATGATTCATTTTGATGAAACTAAACAATGAGTGGATGTTCATGAGTCATGTTTCAAAATACTTAACAACATTATTTTTATACTAAAATCATGATTTTAAAAAACCATATTGATTATCATATACATTTCCCCCTTAAATAAATAAATTGGGAGCATAAAATATGCATTATATGATACTTATAATGGTTAATTGAAACTAAAGTTCCCTATGATTTTGAAAAAAATGTAAATTAATTCTCTTAATGAACTTAATTATAAATATGCCTGTAAAATGGTGTAAATTAATTGAATTCAAAACTTGACACATTCAAGCGTTTGTCATCTTGCAAAACTAGCATTTGATAAATGGGATCATCATGACAAATTTTTGCAAAGTTTGAATCAATATCACAAAACACTGAAGGGAAGGGATGAAGCACAATTATTCCTCTTTACACAAATTTTGCTCATAATTTGATGTGTAGTAATAGACCACTAGGTGTGTGGTCTAGACTTCATCAATATGAATCACTACATAAGGTTTACATCCTTTATTTCCACATCTCCATTTATTTCCTTGTTTACTTGCTTTCTTTGTAATATTTAGTGAATTTCCATGTGTCTTCCTTGTCATAATGTTCTTATTTTTGTAAAATTCATTCTTGTTTTTCCGTGTTATAGTTTGAATTATGACAAATTCCATTTTTTTTGTTGTTTTTAAACTTTTTGTAATAAAGTGGACATCCTTGTTTATCTTGTAACAAAATCCATTTCTCTTTCTTCCTTGTTCTAATGATTTCCTTGGTAGTAAAATGCATTTTTGTTTCTTCCTTGTCATAATGTGTTCTCTATTGAAAAAATGTAGTTTAATAGATTGTTTGCATAGCAAGAGCACATGTTGAATTATGTAGACAAGTACCTAGCCCTAAGTTCTTCAAGATCAAACTTTACATTTCAATTATATAATGTCTACAAATTTGTAAGAAAAGACAATTTAATCTCGTATCAAATTGTGTAATATGCTTAAGTATGAAACCTAGTTTTCAAAAGAATGGATTTTAATGAATGATAATGAAAATAATGTTTGGACCACTTGTTTTGAATTTAGATAAACTTTAGATCTAATAATAGATACTAGCACATAGATTTATCAAAACAAATTTTGCAATGGTTTATTATTAATAAGTTATCAATTAAGATTATGTTACCATTCATTTAAAATTTAAATCAACCATGAATAGTGTAAAATCAAATCATACATTAATTTATTTTAAATTTATTTTTTCAATAATTTGTTGTCAATTAAGTTCTTGTTCAAGCACTAATCAAATGCTACATGAATTGGTTGTTTTAATTACATAATGTTTACACTATCCATTTTAAATTTCGATCAACCATGTCATATAACATGTAACATAAATGCATTTATTAAAATTAATTTTGTTATTATTAGTTGTTAATTATGACATGCATATTGAATTTAAATTGACTGTCTAATTAGATGATACAGGTAATTACTAAAAGTAGTTTTGCAAGCTTGATTGTCAATTGATTATTAATTAAATATTGTTCGCACTAATGTTGATTGGTACTTGGCTTTTAAAAGGGTTGTTTGGCTCAAGTCCCAAAAGGACAACCCTTGGATTATGACATCGACTTACTAGATTTGGCCGCCCCTAATTAAAAAAAACTAGATTAGGATGGGATGTTTTGGTTTGGGAATATCTTGATTAGGCTCATTCAATTGTGGAAACATGTTAAGCCAACAAGAACATGAAAATCGTGATGGAAGATAGTGGGGGCATATGGAAAGATGTCAAAGAATATCATGGGCTATGAGAAGGATGTTAAGGAACATTGAAGGACACTTGGGAGGACATTAGGAATGTCAAGGGTGTTGGGGTGGAGAGGAAAGAAATGTTTTTATTTGGTAGCACAAGGAAGGTTAGGATACCAAAAAGGATGTTAGGGGAGGTCAAGGGTGTCAAGAAAGATGTCAATAGATATTGAGAAGGAGATCAAACCATTAAAAAAATTGGTATCACATTATGTCAAAACATGGTATTCATGGCTTGAACATTTTATTATTGATGTTTAAACCTAATCATGTAGTCATATATGACATGTGATAATTAATTGGACTACATGTGATTATATTGACCTTTCCCATTGGTCATATTTACAACTTGACATGCAATTAATGACAATTTATTTAGGCAAATGAATTATGGATGATTTGTCATTCACCTAACCCATCACATATTACGTTAGTTGCAAATATAATCAAATATTAATGACAATGATAATATTGACCTAATGTCCCTAGATATATATTAAGGTTTATTAGAAGTGCACTAGGATAATATCATGTAAAGGTATATTTCTAAAAATATAGGGGTAAGCTGGGGTCTAATGATAAGTAAGGTAGACCTACCTACCTATTTAACATATCTACCTAAGCTACCTACTTACCCACATATCTACCTACCAAACTAAGTAGGTAATAGATGCATAGGTTAAATAGGTAATAATTAAAGTATAACCTACCTACATAACCTATGGTAGATAGGTACCTTATTAAGCTACATACTTATTTATACCTACCTACATGCATATTATTTTATCTTGGCTTAAGCTTAGATTAAGCTAAGTAAGTAATTGGGTTTGGTAATAGATGGTATGAAAATGAGTAAATAGGTAGGCTACCTTTGTACAAGACAATGGATGTGGGATAATGTTGAAATGTTTCCTTTTCATGAAATTTATCCCATATCTTTTATCAACAAATTTAACCTTACAACTAAGTGAAAACATAGTTTACACATAATACATGCATTAAAAGTATTCAAATCGCAAGTTCTACTTGGGATGAGTCAATAAAAAATGCTTGTGATTAATAAATTCAATAGAATCCTACTTACCTAAGCCTACTTACCTATTTACCTAGGCCTAAACTAATAAGTAGGTAGCTATTTTGTCAATTGGTTTTCTATGCTTAAACATGTATATATATTTCCTGAGTCAATAAATATATATTATTTAATTATATATTTTGAAAACAATAATAAAATTCACTCTTTTCTCCATTGTAGTCATAGAGTCACATGACAAATGGCATAAATTATTATGACCACAAATACAACTAGTGGTAGAAGTCATGACCCCAATTTTATTACATATCGTACTAACCTAACAAATTCAATGATAATTAATTATTAGAAGAAAAAATCAGCGATTACAAAAAAAAACCAAAATATTGAAAATATGTTTTAAAAAATTACTTGGAAATAAGGACCTTGACAATCAAAACAATCATCAAATAATACCTTTGTTGACTATTCTAATAAAATAATTATTTTGTCAAATATTTTTTGAAAACATAATTAGATTCAACACAAAATAACCTAATCTCCTAGGCTACTACGTCAATCATGTAACCATTAATGCCATGAATTATTACAAACATAGTCATATGTGAAATAATATATGTCATGACTTTGACATAGTGTCAAATATCAAAGAAGATGTCACAAGTGCATCGATGTCAAGGAAATGTCAAGCTTACCGCAACAAGGTATTGAACTTTCACACAAATACAAAAGGTAATTTTATGTAAAAGGTTTAAAGAAATTTGTTGGTAGGACTTTAAAGAACTCTAGGTCACCTTGAAATGTCTCAAGAGTTTAGGGCCATCTTTAAAAAGGCTTAGGAATGTCCCTTCTTGAACCTTGGTCTTTAAACAAATAGTTGGGACTGGGTTTAGAGTTTTTAACAAAAAGAGTTTGATATCTGAGTTTAAGAAGCATTTTCAAAAAATAAAAACTCTAAAGGCCAGTTTCAAGTTTTAGGGTTTTAGGGTTTTAGGGTTTTTTGGATTTTTATGATATATCAATTTAAGAAAAATGAAAATGGGTTGGCCATTGTGGTCAATGTGATGGGAAAAGGCCCTTGCACCACCCCCCCCCCCCCCCCCCCCCCCCCCCCCCCCCCCCCCCCCCCCCCCCCCCCCCCCCCCCGCCCTCACCTCCCACCCCAATTAAAACATCAAAAAATATAAATTAATAATAAAAAAAAA
>Ga0116227_10007336_pt1 | contig 21623 bp, 17 predicted proteins | sample S1TSphgellanicum_FD_89693 | JGI IMG/M metagenome (GOLD analysis project Ga0116227, IMG submission 89693) | Host-associated microbial communities from peat moss isolated from Minnesota, USA - S1T2_Fb - Sphagnum magellanicum MG | ecosystem: Host-associated > Plants > Peat moss > Unclassified...
CCTCCCCCTTCTTCATCCAATAAAATAGATCCTCACTCATGAGTGACTTAGAACTACTTTTTAACATGTTCTAAGAGCATTGTCATTCCTTTACCTCTCCTTAATATGAATTCCTTGAATTCATCCTTTTTAAATAGTGGTGTCTTAAAAGCAAAGCAATTCCTCAGCTTTCCTTCAAAAGATCTCTGAACTCAATCTTTATTGGGTAGTTCCATCTTCTAGTCCTAGTACTAAATCTCTCCAATCACAGACTTAGGGTGCATTCACACTTGATATTAGATCAATGTTAAATGAAAATCTAGGTGGCATCCTAGGTGGCATCCAATGTTAAATGAACGATAGCTTAATGTTAAGTGAATGTTAGTTTAACATAAAATCTTCATGATAAGTAAGTTTAAGTCTTAAATGACTAGTATGGTGTTAAGGCACTCAACACTACTAGAGTCCCTAACACCAAGTGTGAATAGACCTTTAGTCAAAGAATTGCAACCTGAGGAACCAAGATGATTCAACCAAGAGCTCAAGACTCAACTTCAATCAAACCACCAACAAAAGAAGGCTAGCCAAAAAGTATCACTTGGACATTCAAGTTATGGTTGACACAAGAGGAGAGATAAGGACTCATTTCCACCTAAAACAATCCAAGCAAGTCCCGAAACAAACTCACTCCCAATCATAAGCATTAATTTAGCCCGTGCCGTTGGCCCAAGTGTGAACTGGTTACCCAATTAATTTTTTTCCTTTCAAAACTTTTTTTGGGTAATTTAACTGAATTTCAATGACAAAAATAATTTAAATTCAATATTCGCTGCACCTTAAGTCTAAAAATTTCCAAATCCCCTTCGTTAAATCCTACTAAGTGAAGGCTTTCCAACAAGACTAAGTGCACACCCAAATTCCCCTATAATTTTTGGTTTTGATTTAAATAAATTTTCAATGAAAAAGTTGTCTACTATTCAAGTATCTTCTCTACCGGTAGGTTGAAACATTTTGAAACCACCTCGATGCACCCCTACTCATTGAGATTGAGGGCTTTCCAATAGTCCAAAGAAGGGAGCAAAAGGCAATGTGGTTTGGGAGATCTCAATGTGACAAATCGAAATAAACAAACTACCTTCTTTTGTGGATAGATAGTTTGAACATCGACACTAGCATGTTAAAATGTAGTCATTTTGAAGGTAAGGATGAAGTTTGTTGCAAAACGTGAAGAAATACCTACCTCTTGCACATGACGGCTTGTGGTCCACTCCACTAGGGAGCTTAAATCTCATACATAGCCTATCAACAAATCTTTGCATTCTTTCCAAAGGAACAAATTACAGAAACCCTAGTCCTTAACTTTCCGATCACACACATGTTGTTTGTTTGGAACATCGCTTGGAGAAATAAAAAATTATTGTGCATTTGTTTGCAACATGAGGAAACCAACCAAAACCACATTTTATTTTCAAGCTTCAAGCTTCTTCTTGTCAACTATGGGTATGATCTTACTAAGTTTTTTTTGGGGTGGGATGTGTGTTGGGTATGCGAAACAAAGAAATTGAAGACAATTATGAAGAGTGCAATAGTCCAATTTGGTTTATATTTTGGTTGCATGGTGTTTTGAATGTAAGGGATCATAGCAATGGATACAACAATCGTATGTGATATAAGCTTTGTCATTAATCTTGCAAGCACATGAAGAAATTTCCTATTGGATTTGGAGGTCACCTTATATCCATAAATATTCCATACTAGAAAAGAGGGGATATTACCTTTCCTCCATAAGCTAGGTTGGGGCATTAGACTCATAGTATGCGAGGGTGTATTACACTTGGAAGGCCCAGATGGTTTGATTCCCCCAATTTGGTGATATAAAAAATTTGATTTTTTTCAGAAATTAGATAATAATAATAATAATAATAATAACAATCAAGTTTGCACTAGAAAACCAGAAATTCAAAAAATTCCCCCAAAAAAATTTAAACCAAATTTTTTTTGAAAAAATAAAAACCACTAGCTATAAAGCTCAAGGTTCCCTCAATGGGCTAGGTTTTTTACCAGTGTTGGATGGGCACCCAGTTTGGCAGGTTAATACCACGGGCTCCAATTTCAATTAGTAAAAACTAAACTGGAAAATGGTCTGATTTTTGGAATTGGTTCTAGAGCTGGAACTCGATTGTTTTTTTAAGACCTGGCTTCAGAATGGGGTTCCTAGTTCTATTTTTGTGTGAAACCCAAATCTAGATTTCTGAAAAGAAAAAATTTTAAAATATTAAAATATTTTAATTTTAAAAAAACAGAACCAAGGGTTAACCAGAGGTTAACAAACAATTAAGCACCGATTCCCAATGCCAGTTATCCAAAACTGGATCTGATTTTCAAAACTGAAATCAGAATATTTATTTATTTTGAAGAACTAGACCCAAAACTGAATTTTCCAATTCCATTTATGGGCCTAGTTCTTCAGGAATCCAAACAAAAAATATAAATAAATAAATAAATAAATAAACCATTCTAATTTATTTTTTAGAACCAGAAGCAAATGTTCTTCATAAAAGGAAAGACCCGCCCAACCCTGGTTTTAAGAAACGAGAACAAAGCCCCACGGTTATCAAGGCGGTTTTTAGGATTCATAATCAGAGTCCTCAAAAATGAAAGAACCAATTCCCAACATATAATCATGGTTCTCAAAATTTTGGAAAGACTCAAGTAACGGCCCCAGTTTTTAAGCTAGGGTAAGGCCTTTGGAGTGCAACATTTCCAAAAATTCAGACTCAGGCTTGGTTCCCACTTCACATGGGGCCCTTGTTAAGGCCCTCCTAAGACCCTTACCCTACACTTAGAATTCGACAATCATCGAAAATGAGGGATTGTTCTACAAACAACATTAAAACCAATGTTGGTTGGTTATTTCTCTTAACCAACGGGTAGGGTTTTTTTTTGGGACCACACATGCCATCGAGATCAAAATCAAAAAACAAATTCATTGTCAAGTAGGTCATTAAATTTTTTTTTAAAACAGAGGGTAATATCCGTCAATTACACATAAGGGTAGGTTATCAAACAATCGGTTGATAATAATCACATGATATCCTGTCAATTATTAGTCAATTATAAGGGTTTTTTTTAATTTAATGTAAATTAGTTTTTTTTCTTTTTTAAAAATTTTGTATTAGGGTTTAAATATTGATAACCTACCTAGATGATAATCAGGTCATCCAGGTAGGTTATTACATTTTTGAAATTCCACACTTACTTACTTTGGGAACTTTGGGAACTTGGGGAACACTCCCACTCTGAGGGTGTTACCCTTGTGCATGTGGGCACCTCTTCTTCTCTGGTTTAGGAAAACCATTTCTACAAGTTGGAAAAGTGTGAGTGAAAATGCCTTTATTTATTTATTTATTTATTGATTTATTTAAATGCCTCCTCACAAAACCTCTTGCTCCAGGCTAGACATATGTGTGGTATTAATGGAGAACAAATAAATAAATAAATGAATGAATAAATGGAGGAGGAGGAGTACAATGCTATTCACCATTAGAAAGTAATGGTGAATAATGAAAACAATGAATCCTTTGGACAGAAGATAAATGGGCTTCTTGAGTGAACCCACACTCTGATTGCCCTAGTAGTGGGGCATTATGACATTCCCACCACATTATTGGTGCCACATAGTGGCAGTTCTAAAAACCCTCCTCTAGCCTACAAGATGTGAATGGTGCAAAAACTAATGGAAATAATAAAATACATAGATCCCCAATGTAAAATCTATCCTCTAAACCCTCTTCCTTAACCCTAAAACTACCTAGGGTAACTATCTACCCATTTGAGTGGGTAAGTACCATAGGTTACTAGGTAGGAAATATGTGTGGTTTACTACCTATGTAGTAGTAGTTATGTGAGTAAGTACTCAGTGGCTACTAGGTAGGTAGATGCATCAACATGGTTAGTAGCCATGTTGGACATGGGTTATCAAATGGGTAGTTCAACATCGGGCTGAAGCTCATTCGGTTTTTTTTAGAAATACCCGATGGATATCAACTCAGGTGATATTTGGGTTGATATCCTACCCGTCATGTATCACATTGTAGAGATTTGGCTCATAAAGAACCGGGTCCGCTTGGTATTTTCGGAATGCTGAAACTTGGGTAGGTTATATTGATAACCTTCAAGTTCAATTCTTACATGGGTCTAGAGCCCAAATGTCTAGATACTAGGTTAGGGTTTTAGGTGTAGGGTGTCATTTCCATCTTGCATGGAGGGAGATTTGAACTCCATAAAAAAAGGCCTACAACACCATGTTTCTCACGATAGGAAGGGGTTTGGGAACTTGATGTTCTCCTTGTGGTTGTCCCTCTTAGGTGGTATTTTTTTGTCTTCTTGGACATGGGTCCTTCCATTTTGTTCCTTGTATTGCCCCCCTTTTTTGGGTGCTTTGGTTTATTTACGATTGGTAGGGTTTCATGAGTAAGGTCTTTATTGAGTTCTTTAATCGAATTTCAGGCCTTACAAGTCGGTTATGAATAAATAACAAAATACCTTTAGGACCCTTGGAACCAGCACCTACACTACACTTGGGGAGTTGGGTACCTTCACCTCTTTAAGTGGCTACAATTACCCTGGGAAATGCTACATTTGGATTCTGGTGCTTTACCTTCTTGAGTTGAGTTGAGGCCTCTTAAGTGGAAATTTTTAATTTGGATCAAGAGAACTTGAATTTTTTATTTTATTTTTTTGCTAAGGATAGGGTTAAGGGTTTAGGGTTTAAACTAGGGTTTAGAAGAAAATTTGAGAAATTAGGGTTCTTAAGTTTTCACCATGGTACCAGTGTTGTAGGTGCAAGTTCACCCATTGAGTTTGAATGTTTCTGTGCCTTGGGTGAACCAGCACCAATCTCGTTAGCCTACCATCATGGTAAAAAGTAGAAACCCTAATTTCTTTGGGTTGCTTCCAAATATTTTAAATATATCTTAAGACAAAATTAGGGTCTCCCAATCCAAATTAAAACATTTGCTGGTTTCGATCTAACCAACGAGACCTCATTGAAGGAAAGGAAGGAATCAATTAGTGTTGGCCAAGTGTGGAGAAAACCTCAATTATCAGCTTCCAAGTATTGATAACCTACCAGTCAATTATTGATTTTTTATTTTTTATTTTTGAAAATCAATAGACAATCTACGGTTTGGTTCATATAATTCCAAAAACCGGCAAGACCCTTCTTATGAGTCGGGTATTGACCTAAAACCCACCGAGATGATTTGAATTTCATCCAAGTTATCAATCCTAAAATCCTAAACATGTTTATAACAAAAAAAAACCCAAAAAAATAGAAATTTTAAATTTAAAAAAATAATAAACCCCTACATAGGCAGTAGTAGAACCAGGGGTTTAGGGTTTAGGGGTTTTCAAGGTGAGTATTTGAAAATCAACCCATACACATAACCAAGGGTTACTGAGTACATTGATAATCAATGGGTGGAATTGATAACCGGGGGGTATATATAGATATATATATAAAGAAGAATGATATATTGATACCATGTGTGGTCCAACCTAATGCCAAATCCAGTTGGGAGAGGTCCAACACCTCCCCCTTATGGTGAAACAAAACCAAGGCTCTAGCCTGACAAGAAATGGTAATATTATTTCTTTATACCATTTTGTTATTGATTGAAAACACTCTCAAAGGCATTTTTTGAAAATTAAAATAATAATTAATAATAATAATAAAACAATTGACTCTTAAATGCTCAAAGACATTTACAACAATAAATGAATTTTGTAGTTATTAGACCTGACTTGTGCAATAATTATTCTATAGTTGTCATCACATGTAGGTCATAATATCCTTCCCCCTCCCCCTCCTTCTCAACTGTCATAGTAGTAGTTGAAACTAACTTGAGTCATGTACATGTGTTTATATTCCTGACAAATGTAATGGAAATACCATAACTCTCTTGTTCTTCTTCACCACCACCACCACCACCACCACCACTCCACACCCTTTGATTTCTTTCTCACAAAGGACACCCTCTTATGTATGTCACTTTGATCACTCAAATTATGCAACTCTCTCACAATTGATGTCTTAGACTCTAGAATAAGACCTAGTCTCCAAACCCTCTTAGCAATCAACCCAACCCAACCCCACCCCACCCATGAGTTAGGCTAGCTAGCCTAGGTATCATAAGTTTGTAGGTTTTGAGAAAAGTCTTGGGCACTCTAGGATCTTTTCATTGTTGCCCTTCATTTTGGTAAAGGACAACAATTTTTCTTTAATAGCCTTTACAAGTTTAAGTATCTTAAAAAGAGTTTTTGCCAAAAAGCTTTGAAGTTAAACTAAAGTCCTTTATTCTATAGAAACTACAAGTACTAACAATCCTTTTTTAAAGTGAAAAGATTATAATGGCCTAAACCTTGGATCCACAAGGTTTTTTACTCACAAATTTAATCAACCCCATTTCCTAGCCAAATGATTCAATATTTTTTTAATTGAAATGGAAATTATGAATTCAAAAATTTGTAAGATCATTCTAGTCCAACAATTTTTTTAGTCAAAAGAGTATAATAGCCTAAGCCTTGGATTCACAAGGTTTTTTATTCACCAAGTTAATCAACCCCATTTCCTAGCCAAATGATCCAATATTTCTTCAATTGAAATGGAACTTATGAATACAAAAATTTGTAAGATCTTTCTAGTCCTTCAACAATTGATGGTCACATGTTGGGTTTTAAGGTTTTATTCACACCCTTGAAATGTCTTTAGATGCACCAAGTTTGGACCACCAAAGATGGTTGTGAAGCAACCATATTTGTGGACAAGGACTCTTACTTTTCAAGCACATAAAAGCATGTGAAAGAGTGTTTACAAATAATGAAAAAATAATATTGAATCCTTAAAATTCGCCTCTAAGTTGACTTTTGATAATTTTGCAACACTCACAAGAGTAGCATTAGCTTATATCCATTTGGAGATAATTTAAAATTTGGAAAAAATAAATCAAATGTTTTGAGCCAAAAAAATAAAGCATGTTTATATTTATTTATTTTTCTTTTGGGATAATAGCTCTATGATCTTTTTCTCAACTTTGTGATATAAATTAATTTGGCTAATTATTAGCCAAATTATTCGAATTTACCCCAACAAACAAAAATTTCCCAATTTTTTGTTCGAAAAATGACACAATTTGTCAAAAAAATAATCTTTCTATCTATATAAGTAATTAACATATGCGATCTTAAATACTCTAAAAGTTATTTCATTGAGGAGTGATGACAATATTGTCAATAATTTTTAAACATGAAAACCCTAAATGCTAAACCCTAAACCCAATTTTCTAGCCCTTCCCTCTTGCTCAAGACCAATAGAACTCTCACAATTTTATTTGATGGGCATATGTTAACCAAAGTTAAACATGACCCAATCACTTTTATCAAGAGCTTTGAGAAAGTGCAAGTGTGCAACAATTTGAAAAATGGAAACATTAGTTCCTCTTTTTGTTCAATAGTTCATTTATTTGTTTTTGTCATGTTTGTTCCATTGTTCATTGTTTTTACTTTCCACAAGTTGGTTTCTTTGAAAGGTTCAAAATCTATTGAGTGTAACTTGTGGGCAGTTTTAACTTGTGGGCACTTGTGTGGGTCAAAGTGGCAATTATCCATAAGAAGATTAAGCTAAATTTGGCAATAAATAATATATTAATTTTTTTTAAAAATTAAACTTGCTTCAAATTAGAGTGGCATAAGGAGGTTACTTTAACCTCTTGAATTCAAAAGATTAAAATACCGGCCTCTATGGCTTAGGTGTAATTTAAATTTGTCATCTTAATTCTCCTTTTAATTGTTCTCCAGAGGATTAAATTAATTCCATTGTATTAATTTTTCTTTATTCTTTCTGGGAAGAGTATAGGAATTAGTTTACTCTTTAAATTGTAATCACTTTAATCTCCCAATTCAAGAGAAGGTTAAATGAAACAAAAATACCCCTATTGTCCACTAATGTGAATCCAACTCAAGTAAGCATAATTTCCCTTCCACTCTTAAGGATTTCACATGTATGAGAGGCTTCCTCTTTTCTTCAAGGGGTGTTAACAAATATAATATGCCCTCCAAATAAACTAAGACATTTCTTGGAAGAGTTTTATATGTAGGGTAACGCTTGAGGCCATGGGCATTATCCAAATAAGGGCCCATGTGAGGTAGCTGAGGGAAGCTTGAGACTAGTAATGCCCACAACCAAGGGAGTTACATGGCATAAATTGATTATATTTATTTATTTATTTATTTATTATTTTATTATTTTATTTTATTTCTTATTTTTTCATGTGATACCCAGGCAAGGCGTTTCTATAAATGACACAAGGCATTTTGAAGAAAAATAACAACACACAACATTTTGGAAAGTGAAACGCCAATAGGTGAGCTGTTGATGTTTCATATTTTAAAAGGCTCCACGGGTTCTTATGCTCTATAAGCATTCCTCCGAATACACTACAAATCTGGGGCATAGGTTTTGAGCTTAATCTTCTTACGGATGAATGCCATTATGGAAGACGCATTTGAAGGTGAGAGCACGTAGTCACAGGCACACATCTTCACATATCAGACAAAAAACTTCAAGTGTATGAAGGTCACCTAAAGACCCCTGCAAAACATTCATAAGTGACAGAACAACAACAACAACACACAAGCAACAAGTTAACAAACAAACAAAATCCATATGGCAACCCCACCACTAGGTACTGTGAAACCTTTGCAGGAAGGAAGGAAGGAAATGCTGGCAAAGTGCACATATCTGGCTGGGGGGACTTTTAGAGCACCAAAGGCAAGGTCAATACTCAAGACCAGTGATGGGTAGTAAGTAATTCTTTGATTTTGTTATAATATCCAGTTCCAGGTTCTTAGGGAAAAAAATTTAAAATATGAAAAAAATCAGAATTAAAGAAACTCCAATTTTTTTAAAAATAAATAAGTACCATATACCCAGGTTGCACCTTATATACCAGTACAACACTGAAAATAGCCTCCAATTTTGGGTCTTTTTTTTTCTTTTTTAAAGTTCAAAGGACTGGTGGGTTTGATGAAAGAACTGGCAAAGAACAGGCCAGTTCACGGTATGTTCTTGGACTGGTAGTTTTCAATTTCTGGAAAATGCACAGGTTTAAAATTGATTCTTTGATTATTAGAAACACCAATTAAGGTTCCATATGCCAGTAACATGCCACTTAAATGGCATTAAGCTAACAAAAAAACTACTTGGGTGGCATGTTATTAGAACAGGTTAGGCTATTTGATGAAGAACCATAATATATACTTGTGAAATTCAAATTTTCCAACACATGGAATCCGAGGTTTTATTAGAGGGGGAAAATGCGATTATATAATCCATCCCAGATTAAGTCTTTCACACAACTATGGCACTCTTAAACAGAACAAGCTATTGTTTTCACAATCAATACCCACCCAACACTGGAATACACCTTAACTGAAATTGTTTGGGAAGAGTTGGAACCACACAACAATCAAGTGGTTTGTTGGTTTCATTTGTTTTGGTGAAGGAGGTCCAAGCACACTGGTGTGGAATCAACACAAAAAGGACTTAACTTATGATGGAATGAATGATCTCTCTGACCACACCGAGCATAGCTAGAACATGGCTCTAGGGCGCATATTTTGTAGAATATTGACAATATGATCCTAAAGCATCTCTAACTCCATATTTGACCCTGCCAAAATATTTCTCACATCCAAGTTTTGTTTCTTTTGCTTTTTCCAACCCCACCCATAAAACTAAAACTGTGACTCCGAATGGGTGGGAAACTACTAATGGCAAAGCAATTATTATGATTGGCCAATCAGAAACAGGGAGCAGCAGTCGGATCATATTTATTACACTCTTTTCTGGCAGGCAATAGGCTTTGCTGTGCCTTTTTCCATCCGCAATAAACTGTGCAATTTTTTTGCTGAGGTAAAACCCTTTTGCTAAGTCAAACCAGCATGTTTTGACTTTTCTCTATCCAGTTTTAATTTGTGGGGTCGCGTATTGAGGACCAGTGGAGTTGCTCTTAAGACAATGAATCTAGCTAGCAGGGGTTTTCAGTATTGCAAGGACAAAACAAAAGGTTTTTTTATATATCACAAGGTTAGGTTTTAAAAGTGCTATCAATGACATTTCAAAGACTTTTTTTAAGAGAAAGAGAGACTATGACTACAAGAACTCGCCTTGCCAGAAAAATGTCAAACTTTGGTCATCTCTCGTGAGAAAAATAAGATGCACAAATTGTTGCAATTTTTGTAGCTAAGTAAAAGTAGCAAGATCTATGTAGTTTAAAAGAAAGGGGAAAAGACCAGTGTTGGGTGGGTCTCTAGTTTTTAGGATAACTTTGGGGTCCAGGTATGAGACTATTTTGAAAGACCCAACTCAGTTCTTTTTTTAAAATTTATCTTCATATTTTCAAGACCCAAGCAGGGTTTCAAAAATTTGCAAAAAATAATTTTACCCGGGGATTCAAAGCACTGGCTCTCCAACATGTGATACTAGTTGGTTTTCAAAGCTGGTTTTTGCATACCGATTATTAGAAATTTTATTATCTCAAAAAATAACTTTTAATGTTCAAAAATTTAAAAATTGCACAAAAATAAAATTTCTAAAAAAAATTCAACATTTTATATGTCCACTAATTCATCTCGTTCAAATGAACCTTCAAATTCTTCTAACTCCTTTTTAAAACCTAAATTTATTTGAATTAATTCTACTAAATTGAAAGGCAGTTTACATCCATCTATAGGATCATTTGGCCAATTTTTTCTCATAAAATCCAATTTTTCTAAGTTTTTTTTTATTGTAAACGACATTTCCTAAGATTTGTAAGTATGCCCGCTAAAGAAAAAAATCTTTCTATATCAATTTGGGACCCTACAATGCCTAAGATTTGACGAGCCAACAAACTAATTGTAGGAAACATGGTTTCATGCTTTCCTCGCCATTAAAAAAGACACCATTTCTTTGGGATCCACTTGGTAACTTCTGAAAATCAATAGTTCCTTGGTGATAAATTCTTTTGATGGCTCACTTATGGATGCAATCTATTGAAAAATATCCAAACTAAAATCTTCGTCACTTGTTTGATCTACACATCCAGCAAATTATGTCATTGGATGCAAACAATGATAACACTTCAAAAACATAAGATATAAAATTCTCCTATTATATGCATCCACAATACTTACACCTTCCTCTTGACCAACAAAAAAAATACTAGATGAAGGCTTTTGAATCTAGGGTCTACCATCAAAGACAACATATTGTGAGCTTTTTTTTCTTCAATTTTTTTTGAAAAGAAATGAAAGAATCCAAAACGCCACAAACTTCTCTTTTGATGTTGGAAGCAAACAAAGATCACTCCAAAGCTATCCTAAAATCATCATCAATCAAACTGACTGCGGCAGATGGGTTTATAATTTCTTCCCTTAATTTAAACACATAATAATGGCAAATTATTATGCATTAATAAGTAACTAGTGGTTTTTAGATTGGTTCATAACACAAGCAGTCACAACGGGAGATAAAGAATCCATAATTATTTTAGAAATGTGCTAAGTAAGAAGAGGAGGAATTGTTCCACTTATTTTGAGAGTATTTTGCCTACTATAACAAAGAATAATAACATCCTTGAATAGCAATGCTTCTTGAAACATAATGATTTTATTAGCAAATCTACAAAAAAATTTAAAATTCCAATGTCAAATGATCCAACTAGAACAAATCAATAAGAAACAAGAAAGACAATAATTCTGAAAAAAATTACAATAGATTAAATAATCACCTTGTTTTCATTAGAGTATTTATTTTTCTTAAAAGCAAGTTACAATATGAACAAGCCTTATACCCTTTCCAAAAAAATTTAACCAAGTTATACATTTTTGCAAATATGACTAAGCAAATTTGATTAAACCAAACTTGAAATTCCTACAATAAATTTCATCAATAGTAGCATATTGGCATGCTTTGGAAAAAGCATGGCCAAAACAAGCACCCTAAAAATTTTCATCTAAACCAAAGACTTCACATTTTACAATAGATTTTTAAACAATTGTCATAATATTTAAATTTGAACCCTCATCCTTAACATAGGCAATGATTTTATTTCTTAGCCCATATTGATCAAGCAATTTTGTCAAATTGTTAACTAAAGTTTTCCCAGTAATTTTTGTTACCTCAAACAAACCAATAGTTACTTATTTGGGTTGCCAATTATATCCCAAAAAGTTTATAACAAGAGCAAAAATATCATGCACACCCTTTAACATCCACAAATCAAAACTTGCTTTCGTAGAAATACAATTTGTTAATTTTGGCAAATCATATACTTATTTCATTTTCTCCACCAAGTTAGGTAATATTTCCTAAGAAAAAAAATTTCAAGAAGGGAACACAACTCTAGGAAATAAATGTAGTATTAAACACTTAGACCATAGACTTTCAACAAACTACAATGGTAAGTTATTTTTCAGAATCAAAAGGCCAAGGTCTTGAAAAAATCTGTTTGCTACACATCATCCTTTTTGAAAGGTTTTTTTACAACAAAAAAAGTAGATATTGCACTTGTTGGAACATTTGGCCTTTTCTTTGCAAGTTGTCTTTCAACAATTCTTACTATTACATTGTTAATTTCTTCTTCAATTTTTTCCACAATTATAAAATGATTTACATCTACATGTTTTTTAAGAACAATTATACCATAATTTTTATAATAAGTTATTAATCATTTTCTTTATGTAGTTCTTGCATTAGGAATATTTACTACACCATCATAACATAAAATACATCTCATGACTTGATGGGATGCAGCTTTAACTTCTTTCGCATCATTTACACAATAAAATGCCCAACATAAAGAATTTCTATTATGCCCTCTCCAAAAATTTCTTTGAATAAGTTATTTTTGCAAAAAAAAAATCATATTTGTTTCCCATTTTCTTCAACTTTGTTATTTTTTGTTTGCACATTTTCACTTTCTCCTATTTCCACATCTTCTTCAATGTCCATTTAATTTTCATTTGTTTGAATTTTTTCAATCAAAATTAAATTTTCATTTTGACTTCACTCCCCCATTTTTTACCATGATATTATCTTCCTTGAAAGAGAAATTAGAAATAAGTTTGTTATTTCCCAAAATAATATTATGCCAGTTATATGAAAATCAACCTAAACATTTACAAGCAATTGAAAGAAAAAAATGCAATGTGCTCAAAAAATACACAATGCAATTGTGCAAATGAAATGCAATGTGTAAAAGTGAGATGCAATGTGTATAATTAAATGTACAATGTCCAAATAATTCTTGCACAAAAAAACAAACACATTATTAACCACCATTTCCCAAAAACATGGATAATTAAAAGAACTCATCAACAAACAAAAATTGAAGACAAAAATTCTCGCCTTCCAAGTTTGGCCTAAAGAACTTGAATTTGAAAAACTTGAATTTGGATAGCTCCTCCACACTCCACACCTACAAAAAAGGGGGTGGGGGGGAATACCAATCTAAAACAAGAAGAGCAAAATAAAAAGGTCGAACAAGAGGAGTAGGGAGCAACAAAATCATGGGCATAGCAAAAAGGTACCTAAGCAAAGAGGTCAAGCAAAAAGAATGGAGCAACAAGTTGAATAAGAATAACAAAGCAAGTCAAACAAAAGGAGTGGAGAAACATGTCAAACAAAAGGAACATCAAATTGAGCAAAAGGAGTAGAGTAGTAAGTCCAGTAAGAGGAAAATAGCCAGTCGAACAAGAGGAGCATAGAATAACATTAAACAAACAAACTAATCAAACACATTAAGCTAAACAAGAAAGAAAAAAAATGCAAGAAATTGAGACAAACTCACACAAAATGAATAAACAACTCTAAAACATTTGCTTTTATAGTAAACAACAAACAACACTACTTACTTTGTAAACCCTAAACCTAACTAAACCCTAAATTAACTACTAACTAAACATTAACTAAGTGACTAGACGACTAAACACTAAACACTAAACCCTACTCATTACTAATCTACTAACACCCTAATTAATTCTAAACTTTGAAACTCTGCCTTTGATTTTTTTTAAATGCCCTACTGGGGTTTCAATAAAATGAAAATACATATTTGATCAGGGTTTCAAACGCCTAGTTCTCACATTATATGAAACCTTACAGTTGGGTTTCACAAAGGGCATCACTTAATGTGATACCCTAAGGGATTCAAATTGAGAATTGGCTTGAAAACCTATCCAATTCTCACATTTTTCTTATACCCACCCAACATTGGAAAAGACCCCCTTTACCAAATGTGTGAAGTCATTTTTTTCAAGAACACAAGGAAATACATTTATTTAGTTTGCAGAGAATTGGCCCATGTGGCAAAATTCTATGTAGGTGGTATTGGGATTCTCATTTGTTGTTTCCCACATATGCCTTTTTTTTTCTTTTTTCCTTCTGCTCCCAAATTTTCAATGCCATTTAGCTTCTTTTGATTCAATCCTCATTCATGTATTTGGAAGATTCTTAGGGCCACGTTCTTTAAAGTGTCCAAAGATTTCCTTGGTTCATCGACAAGTTTTTTTTCCCATTCTAGAGGTGAGATAGGTCTTGTTTTTGTAAAGGTTATCACCTCAACAACGTACTTAAGGGGCTTGTCGCTCCAACATTGCATCCATATTTTTGTAGGACGATCGGCCATTTTTATTAAAGACTATAAAGGCCAGTAGTTAATGTCCACTTCCATTCCAAGCTCACTTTAGGTGGGTTTAGGACCTTCTACCTCTAAATGTTCAAGCTTCCATCCCACCATTTTAATAACTATTAAATAAATGAACAAATTGCCTCTACGAAAACATCTCAAAGAGCGTGCATAAGCATTCATTTTCCAACATCATTTTAGAATTGTCTTCAAATTATCATTGCACTTGGCTGAAATCTTGTGCAGACCCAAGCTTGGGTGTTTGGATTTTTGCTCCCTAGTCATCCCATGTATTGAAATGGCTTCTGACATTTTTCCTTCGATGTTACACACTAAACTAGGCCTCCCCCATCCCACGATTCATGGTTTTTCTCAATACATATGTGGGTAGGCCATAGATTCGACCAAGATACACCTACTTTGATGTGCTCATGGGAAAGAGCACCAACCACACATGATGCAGTTCAAAAAAAAATTTGCCTCCATTATTAAAGATGTTTGGTTCCATGTTTTATGTGAACAAACACATGTTCTCCTAACACCATCTTTTTTATCATCACACCGATGAATGGATATTATGGTTACAATAAATGATATTCGCATTTTGGCAAACATAATCATTATTGACCTGATTTGTGTGGACCTTGTTTTGTGAAATGTTTCTTCCCAAAGAGAAGTTGTGATAATTATAACTCAAGCAAAGGTCGTGTCATATCATGACCAATACCCTGAAGATGATTTCATCCCTCTAACAATAAAGATATTTGGATGTTTACATTAGTAGGCGAACAACTTCCTTCATTGATGTGCCAACATGGCATGGTCAACAAAGGGCTTTGGTGTCCTCCTCTTTTGATTATACATTCATTTATAGGCAAAGGGTGCCAATGGCTCTTCAAAAAATTTAGGCCGCCACTATCTTGTATTGAATAATTGTGGCAACATGAGAGGCCTCTTCTAGGCATGGTGTCCTTCCAAGTTTTTCACCCATCTCCTTGCACGACTTGCTTCATGCTACTAGTGATGGGTTTAGGTTTGTTTTGTGTTTTCTCCTCTTAAGGCTCCCATTGTGCATTTTGCACTTTCAAGTGTGGTCTTTTGTTTGGATTTTGATCCTTTCTTTTTTCTTCTCATGTTTCCTTGCCAAATGTTTTTCCTTTATTATTATTATTATTATATTCCAAACAAAATTAATAAACCAATTTGGATGATACTTGTAAATATGTATGAAGGTGTACATTTTTTTGCATGAAAAGTAGTGTCATGAAATGCAAAGTGACCCAATTCTGATTTAGTGATGCACAATCGTGGATAACATAATCATATAATGAATTATTTGTTCATGATGATGTTCACAAATTTGCATTAACAATAAAATTGACATTCCTATGTACTTTCATTTATGTTATATATTTTACCACATTGTTACAATAAATAACACCCATTCAAAAAGGATTGGAAATTTCAAAATGATTTTCAAATGTTATTTTACAATTCACAATTTGTCTATTTGCATGGCATTTCAATTGCATTTTCCAAACTAGATGTCTATGTTTTCAATCAATTCTATAATAATATAATCAAGGTGACAAAATTAGTACATAAAGATTTCACTTTTATAGTGTCATGTACTAACAAAGTTGTAGTAGGGATAAATGTATTTAAGTTTCCTTCCTAATGAAAAAGCCAAACAATTTGAAATGGAATCTAATTTTGAACAATTGAACAACCACACATCACAACTTGGTTCCAACATGATGACTATTAAATCAATGTGTTTTTAATGAAAATCACCCATTTCAAAACACATGCATTTCCAAGCATATTATTTAACACATTATGATTGTTAAAAATATTGTGATCAAAATTTATGAACATGTTATTAGTATTGTCAAATTCTAAAATGAACTTTTGATAATCCCTCTAGATAAAATGAATCTATAGAAGTTTTTTAAAGTATCTTTAAGCAATATGTTTGGAAGGTTGTAAAAGAAATTCATGTAGAAGTTTTAAAACGTCGAATTTATAGAAGGTTTCATTATACTTAGTTAGCGAAAGGTTTTTAAAAGTCAAAGTGTTAAAATGCTCTAAAAACTTGATAAAACATTAAAAGGTTCTATGGGTTAGTATAAATTAGGGGCCTTGATGGCATCACCCTTTAATTTCACCAACATGAATTGTGACCTATATAATACACTTGGTCTCAAAACATTATATCATGTTTTGTACATGAATGAAATCTTTTGTTTCTTATTGATTGTCGAATATTTAATTTTGCCAATTCTACATAGTCTTTCCTTGAATATGTGTTTTATGACATTGATGGTGTAACAAAATTATTTATTGAATTGTTCTACATTTTGGTAATTCTTGATGGAATGTTCCATTACCACAACTATTGTAACATTACATAGTCTCCAACAACAAATTCCAAAACTTCATGAGATCACAAATGTCCAATTCCAAGTCAATCAACCTCAAGCTTTAGCCCCACTTACAATATTTTCAACAACAAATCCAAAAGCTTTATTAAGCCAATGTGAGTCACCTTGGCATTTCAAGCTTATTGAACTTCCATAACATTTTTAAAAATCTTAACTCTACATGTTCAATAGGTTTGATGGCACAAGATCAAAGTTTCGAAATTTTATTCAACAAGATAGACTTTTCATTCATTTCCATCTTGAGCAATTCCTCAATAGTGCTTCACAAGTTGGACTAGTCAAGACTTTGTTTTCAAGGACAACCCTATCATGGTTTGTGCACTACTTGAGAAGAATCGTCATTATTTTTTGGTTTCAATGTTTTCCATGTAAAAATAAATGTAACATGTGGCAAAGTTAATTGTGAAAGGGGTAAAAACACATTCAAAGGAGCCACCCAAATGAATGGACATTCTTTAAAACTGCATTTTTACATGTTTAAAAAATCACAAATGAAACATAATAGTTTGGATTATCATATTTTTTGGGGAATATTTTCCATTAATTGCAAATTTTACATAGCATGTCACAAATCAAAAATGTTTTCGTTATTTAAAGCACTCAAACCTCAAGAGTGGACAGTCCTTTTTTTTCAAATGTTTTTTTTTCCTACCAAATGTGCACCATTCATTCTAAAAATTAGAGAGGACTTTAACATTGATGATTAGAAGGGCAAAAAGACTTGAACTGATGAAAATTATTTTCTTAACCCATTTGAACACATTTGCCTTAGAAGTGTTTTTGACCTTGAAAAATTATGGATTTTGAAAATGTGTTTTTAACAAAAGTTGTTCATGTTTATGTGATAGAAGGTACGAATGCATAATATACATGATGTAATCAAAATATATTTATATCTAAAACAACACATCGTAGATTTGGAATCCTTGATCGATAATATTGCAACAACAATATGTTTCATGGATGAAAAAATACTCGACGAAAATACCTCTAGTTGATTTGAAAATCAAACTTCACAAATTGCAAAGTTATCAAGAAACATACCCTTTCCTTTGGAGATGTGACCCATGATCTTCAACTTTTAAAACCACAAATAAATTTATTTATTTCGAACATTGCATTTAATATCATCAAGTTACCCTTGAATTCAATAATCCTAGGACTTTGGTGGCTCAAGATACTTAATCCAAACATTGATATTTATTTAACAATTTATTCGCATCCAAAATGTTTATTCAATGAACATTCATTGAAACAAAAATGTTTTTTTGCAAGCAACAAAATTGGTACACCATTCATGATTTATGTGGTCCGAACAAAAAATCTTTAAGATAAGAATACAAATGTGTTCCCATCACAATATCAAGACTTAAAGGATGTATTTGAAAAGGAAAATGCCAACATGATATCACAACATCAATGACACAACTATGGAATCAAATTACAATAATGAATGCATTCACCATTTGGACCGATTTACAACCTTTCTCAAAACAAAATTGGATAAACTATGCAATTACATTGATGTTTTAAAAATCTTTCCAAAAGCTTTTAGGCCATTAAAAATCACATATAAGTGCATCAATACTTTCTATAAAAAAAGATGGGTCTCTTTGCATGTGTGTGACTTATCTTGCCCTCAACAAACCCACAATGTAAATATTCATTGTCCTTTATTATTAATTTTAGGTTTCTCAAATCAAACAAAAATATTCATAATAGTTAACAATAACAACTTATAATGTTTTAAAATGTGTTTTGGATTTATTTCAAATTTATCCAAATGTCCTAATCATAAATTTAAAATTTTGTCATGTAAACACATCCTATACTTTGAAAACTAACTTATAGAACATGTAAAAGAAATTGTGAATATAATGAAATTTGTGCGGTGCATTAATTGTGAATTTCTATAACATTAATTGTAAAAAAATAGTTTGGATGTGAGGACATCCAACATGAAAATCTAATTCACAAACAATGGAAAGAATTCAATTATGTAATTAGGTTGTAATTAATTATATTTCTAAAGTTTTAAAAACATTAATAACACATCACCATTGTTGTTCGCATGTTCAAAAGGTAACACAATATTGAATTTACTCCCAATTAAAAGAATGTATAAGAAATCTTTAGGTTTCATATCAAATAAACACATTTTTCATTTTGTGATCAAATTAAATAGACAAACTATGGCTACAAGAAACAATTGGCATCCATAGGTTCCAATTAATAGTGTGGATTGAATTTGTATTCGGTCCATCGTTTAAGCCTTGTAGACTTCATCATTGTTTTCCCAAGCCTCATTTGTGGAACATTTAATTGTGAACTTGAATAAATTGTCTTCTTAAAAATTGAAATCAATTTAATTATTTGTGTGAGATCATCAAAATATTTTTTGCAAACAAAATATTTTTAAAAAACATACATACCAACTTGAAAAACATATGTAGATAAAATCAAAGTTGGAAAGAATTCCACACCATCAATTAAACATGATATTGCAATGTTTCAAATATTCCATGGACATTTCATTGACCAATTTTCAAACATTGGTTGTTTAAATGTTTTGAAGGAAATATGAAAACATTTAACATCAATTGGGCATATTGTAGGTCATTAGCATCAATTAATCAAAATCATGGATTTTAGGTTCATGTGTTTTAAAAATAAAATTTCAATCATATTAAACCAAACACCAACATTTTTCTTGGGTGAATTTTCACATTGTAGTGACCAAAAAATTAGGGGGAAAACATTCTAAATGTAAATTTTCAAAAATCAATTGAATTTTTTTTCCAATTTTTGAAAACCACAAAATTGAACCATAAAAACTTCAACAATTTTTTGGTTTTAATCAAAATGAATAGTTTTTTTATGCCATAAACATGATTAATCCATGGTGACTAAGATGATTGAGTCCACGATGATTGAAGATGCTACCAATGTGATAATATTGATTTAATTTTTTAAAAATTATTATTATTAAATCTGAATGCTAAATTGTTGACATGTCATTGTAGTGGGTTGGACCCACAATTTGGGACTTTTTTTTAGTAAAAAAATAGGTCAATAATGCCCTTGCCTAGACCTATGATTTTGATGTCCAACTTTTTTTTTAAACAATTTGTTCTATGTTGACAAATCATTAGACCTATTAATATTTCTCTCCACATCATTGTTTCTATTTTTAGTTATGTTAGTCACAACCAATATTGGTATAATATCAATTTTGAACATACATGGAACATACCAAACTAGTCTTAGTATTGAAAGGTTTTTTCCCTTCATCCTTGGCAAGTATTGGAATCGAGGGGTTTTTGTTTACCATTCATATGAATTTGGTATTGGTATTAGGTCCATATTAGGTACAAGGATTTTGTGTATGATATATGTTTGGTATAAATAAGGCATTGGTATTAATATAAAACAAATATATAATTGGTATCACCTAAAGTCCCATACCAAATTGGTATTGGTATGGAGTTGGTATTAGTTAAAGTCATATTCAATCGGCATGTTCTTCAATTCCAATATTCATAAATTAACAATATATAACCAAGTTTAACCTTATATACCAATATAACACCAATCACAACTTTTTTAAAAGTGAAAATTAAATAGTCATTTCTTTGGCCATAATCCAAAGTTTTAACCAATCAACCAACCACAATTTCACATGGTGTCAGATGCACAAAAATTACAAAGGAAAATAACATAAAAATAAATTTGAAGGTTAAATTCAAAACATGAAACAAAGGAACCAAAAAAAAAACAAAAAGGCTTAAACCAAAAACATGAAGTGTGCAAAACCAAAGTACAAACATATTTTTATTACAATGAAGTAAAAAAACGTAAACATGAAAAAAACATAACAAAGTTATAAAACAAGATTGTACATGAAACTAGTGTTGAACAAATTGAAGGTAATGGAAGGTCCTATTTTTATTTATACCTTTTTAGGGACTTAGTTTAAGGAAGCTTCCATAGAGGTTTCCATGTGCGCATCAACCATGTAAGCTTCTTAGTTATAAATGAACTATGAATTGAATAAAATTAACTAAGATTTTACTAAAAGTCAATTAAAATTTCACTATGAATTGATGAAAAATAATTGAACGTGAATTAAAATTAAACTATGAATTAATTAAAAATGAACTTTGAATTAATTGGAAATGAATTAAAATTTAACTAAAAATGCATTAGGAGTTAACTATGAATGAATTAAAAGTTAATTAGGAATGAACTAAAAATTAACTTTGTTATAGATGAATTGTTTAAAAATGGTTATGAGTTCATATCACCATTAAGCATACTAAATGCTACTAAAAATTTATATTAAGATTTTGGGCTAATATATTTTAAAGCGTTAATGATGCAAATTATTGACAATTCGTCCCCCCACCCCCCCACCCCCCCCCACCACCCCCCCAAAAATCAGCACCAAAGAATCATCCTAACCATCAAAAAA
>Ga0116227_10007337_pt1 | contig 21616 bp, 16 predicted proteins | sample S1TSphgellanicum_FD_89693 | JGI IMG/M metagenome (GOLD analysis project Ga0116227, IMG submission 89693) | Host-associated microbial communities from peat moss isolated from Minnesota, USA - S1T2_Fb - Sphagnum magellanicum MG | ecosystem: Host-associated > Plants > Peat moss > Unclassified...
CTCACTTTTTTCCTGGGCCTTTTTTTTTCTCTCTTTTTTCTTTTTCTTGAAATAACACACCTATGCATTATGCACAGGGTTCACACTAGTATAATATAACTGCCCAACACACCCCCACCATTGTGAAGGTCAAGATGAATGTTACTATGCTTTGTTTATGCCATTGGGTTTGGGCAAGTATATCCTTTGAGATCAACAAGTGGATAAATATAGATTTTATTCACATTTTTATTTTAAAATTTCTCTTTAATAATCATATCATGTATTAATGTTTCATTGCTCATTACATTTTTTAGTTGTTTCAAGTTTTCCATCATGGTCCACACAATAAATGTATTTAATATACCTTATCAATTTGAATTAGGTACCCATGTATATCCATGAAACAAATTTTGGTCTTAGGTCCAACACACGAATAAAAGCCACACTTGACCTTTTAGACTTCTAATTTTTCATTTATTTTCAAAAATCTTCTTGAAATCCTTTCAATACATCATTTTTATTTTAAAAATTAAAAATTTCAATAAAAATAAAAATATTATTATGCTAATTTTCATATTAATTTTTTTTCCAAGATTGTCATTTAATGTTTTTCAAATTGTGTTTTGTGTGTTTTTACTATTTCATTGTCGTTTTAAAACATTGGTTACATATCATTAAAAAAAATTGTGTATTTTTTGCTCATTATATTGATTTCAATTTTAAAAAATATGTATCCCAATATATTGAAAATAAAATTTATATTCAAAAATTCATTTCTAGTTTTTTTTAACAATTAAAAATATACAAAATTAAGCAATGGTTACAATTGCTAATGGTACATGTTAATGTGATTGCACGGGCCCTCCTTACTTTTATCCTACCTAGTTTGATAGTTTGCATAGTTTATATACCTTCATTCAAATTGGGACATTCACAAAACCTAGATATATTCCAAATTGATAATTTTCATTTATGTTGCATGCTTAATAGATTAAAATTGATATACCCACCCCAACACTTCTTATCACTTGCTAAAAATATTCATGGGAAGATGATCATGAAGGGGAAAAAAATAAAATAAAAATTATAGCCAAGTTAAATGGAAACACCAAAAGAAAAAATCATGTTATATATCTTATAATTAATTTAATGTGTGTGATTTGACAAATCTTTTCACTACATAGGTTTTGTTCATGAGATGTTCACTATTAATGTTTATTGCCTTCAAAGCTCCAAATTGCCAACACAATACAACGCCAAATATAATCAGAAATTCATGCCCACGAACAACTTATTACCTCATATATTGGCAATAGACACAAAACTTTCCACAAGGCCACATACTTTGTAACAGATGATAGGTTCAATTGCAATACTGCAACCATTTTATAACAACTCAATTTTTTTAATATGTTTAACAACAACCAAACTTTAGCAAAATAGTTAGGATTTTTTTCCATTACTTTGAGTTGTTGTCATAGTTGTAAAGGATGTATTCCAATGACAACAAGGTAATGAAAAGGGAAATCCTACAAAGTGCCAAATATATATTTTATAGTTAAGTTGTCCCCTAGTTCATATTAGGACTAAAACAATATTTATTGAATAAGTAGTTTGAAAATATGCAAGGTGTGAAAACATAATTGTTGAAAAAAGTTATGACCCTTCATTGATATTTATTGTGGTGAGTGGGAGAAACACAAAATAGTGAAACAATTTGTTTAGTGTGTTTCATAGTTGGGAGGTGAGCATTAAGAATTAATATTATGTTTGTAAATTTTATGTAATGAATATAATACCATAAAATTTTACATGGTGTCAAAGCTTGAATAGGTTGCCAAGCATACAACTCTTATGGCTATAGGTCCATAAAGAGTTGTAAACAAGTTTGATGGTACAAACGTGTGAGGGAGCTTCAAGGGTTTTAGTAAAAAAATTAATAAAAAAGACAAATAAACATGTTCCTTTGGTGAGGAGCAAAGAGGTATTGTGTGGAAGGACATGGTTTTGTAATAGTTGTATGCAAGTAGGCATTGAACATTTAGATTTTGTAAAGTTGTTTCTTTTTCTTCATCTTACAAAAATTCAATTAGTGGTGTAATGATTCTACAAATAAATGAAGGCTTGTTTTTTATTCTAAATTGCAAGAAAGCATGTTGTAGTTTTTATGTTTTATTTGGCAAGTAAACAATTGCAATTTTTGGTTGACACTCTTTTGATAAAAGAGAATTAAAGCTTATGAACTATGTTGATTAATATTGGCTATATTTTGCCAAGTCAATTAGTGTGATGAATAAATATGTTGAGTTTCTAGCATTTTTTTATGGGTTTTTGAATTTCAACACACATCTTCATGTGAAATATTTTTCACTATGGTTTGCAATTTATATATTGAAGTTGTTTTACTTGAACAAGGGTATGCAACTAGCAATGGTTAGAATTAGTTTGTGTAATGGATATTCATGCTTGCAAAAAAGCTCTACAACAACTTTCAGATTGGGGTTGAAAGTTCCATCATGCAATGTCATACATGCCCCATTTTTCTCGCTTTTGAATTAGGTTTGTGATTCTAATAATGTGCATATGTGTGTGATTTTGAAGAGGGTTTGACCCTTTTGACCAAAGCTTTTTAATTAAGTTGTGGGGTGCCTTGGGTTGTCATGTATATTGGAAGATAGTTTTGACAAGAGTGTTGGGGTGTAGGGGCTGAGATTTATAGTATATGAAAAAACATTATTGAAACATTAACTTGTAGTTGTAATTAATCTAAAATCATGAAGAACTAAAGATCTTTGAGTACTTCCATTTGGAGTTATAAATTTTGAGGTTAAGAGCTTGTCTATGCTCCCTTTCAATTTGTGTGAACAACCAAACAACTTTGGTTATTTTGAAAGGAAACTTTTCGTATTGTGAATGGATGTGTAAGGAGATTCAATTTTCACAAATAGATTTTGCCTTGTTCTTTTACTCAAACAAGGTATTAGGGTTTTCCCATTGATTTTGTTAATGGGACATAAACTTAGCACATAATTTTTCTTTAAAAAAATTCTTACAATTTTGAGCAAATTATTATACTTATATACACTTGTTGTGAGCTAATAAAAAAGTTCAAAGGAATTCATGACACCTAGTCCTCATTGATGATGGTTTGGAACTTTCTCGAGCTATTAAGTACTATTGTATGGCAAATGTGGATTTTCCATATTAGAGTTTATAATAGTTTAATCATGTTTTCAATACATTTAATTTGCTCCTTTTGTCAACATAATTCAAAATGTTCTTTTGTTCCTTTGACTTTTGAATGATTTTTTTTGTTTACATGATGGTAATTTGTTTGAGCAATTTATATTACTTCGTTCTATAGTGTTGGTTGCAAACATGGAATTAAAACAATGTTTTTGACAATAGAAATTATTCTAAATGTTCATTAGAAAAAGGCTTGGAATATTTAAATTATTATTTATTTATCATGTTCATTTTAAACTACCCATTTGACATAAGGAAGAAAACACATAACTTTATTGTAAGCATTACAAGTAAAGCCCATATAAAGTACTCTAATCTAAATGGAAAATAGAGACACTAGTTAGCACATTCATTGAACTTACAAGATCCTTCCCAACTTGGCTTGTCATCAACATGCTCCATATTTGCCCAATCCATAGAGTACATTGGGTCTCCTCCCACCAATTGGTGGCCTTGAAGCCCTAGTGGTTCATTGTTATGATTAAATAATGTTATTTAGTAAGAAAATTGAAAAGATGCAATGTGTCAGAACATAAATGTCAGAAGGGACTATAACCCATTTCTAGTATCTATTGTGTTTGATTGGAGAACCAAAACAATGAGGCAATTTGTTTAACGTGTTTCATGAGCATTAAAAATAGATCTAATGTTTGAGAAATATATGCAATGAGTATTATCTTAAAATTCTACACAAAGCACCTTATTGCATGAACATGTACTTTCCTTTAAAATCTTATGAATATTGAATTAGTTACAGTAGAAGAAATCTTGTATTTTGTAACTAATCATTCTGCAACTACATTGCAACTATTAAAGGTTTCATCCTTCCATGTGAATGATTTTATAATATATTTTCATCCAAGAATAAGCTAAATTAAATCCTATTAATCACATTAATAACCACATTTTAATTACAATCAATTTGTTAGGTTGTATTAGGAATATATATAAATAATTAATGTTAGGAATGTGGGAATTTTTTTACCAAATACAAACATACACTTTCATAACATATCATGACAAATGCCACCTTTTATTGTCCATCAAGGTTTGCATTTCTATCAATGTTTGACTTGTAGACCTATGAGGTGGTTGTAACTGTAACTAGGTGAAAAAAATGTAATGAAATTGTAATGTTGGAACAAAATTTGTAGAACACAATTGTGTTATTTTTTATTTTTTGTGATTTGTGTCATGTTTCAATGTTTTTTCTATTATTTGTTTTGGGGGCCAACATCCAACATGCTTAACTTCAACCCTAAGAAAGTTTAGTCCACACCAACATGTTTATTATGTACAATCATAGGCAACTAGGAGTTTAATGGTAATTATATTCATCCTATTGATTTTCTAGAAACATGAAATCATTATGGAGTGTATAGGTACTTTAATAGTGAATTGCATCATCAAATGAATATAATACGATCGTATCAATTATAAATTGTCATTCCTATAAGATTGCACCACCTCTAGCACAATCTTTTGAAGTGACATTGGTGCTGAAATTGCGATAATCTTGTATGTTTTCATTAGTGGTGTCATCATTTGTTTTTCTAGAGTGGGCATCAATGTTTGAAACAAATGTTCAACCTTTCTTCAACATAAAATGTCTCCGAACATTCCACAAAACAAGATTTAACCCTGGTTTTGAAATTGTACTCAATTTTGGTGTTTTAAAATTCTTGGCAAGTCCAAAAACCAACACCAAACTTATGCACCATATCTTGTCCGACAATATATTTTCATCAGACTCTTACCAATTGTCATTAGATTTTGAATCCATTACCATCGACATTATCTCAAATGTGTCATTTTCGTTCATGGAGTCAATCCTTTCTTTGCCATTGATATGTAATGCAACTAAGAATGGGTCCAAACACATTAATTACATGTTTACAATAACAAAACAACTATTGAAAATGTTTGTCACATTTGTACAACAATGTTTCTAATATATCAATTTGGATTTGAGTAAGTTTGTAAGCAATTTAACAAATATAAAATATTTTTCAAAACTTTTAAAAGCTTGAAATGAATGCTTTTCAGCGTCAAAACACTACGACATGATGTAAAAACACACTATTTAATCAGTCCCATGCTGCCACATCAACCTACCATGATTCCTCAAAAACTACTTAACATGTTGTTTTTGGCTCTTTTTATCCTACTTACACCGAAATGGAAACAATCCATTACAATCCAACAATCAAGGCCTACCTCTATAGTTTTGGCACACATGCTAATAAGGCTTTTAAGACCAAGAATTGCAACAAAGTATTTGTTGGGTTCTCACAACAAAAAGCACTTTTGCAAGGACCTAATTTGAACAATCACAAAATTAAAAAACTGTTGCCGACAAATTGTTGATCACCAAAGCCAAGGTTTAAAAACTGGGGAATGTTCTCATATGTAGAAAACTCCAACTACGAAAGATATGCATGATTTCAGGGGTTGCCTCCATTGTAATAATGTATTGCCACACCTCATGCTCATGAATGCAATTTGGTACCATGTTATGAAATCAGATTGAAACTGGGCATGTGAATGTATGAAAGATCACATGCCTAATTTCTAAAAATTCGGCATGTGATTCCATCAAGTCTTTTAAAAGTGGTGACTCTTATTGCACATGAAGAGGAATCTTGCCCAATTGTGTAACAAGCTTTGTAATGGTAGCGGTGGCCTCATAATCAATGAAACTCCCACAATGACAGTTGAGGACATGACTATCGTGGTGTTTGTTCTGGCAAAACCAAAACTAACATGATAAGAAGAATGAGTTTGATCATGATCTTGTGTCTCACTTGCAAAGTATCAGACCAGCACCTTTTCATCATGAAAGGCTGTGACGAGCTGCCATGACTCACCAGTGACCTGATCAGCTCCCAGTGGTGGGTGTAGATAAGTGTATAAAATCTGCTCAAAATCTCTTTGCCCAAACCATTGTTGGGCAGTTCTTTGATTTTGTTATAACCTCCAGTTCTGGGTTTTTGAAAAAAATTCAAAATCAAAAGAACTCCCAGTTCTGGGTGTTTAAAAAGAAGTTCATATAAAATAACTTTCAGTTCCATTTCTTTTGAAAATTTTCAAAGAACCAGCAAAGAATTGTATGGTTCAGGGTAGGTTCTTCAATAATTCAAGAACCATGTTTCTGGCTGAAAACTGAAAACCAACTAGTCCTTTGATTGTTTGAGAACCGTCAAGCAGGGTTCCATATACCTGACCTTTACCTACTGGTTCTGTCTTTGAATAAGAAAGAACCGCCCAACACTGGTGCACGCATCCAAATATGTGTATTGTTCTGAGTTTGTGTTGCATTTCTGGTTGCAACAGGAAGACTCAATTGGTGATGTTAGCTATCAGTCAAGAGGCATAGCTAATGTAATTTTTTTCACAGTATCTTCAAGCTACAACAACCTTGTCAGAGTAAGCGTCATTTCATTTTAGCTTGCCTTTGCACAAAAGCAAGCAAGCTAAACCATAGAGAGAGGCCTGCATGGAGGGTACTGGATGAGACCTTCTTCATCCTGAACATTTGTGCTAACCATACTCCTACACAAACCAATTGTCATCAGCAACTAAATGTTCAAAGCAATTGATTCCAAGTGTTTGTGACAAATTATGATGTTGGTTGCAATTTGTCCAAGTCATGGATGACCCATTTTTGTTATTGTAGCAATATTCAAACCCATGATTGGCACAAACAAATGATAAAACTTTTGCTCCTAAATTGGTTGTTTTGAAAGCTTGTGTGTTTTCCTCCTCACTAGTTTAATAGCATTAAAGAGTTCAAAAACTGATCTCATATGAGATAGGGGTGAGTTTCAAACTTAAAGAATTGAAAATCAGTTTTCATTCATTTTTTTAGACTTTTGAAATCGAATGTGTGGGTAGACCATACAATTTTGTCCCATTATCAACATGTCTAATCACTAGGCCAATATTTGGGAACCAAACAAAAATTGATTACTGGCCAAAAAAAATCTTCAATCATTCTTTGAATGCTTGTTTACTATATGGGATGTGCACATATCACTTGCCTTTTAATCCAATAAGGCACAAGCATGTTCACACAAGATCAATTGTTATGTCAGTCTTCAATCATTGACAATTGTTTGGCAACCAATGCAGATGATGCCAGTGGATGGAAAAGAAAATACAAAATGAAAGAACAATTCCATGGTTGAAAGCTTTGAGAACCATCAAGACATCGACATCATGGATGAAAGTGAGCCAACACAACTTTGCTTCTGATGATAGGCTAAGGAAATTGAATGCAATGGTGCAGTGGGTCCTTGAATTCAGCTTTCACTTCATGGATGATTTTGGGTGAATTGATGGTTCATCATGAGCCAAACATTTATACAACTTGATTGAGGACTTCAAAGGTAGGATGCAATTCATAGCAAGCAAGCAAACACAGGTGGCTTAGTGATGCAAGCAAACACTCCTAGATGCAATCTTGTGTACAGGATTTTGAGATATGCATTGTTGCCCAAATATGCATTTCTTATTGAATGTCATGAACAATCTGAAAAGATTGCTCATTTGAGCACGCAGATGGATCAGATATGTTCATGTGGAAACATCTCTTTCTTGTTACATCAAATGCCTGGATCATATCTCATGCTACTTCTCTGCCCATCACACTGTAAACTATAGACATGCACATCTCATGTTACTGTCTTCCAAGTTTCATACAACCTTGGGGAATTGTAGTAAATGTGACACCCAGACAGGTGGGCTCCCTTTGCTAGAATTCTGAAGTTTGTACAGAGATTTGCAAACTGAGTCTCCTAAGCAAATACACAAGTCCACTATGAATGCACCTACTGACAGAGTACAATAGCCCTATTCAATCAGCAATTCCTTCTGGAAACAATTGTGTCCTGGCAAGAGCAAGCCAGTCTCAAGCAGGAGATACAATGTTGGTCCCTACAAGCTGCCTGCCACACTACTTCTGTCTTTCATCATCTCTTGGGCACAGGATGTATGCAGATGGAAACTACGTACTATGGAATGGTCAACAACCTGTCCATTCTATTCGGTAAGGTGTCAAGTGAGCCCATTAGGAGCAAGGATAAGGACATTCCATTACACATTGTAATAGAGCAACTCTGATTTCAATCTAGAGAAACAAATCTGCAGCCAATTAGCTGCCCCTTTTAATCATCCACACAAGGAGTTAACAAAGGCTTGCCTGAGAAGTGAGCATCCAAGTTGCCAATGATAAGTTCTAGAATTGCCTTGGCTGTGTTGTGGGTGGCGCAGGCCATGTGGGGCAACAAAACCACATTCTCCATGTTCCACAACTCTTGTGGCACCTGAGGCTCATTTTCGAAAACATCTAAACCAGCACCAGCAATCCGTTCTTCAACCAGAGCCTTTACTAGCTCCTGTTCATCTACCACTGAACCTCTGGCAATATTGACAAGGAATCCCTGGAAAGATTGTCCAACAAAGACCTGCTTTTAAGACTGCACCCATGACCCATATGGTCTAGCATTCATTGGAAACTAACAATATCAGTATAATTATCTCTGTGGAAGACACCCCCTATTTCCTGCCACGCCAGCAAGCTTACAACAACCTTTGAAACATACAAGCACCACATGTATGCAGCAGGCCATACCTATCACCACAAGATGGAAAGCATCTGACACTGCTCGAATTTTTACAAGCTGGGACTTAGAAGGTTTATACCTCAGGTCCCAGTGCGTCCAAGACTTCACGACCAACAAGATGGGTTGTCTCTTTTGTCAGAGTGCAAGTAAGCACTAGCATGTCTGAGTTCTTGGCGAGCTCAAGTACAGTAGCACAGAACTTGTAGGGAAGTCCACTCTTCTCTGCTCTTGCAAGGTAGGAGATTTTGCAACCAAATGCCTCAGCTCTCTTTGCTACAGCCAGGCCAATCCGACCAAGTCCAACTATACCCAAACGCTTGCCACTCATCTGGATGGATATTCCACGTTCACACATGACCGTTGATCACACAACAGCATAACAAATTCCTTCGAAGTCACAGATGGCTGCAGCATTACACAACTCAGAGGTGAAATCAGGTCAGCAGACAACAAAGGGTAAAATAATCTTCTGTACCTTGTGAGTCAAGGTGGGATAATTTCCAAGCTCTGGCCACAAGCCCTTGCGCACAAAGCGGTCAGCTGCACAAATGTGGCGCATGGTGGCCAGCAGCAATCCTATGGCCATATCTGCACAGTCGTCGGTGCCAACATCAGGTGTATTGATAACAGCAATCCCACGTTCCTTGCACTTGAGCAGATCTACCTGACATTTCCATTCATGCACTGAATACTGAAAAGTTAGTGCCTGCAGGAAGACTGAGGAGTCCTGAGCACTACCCTACTACTACTACTACTACTACTACAAGAAGTAAGCAAGCAACCAGACGTTCCCTAATTCCTGATCTCCATCTCAAGCCCTAAACCCTAAAACCTAGGCAAAGACCATAATAACCCTAATTTCAGCAGGAACAACAACAACAAACACACACCCTGTCAATTCCAACACCGGTTTTGCACACAATTTCGAGCTTCGGCAGCTTGTCGAGGAGCGCAGCATCCACCCACATTGGAGCGGAAGCTATCAGTCCACGGATGGACTCCGCATTTTCAGCCAAATATGCTTCTTTGTCGCTCTGCTCCCACAGCGGGAACACTCTGTACTTAGGCCCCAGCAAATCTTGGAGGTTGGGCAGGGAGCGCTGCACGAGCACACCGGGCTTCACCATCATGGATCTAGCTAGTTGCCTGCAACCATGGTCTTCTTAAATCTTCGCATTCACAACCAAAAACACTCTCCAATCATGCATCACTCATCCTGACCATTCTCCTCTCTTCTCTTCTCCCTCTCCCCCCCTCTCTCTCTATGTCTCTAGATTCCCTTATTCTCTGCTTTTTCTTCTGTCTTTTTGAGATTCCCCATATTCTCTTCTTTCTCTTCTGGCAATTGAAAATCTGAAAATAGCACTTTTGAATTTTTTAATCCAAGAGCTTTTTGAGTTTTTCAATTGCCAGAATTCGAAAACTTTAAAAGAAAAAAAATCGCCAGATTTTCATACATTGTTCAATTGGGTAGCCAGAAATATAGATGAATGTTTTAAACAATTTACTTTCATAATTTAGCTTGTAGCCAATTTTGGTTAAATCATCTTGTGGATCATCACCACTTTGGCTACATCATAAAATTGTGAGTTGGGAGGCTCATATAATTTCCTTTTTAAAAACCACCAAAGAATCTCCCATGCAAGGAAGATTTTCAATTTGATTTTTCAAAAAACCATTTGTTTGTTTTTTTTTTTTTTTGGGTAAGCTTCAACTTTTTAAAAAGTTCTTTTTATTGGGGAGGGGGGCCTTAGGCTGGGTCCTCAAACTCAGGAAGAGACTCACAAAACTTCTTTGCCTTATATGTTGCTTAGTTTGCCCCTCATGTTCAACACAAACCCTAAAACCCCCTGCCCTCACATCCAGATTGATTATGTGACCCAACACCCACCAAGTGCACCATCCATTTGAAACCCTAAACCCTGCCCTCATATTGCATAATGCCATAGGGTCGGAGTATTCTCAAAATAAGGGACCTCAGACAATAACCGAGTACAGCCCTGCATTTGGGAATGTCCCTCACCCATGGGGTTTTGCAAAAGTTTTAACCCTTCATTTGTGAAGTTTATTTCACATTCTATAGAGATGTTCAACCTTCAAAACGGGTTGCTCTTTAGAAAGAGATTATTGATGAATTGATGAAAAGTTTAGATGAAATCAAAAGACCATCACTACAACAAAAGGTGTCATGTCCTTGTACATAAAATGATTTCATTAGATGTTGAGTGAATTGATCATAGCGAATGTGATCTAACGAGGAAATAGTGAATTCACTTGCCTAGTGAACAAGGTCTATTGAGGTGAACCCACATTTTGTAATAGTGCATGTTTAGCAACAAAAATAAAAATAAAAATGCTTGGAGACATTTGTTAGAAGTTTCATTTCATCACTAAGATAAACAAGTCATGCTTTAAGACTTTGTCATCGTAACTTTTTAGTTTCAATTCAACACCCAAGGCTTATAGAGTTCAACCATTCTTTTTGTGTACTTTATCCATTTGAAGAAACAAATATGTGATTAATTGTTGTTGCTTGAAACAAAAGTGACAACTATTGCATGGTCGGTTTCAAATGTTCAAGTAAGCCTTAATAAAAGAAAGGTGACTTGAAAATTAAAACAACAAATGTTTTTGATGAAAAACCCACCCACTTTCTAATGGAAATACATGTGAGTTTTTTTTCTCTTCAAGTAATTGTATTTTTACATCATGTAACAACATTGTACTTTGGGTTTGTTGAATTACAACAAGTCCCATGTGATGTTGAACTAGAGCATCTATCGACCATTCTAGAACTAACCCATTGGTTGTATGTTTTTTTGGTAGTATGTGTTTGATGTAGGATATAAATATTTCTAAAATCAATGGACTTGTACTTTGTGTTTTTAGCAAACATTGAAGATGTTGTGAGATGTTTGGATTGAAGTAATTTATGAATGCAAATTGTGAAGTGTTTGTGCACCAACTGGATTCACCTTGTATTTGTAATGATTTGTGAAGACTTTGATTATAGGTTGTAAACATTTTTGTAATTAGTGGATTTACATGTTGTGCTTCAATGGACATTGAAAATATTGTTCAAAGTTTGGGAATCAAATGGCTTATGGATGTAAACTATGGAGTGTTTTTTAACTTATTGGACTCACCTTGGATTTGTAATGAATTATCATAAGGACCTTGGTTGTAGGTTGTAAACATTGTAATAGTCAAAGATTATAATAATAATGAAATATTAGAAAGTAACACCATGCTCATTTGAAAAAAGTAAATTTTTATTAAGGACTTATATGAAATGTTGTATATGTTTAAGATGGGCCACTATACAATACATACACCATTGGGTGAGGAATAGTAATAGGTGAAAAAACACTACAATGACCTTAGGTGGATGTCACATTGGTTGGTTTTCCTATATCCTTTAAATACTATATATATACAACTCACTTATGTAAAGTTAAGATAATTAAAATTTCAATAATTATAAAAAAAACATCAACATTATGGATATGCAATATGTAATGAACTTTTGAATTTTAGCAAAAATTTGTATCATATTTATAAAACTCAAAAATATGATTTTTTTTCTTACAATGTATTAGTCCCATGTATTTGAAGATTTGGTATATTGCATGATTCTTAATTAAAAAATTAAAAATGCATTGAATGAGTGGAATATGAGTTAAATTTATTATTTTATGGACTTTTCAAAGTCTTAAAAATTGCAATTATTTTAAAAGTCCTTTTAAGCATAATAATAATAAAATTTTAAAGGTATTTTTTTAATTAAAAAAAATTCTTATAGCATCTTGGCTTGAAGTGGAAAATGGAAAAGTTGTTAATTTCAATAACATCAAAATATTCATATTTTAAGCTAGTTTCTAACTACACCATATATGAATTCTCAAGATGAACTCATATAGTTTTGTGAAAGCAATAAAACAAACTTGATTTTTTTGTAGGTTTTGTGACCAAGAAAGCTAAGAGAGCTTGGTGAGGAGTGGTAGAAAGAAAATGGCATAATGAAATTGTGTTTTGCAAGTTTTCATTTATGTTTTTTGTGATGTTTTCAAAGCAAGAGGTGCGTATGTTTGTGTGTGCATAAAAACTACACTTTGTGCAAGTTTTTCAAAGCAAGAGTTGTATGTGGTTGCATCATGGGATTTAGGTTACATTTTGTACGAGTTTTTGAAAGCAAGAGTTGTGTGTGGTTGCATCATGGGATCTAGGTTGCACGAGAGAAGGTTTACAAGAAGAAAAGGGTGTCATCTTGCTTTGAGGTTTCAATGTTGGTCCCTTGTATGGGTCACCTTAACTATAGCTCAAAGCTCAACAGGAGAAGACAACAATAAGGCCAAAGACATGGTGACTTGAAGGATAACTCTAAAACGACCCAAAATTAACCAAGAGATCCATGTTTATTCCCTATAATCACCATGACATTATTCTAGGTACTTGGAAACATTCATCCTTGTCTCCAAATTAGTTGCAATACAGTTCTATTGTGGGACAAACTACAAGTGATCATTACAGCCCAAATGCATGAGAATCTAGTTGGGTGCCATGCATGGATGGATCCAACATGTAAAAGGGGGGGGTGGAGGGGAAATGGGGACATCTCTATAGTTGGGATATGTATGTTGATGCCATGAGATTATGATATGACAAGAGGGGAGCTATGTGTTGATGATCTCAGGGATGAAAATGGGGCCAAAATGAACTAGCACTCAAAAACACACCATGGAGGATGGATGGTGAAGGCTAAGGCCTTAGAACAATGGCATTATCAAATTAAGGGCTTGCACGAGGTGATAGATGAGTGTTGAATCTGATAAAGCCCGACCTTGCATGGATGGATGGTCTGTGGACAAGAGACACTTTTGTGTTGAATTCATGTCCCAAACCACAGTGGTTAACCTAACCATATTGGTGGTTAGCTGCGTACTAACAAACTAACTCCACATGCATCATCTACCTAACTAGTAGTCACCAAGTGTGTCACCTACTTACTTACCTACATATGATAGTAAGGAGATACCTAGGTATTACTTATATCCACTTACATTCCATACCTGCTTCCTACAATGTATAGGCACTTAAATAGGTAAGTTACATAGGTATATATGAGAGGAAGTACAAGGGTGGGGTTTACATGCTAGGTTACCAAGGATGAACCTTGCTAACTCGATGTCATTAGCCCACAAACGAGTCCTAAGGGGTTTGCAATGGATGGTGAAATGGATGGTGGTTGTGGATTCACATAGTGGGGAAAAGGGTGGTGCAAAACTGAGTCATAAGGGGCTTCCAATGGATGGATGGATTCCAGGTCACATTGTGAGGAAAAGGGTGGTGCATAGAAGAAGAAGCCCCACTAGGGTTGAGTGAGTCAAGGTAATTAAGAGTGGCTGTTAGAGCATTTTGAAAAAGGGGCTGAATAATAATAATAATAATAATACTAAGAGGGAGGATTCATTGTGATGTAATTTGGGTTGAATGAATGTGTATATGTGTATTTCTTTTTTCTTTCTAAATTTTGTAATGTACCAGTTGCTAAGATCATGCATAAGACAATTTAACACAATTTTGTCTTTAGAAAATATGAAAGTGAAAGCATTTTAAGCATCCTTCTATATTGCTGATGATCTATTGGAACCTGATGTAAAAATTTGGCTATTTTTAAAATAACAAAGTTTGACATTTGGCCGTCAGAAACCTCTAAAACAACTTTTTTTTTGGGCAAATGTGAAAGAGTTTTGCCAACAGGCAAAAATTAGCCAAGAAATTGAACACTGAGTTGACTACCAAGCCAAAGATAAATTTAACTCATGTCCACACTCAAGAGATTGTGGATGTTTTTTTGTGGTGTAGGATATCTTTGAGCATCTCCAGTGGTACCCAGTATGTGACACTGCAAAAGTATATTTCACATCAAAGTTTAGTTATATATAAAATTGAAACTGGGAGAGCAAACAGGTGAGGGACTAGTAATAGCAAACCACTTGGACCAATCATTATGATGAGCCAATCAGAAACACTGAGCAGTAGTGAGATCATATTTATTACGCTCTTTTCTGCAGTTGCACAGCTGTTGCTGCGGGCTTTCACCAGCCACTGGAAACAACTGAGCCAAAACTCTAGAATTACGCTGAGCCAAAACCATTTTCCTGAGCCAAACAGGCATAATTTGACTTTCTTCTGCGCAATGCAGGATCACATACTAAGCACTGCTGGAGATGCTCGCTCATTCATATATAGAACAGGAAAGGCGAAGTGGGTCCAAAGGATTTGAGTTGAGGGTGGTATAATTCATCTACCAAATTCGAGCTATCTTCGTATTTTGCCATATTAGGTCATTTTTATTCTTGTGGATTTGAAATCTTAGAGGTTCAGCCCAGCCCAGCTTAGCTCGGGCTCACTCACTCGTTTCCATTCCCTCAATTTGTTTGCATAGGGACCCATTTATTGTCTGCAGGTGCCTCTCGTTCGGACAAGTTGCAAGCACGTTTGTGGATTATGGCTGTGTGTTGTAAGTGGAATCACCGTTTTGTAAAAATTATTTGTACAGAAATCCAGGACCTTTTCGTACGTTTTACGCAACCGAGTAGCCCTCCTGGTTGCAAATAATATAATATATACCAACATCAATTTAATTTCAAGTAAAGGAATATTAGAGCCCATCAATGAATGTGTATTGAAAGGAGATTGGCCACCAATAGATAAAGATATCCCCAAAAGGACCACAAAAATAAGCCCACAAAAGCGGCCACAGTTAACCAGCACCCACCATCACACCATCCACTGGATGGGTGCTATTACTCAGGTGTGGATGAATCTCAACTGAGTTAATATTTGGTTTCACCTTGGTAACCAGTTCTATAAGAAATAGGTCTCATATATAGGTAGATAGGTAGGAAAATAGGTAACTCTACTAGGTAAGTAGATGGTTTATACCTAGGTAAGGGCTGTTTTTACTACCTACCTTTCTAACAACCTGTTTGTGGGTTGGTTGTTAGTAGGTAGGTAGGAAAAAAAAAGCAACTGAGCTAACCACCCTAGTTAGCTAGGGAACTGGAACCCAACAGAAAACTTTTCTCTGTTCACTTATCATTCATCTTTCATGGTGCGCTGGTGGGTGCTGGTTCATTGTGGCCAACAAAAGCCATCTTCGACTTTTAGTTGGAAAAACCTCGCTTTAAAGTTGGCATAAACAGCGGGGGAGACAATTCAATGGTCAAAAAGGGCTGAAGGCAGGTTAAGTTATCAAAATACTTAAGTTTCAAATGTGCCCTATCTATAATTAATTAATTTGTTTTTGGCACTTGGGGTACATAAAGAGAATTTTCCTAATGTCTGTGAATATCCCTCCTACAAAATAATAGAAAAAGGATATTACTTCAATATCCCTCCCTCTCTTAAGGAGTAGACATAATATTCTTCGCCTACATACAACACCCCCCCCCCAAACCCCCCCTCATGATCTACAAATGTTTAGGTTCATGATCCTCGTGCTTTTGAATGGGTAATAAAGTCCATGTGGGGGGAGTTGTTCCAAAAATAGAAGGTCAGCCCCACCCCCGGGCTTTACCTTGCACATAACGAATCTTTCAATTTTTTATAGTGTACATGACGACATTGGGTGAATCGGCACCTACATTGGTACCATGATAAAAACATGGGATTTTGTGAGGTTGCATGTAACCATGGTAAATATACCATCCCTAACCGTGGTAAATATACCATCCCAAAGACCAAATTGGGATCTTTGAGTCCAAATTTAATGTTTCCGGGGTTAAATATGGTCACTAGAAGGCCTCACTCAAGAAGGTGAAGGTTTAGGGTGCTGGTGGTTTATGTAGGAACCTTACATTCTGCCATGGAAGCAGTCACCAGGCACCCCAAGCAGGGCAAGCTTAATGGCCACTAGCCTGGTGGAATCGATCACCATGGATGGACCCATAGGCAAAGTAGTCACTAACCAGGCACCCCAAGCAGGGTGAGCCTAATAGCCACAAGCCTGGCAGAATTGGCCACCAAGGGTCTATTCCGTTTCATAAATAGCAGGTTCCTTGGAGTTAAAAATTGGGAGAACACCCCCCAATAGGGATGTTCCTTGTGATGGTTGGTTTGGCCTGGAGAATCAGGCCTGAGTGACAAACCAAGTTGGCTTATCCCCTTAGTACGACATAACATGGCCTGCCATTTCCCATTCATATTCGCATATAAATTGTAGTGTAGACACTTGGCCAAAGTGACAAATTGTTTGGGCACTTGTTACATTGCATGACATCATTTTAAATGGCAAAAGGGTATTATACCTATTCCATGCTTTTTTGCCACTTGGTCCAAACTACCTAACTCCCGAGATGCCTAGGTTATAACACTAAACAAAGTGAGGATGCTTGTTTTTGTGCCATCCCAAACCAAACACTAAACAAAATAATCAAACCTGGATTCTCACTCTAGAATCAATGCAGGACTTGGTGGTTGATGTTGATTCTGGGAAGCTCGGAACTTGACACGAGTATCATGTTATAACTTGAGTCTCAAGTCTCAACCCAAATCATGGATCCCCTCCCCTCCCCCCGACCCCAATAAAGTATTGCTATTGTGACCCAAGTGCTGCATGAAAATTGAAGGTCCGTTAATCAATCAAGCTCAATGTCCCACAAACGAGTCTACTCTAGCACCAGCACGTGGAATGGAAGGTGCAAAAATTAGCCCTACATGTTTGACATATGTTTTAAACCCCAAAACCCTAACCCTAGTAGAGTTGAACCAAAGATTCTGGCCTCAGTCCCAGATATAAGCAAAACCATTTCTTAAAGTGAGAGCCAAAATCCTTTTGGAACCTCCAATCCAAGTTCCAACACTACAATCCTCAAAGGAAAGATAATGTTAAGTATTATCTTTCCACGTATCCAAAAGACGTCCCATATACACCTTACCCATGGTTTGACCTTGGTAAAGAATACTAATTTTATCAATGCAATACTACCCATTTTTTGAAAGCAAAAGAGTGGTGCAACTAGACTATCTGATACACATTTTGAAAGACGGGAACCATTGAGTTTGTTACCATTTATCAAATGCATGTACATGCATATATTGGTTTGGTATACAATATGTTATGATGCTCCCTAAAACAAAAACAAAACCAAGATGGGCTTGTGGAAATGGTCATGTTAGAGTTAGAAAAATATTGTTGTGTGGTTTATTTCCATTGGATCAATATTTGTGTAAATCAATTATATATTATGAAAATGTGACTAGAAATTGAACCAAATATTAGCACAATTGTTGAACTAGAATGAAGAATTGCAAAATTCATGAAAACCTAAAACAAAATTGAATGTCATGGGGCATCTAACTTTCAACATTGATCCAAAACCAGAATCAAACCAATAATTCTTCATTGCCTTTCACTTCACATCAAACTAAAGATATATTTTCACCGTATCCTAAGTTGATTTATGAGCTTTAGGGTGCGCCATTTGTTTTTTCTCTCATAATATACTAAGTACCATAATTGTTGTGCTTCTTCTTGTTACTTCTATTGCTATTGAAATCCCAAGCATAAAATGATTGCCAAGTCTTAAATGCAAATTCCTTAAATAAGTTCTGATTAGCCCTTTGCTAAAAAAAAGTCCTATTAAAGATAAAAATGAAACCACAATGGGAAAACATCCATCACCCATGGGCAATGTATCAAATGTATCATTACATGGTATGAATTTTATCACCATCCAAGCAACCATGGCAAAATTAGAGAACATAGGTGCCCCATGACCATGATACATTTCTTTTAGGGTTCATTGGTAGCCACAATATGCATTTGTGCTTTTCATTTCACTTTCTTTGCAAACTGATTGTGTTGCTTTTCTTTTCTTTTTTTCTATCTTTATGATCTGGGTGAAGGAGGACTTTCTTGGTCAATTTGTTCACCTCTAAGCTTCAACAAGATTTGTCCCTTGTGTTTTCTAAAGGGGAGAGGGTCTATTACACATTATGGAGATTTATTATGGTTTTCAATCTTTCAACATAATAAGTTTTTTAATGTATCTTGGTTGTTCATTTGGACCAAGCCAAGGTTTTTTGATAAACTTTCATTGTCTTAGTTATTGAGGTTCCAAAATGGTAATCGATTACATTTCAATTGTTTTTGAATTCTAGAAGGGCGAGATCCAAGGATCAATATGAACCATTCTAAATATGAATTCATTTGGAACAATGTTCAATATAAGTTTTTTACCTTTGTTCTTGATTTCAAGAAGAGTCAAAATTTGTTTGGAATAATTTCCTAAAGATGCAAGGAGCTTGCCTTGAAATCATCTTTCACACTCTGATTCACCTGAGCACCTTTGCACGCACACCTTCAACTATGTTTTTCATTAAACGCCTAAACTACTTGCACATGCAAGCCACATATTTGGTTAGTTCTGACATTCACATCATCTTGCAAACCTATCGAGCCTTGGGCTAATTTGGACCTTCAGACATGTGGAACTAAAAGTCATCATGGATTTCCCAATCGATTCAAGACCTTGTTGCCCAAAATTAACAATTATTTGTTCTATGGTCTAATTGTGATCTTGTTCATTTTGAAAACTTAGTGTGTCCTAAACATCTCCTCAAGCCCCTTCTTCTTCACACCCTCACTCCTCACATTTACACAAATTGTGAGTAATATCAAATTGAGAGACGAATCCAACCCAACACGTAGACTCATAACCCAGTCCACCACAGGGCTGCCCTGCAGTGGTCGAGACTTGGGACCCAACTAGGAGAGCTCTGCTGTTGAGGTTTTGCCTTCAAGGGCATGTTAGAGGCCCTCACTAATTAATGCAAAGATATGGTATATGACATGATGAAACAATTGTCAAACGCATCACATAAAAATGGCTAAACAAGAAAGTGAAGTGGCTATACTTCACTAAAGTATTTGGATAACATTAGCCAAAACATAACTAAGAACTCAATACCTCATTGACTTAAAAATCATAACCAAAAACCAATCAAATGTTTCTAGCACAAAAAGAAAGGTCCAGAACAGCCCGATAATCACTTTTCATTGGATTCCATCAACGAGATTCCAGTTTTGATATTTTTCTCTTGAAGAACCTAAGCAGAAACCAGATGATGATGATGATGATGATGGTATGATATAATAATGCCAGAACCTTACCAAAAGAATTATGTGTGGATGAAGAAATATGGATGAATCGATCCATAGAACCCCCCAATATGATGAATTGAATTGGTAGTATGAATTGATCTGTAGAGCCCCCAATTGGATGAAAACCTCCAGATGCAAGTTGCCTGGGCCACTGCAAGTGGCCAACATTGGTCAGAACTAGGAGAATCTCACCCCCCTTCCCAAAAGAAAAATAAGGACAAAATGCAAAAAACTCGACACCCTAAGGTTTGATGGGAGGTGCACCTACGGGCCCAGAAATGAACTTGCACTTACACTTGGTGCATTCACCTTCATGAACCAGGCCTCTTGTTAGCAGCCACCCTTGTCTAACCCTGGAAATCTTAAACCGACCAAGACCATAATCTAGTCTACAGATGAAGATTTTTAGGGTTTCGAAGAAACCCAAAAAAAAAATTGGGGTCTTCAGCATAGTTACTAGTATGGGTGCTCCTTAACTCAAGGGTTTAGTTCTAGCAATACTATTGACCAAACCCATTGAGGGTTTTTACCATGGCTTGGGTGAAGGGTTTAGGGTCTACACCCAAGCCATACAACCGACATGAGTCACAAGGGTATAGTTGAGGTATAAGAAAGAGCAAGGAATGAAGAACAACCAGAGGTTTAGATTTTAAAAGGACAACAGAGGGCCCAAGTGAAAGAAAAAGCAAGTCAAAAATAATCAACATGTAACATGAGCCTTGAATACTTATGGTGCATTCACACTTGATGTTAAGTCAGTGTTAAAATGAAAATCTAGGTGGCATCCTAGGTGGCACCTAATGTTAAATGGGCCATAGCTTAGTGTTAAGTGAATGTTAACTTAACATAAAATCTTCATGGTACGTAGGTTTAAGTCCTAAATGACTAGCATGGTGTTAGGGATTCAACTCCCAAGTGTGAATGCACCTTTATTATTGTAATATTATTTTGTTCTTGCCATCGGTGGGTAGGAATTGGGTTGGGCGGGGTGAGGAGGGACGGTGCTTTTTAACCATGGTTTAGGTGAACCAGCACCTACACCGAAATCGCACAACTCTACAAGAGTCAAAAAGTACCTTCAGGTTAGGTAGACTCAACAAGAAAGAGCAAGGAAGGAAGAAGACCCCAGGCTTTTAGAATTAGAAAAAGGGCGACAAATCCCCAAGCTAAAAAAAAGTTAAATATATATTATTTTAAAAAATAAAATAGATTATTTAATATATAAATATCAAGTTTTATGCGGTGTTTTTGTTTCATTCAATTTTGTGATGAAGTTGTCACATTGGTGATCATCCCACAAGGAGGTTTAGCCACATTTGGCTATAAGCCAGGTACGAAAGTAGAAATTATTTCAAAATATCTTTTTATATCCTGGCAATTTGCTTGAACCAATGTGTATAGAAACAAAGCGATTTTTCAGCGATTCTTGAAGATTTTTTTTTTAAAAAGGTAATATTGGAAAGCCATTTTTTTGGAATTTCTTTTCCTCAAATGAGGAAAATTCGAGGGGGAGGGGGGGGGGGGTAAAAGAAAAAAAAAAAAAACAGACGAAAGGGAGGGGGAGAACAGAGGGGGACGGCGGCAGAGCTTCGCA
>Ga0116227_10007338_pt1 | contig 21615 bp, 10 predicted proteins | sample S1TSphgellanicum_FD_89693 | JGI IMG/M metagenome (GOLD analysis project Ga0116227, IMG submission 89693) | Host-associated microbial communities from peat moss isolated from Minnesota, USA - S1T2_Fb - Sphagnum magellanicum MG | ecosystem: Host-associated > Plants > Peat moss > Unclassified...
AGACACCTTATTTCCCTGAACCGTTTTTTTTTTTTTTGTGCCCCATTCCCCCCCCCCCCCCCTTGCGCTTTTTAACCTTACACATATGACTTACTTACATGTATTGTTTGAACTTAATTTTCAAATTAAATTCCTTTCGGTATGTTGTTATCTTTTATAGAGCATCACGCGTACATTCGAAAGTGCCGCGTGAGGTGCTTGTGCGGAATTTGGGGCAACCCCAATTGGTCGGGTGAGTGGAAATAGGGTATTGGTTTTCATGGTTTTGCACAAGAGGCATGTGGATGGATTTTGAGCAATAGTGTGTGAGGTCATGTAGACCCAAGAAGACGGGTCCACCATGCCTTGTACGGGGCCCTAAAAGGAGTCAAAAAAGGCCACAAGTAGACCCATTCCATATAGGGGCGGGGAGGCGGGGGGCCCTTGGTGTCATCAATAACTACTTTCTTTGATGCAATTTATTAGCCTTGCCTACCGAAGGTAAGGATATTGTGTTTAGATTCATAATAGAGTATATAGTAGCTTAAGGGATTTTGGCCCCTAGGGTAATAATAAATAATAGGTCTATTTTTTTAATATATATATGAGGATTTTTTGAAAGATGATAATTTTGGGCTTGTGTTGAAACTTGAGATTAGTTATAATAGAGTTATAATAATAATAATCTTGAAGGATTTTGGTTTCTTTTAGAGGATTTTTTGAAGATTAGGTATATTTTTGCATGGTGAAATAGGTATTTGAGTTTCCATAATTCTTCTTCTTCTTTTGCCTTGCTTAAGATACTTTTGATAATGTAAATGGCAACCCACCCTAAGAGATGCATGAATAATGTTCCCTCTAAGTGGTCGCGGCCCCTTATGCCCCACTAGTAAGCCTCAATTGAGGTGCCCCTACTAGTACTTAGTAGGTGTAAGATACACCTGCATTTTTCATTGGTGTTTGATCACATCCATCACTCATTGGTGATTGATGATCACATCCATCCTTGCTTTTCCAGTCTTACCCGTATTTAACCATGATTCATCTCATGCTCTACAAATGTACCTAGGGTTAACACCCATCTGTGCAATGTGAGCTCAATTCTTGGAAAGCAATTAAAGAAATTTTGTGGTGTAGTGGGGATTTTTGGAGGGTACCTTACATCTATGAATATGCCTTCTAGGAAAGAAAAGGATACTATGTTTACTCCTTAAGAGTCATGAATATCCCTTCTAGAAAAGAGGAGGGAGAGTCCTTAAGAGTGAGAGAGAGAGAGAAAGAAATTATGCCTACTCATAGGTGTAAAGATCCCTCTCACTCTTAAACCCTAAATTTTGAATAATTCAAAAAATAAATTGAAAAGTGAGCCAAATTGATCCATCTTGATGTTTAGGTGTTAAGGAGTACATGGAAGAACCTTCTCCCTTCTATTTCTTGTGATGTATGTATGTATGCTTAGTTTCGTGATAACCTTTGCTCATGCTTTAAGATGGCCCCTAGGCATTGAGGGGCATTCCCAAAATGTGGTGCTCAACTAGGTTATTGCCTCCACCTAGGCCACCTTATTTTGAGAATGCCCCCCACATTTGAGCTTTACCCTAGCGAGTGGAACTAGAGTTGGTGGCCTATGTGCATGTGCCTTCTTATCATACCTTAATGCAACCTTTCATCAAGTGTGTATTGCATACCCCCCAAGTGTTGGAGGAGGAGTGTTCACGAAAAGAAAGTTGAATGTGGCACACACCACACCAACCTTGCCATCACACAACAACCAAGCTAGTCATGCATCAATCTTCTTGGCCTTTTTACCATATCTACGAGATGCCAAAGCAGAAAGCAAATACAAAACATACATAGCTTTATGATTTGGAACCAATTAGGCACATGAGAGTCTACTCTTATCAAGGGGAGATAGAGGGTTTAGAGTCCTATCATGATGCTTTGGATAGTGTCAACATTTATTTCTTTGTAAAATAACCTTTTATTTCTATCCTCTTTCTAGTGTTGGAAAGGGAATTAACTTGAAGGATATTACTCATTTCAATTATGCCTTGTAACCCTTTTATTGAATTTCTTTTATTGAATATATATATATATATATATATGAGCACATTCTTAATTTACTCTTTTTTTCAATAAACCTTTTAAAAATAAATATATTCAGAATTTCTTTAGGAATAACCCAATCATTACAAACTTTTGGACACTATATATATATATATACATGAATGTCCTTCGCAATTTGGGTCAAACAAAAATTAGAGGCATAATACTACCTGTGTCTTGGAAAAGAAAAGTGGGAACAAGAAAAAAGGGGTCAATTAACCATCATACTTTATGGCATACGGTGAACATGTGATGAATTTTAGTTATTTTTTAAATGAAAAAGATTTACGAATTTGAACTTTTCTATTGAGAAAAAAGGAACATGCCATTCTATCATGAAAGAAAGAAAGAAATGGTTGTAATATAAGTAATATATATATACCATAATACAAGGGTAACATCAACACGTGTTTGGTGAATAATTAATTAATTTTGAAAAATCCTTGTTCGAAATAAAACATTCAAGAATATTCTAAAAGTTTCTCTCTTTTCTTTCATGAATTTTTTTTATTTTTTTGAGTTTTTTTTAATCTTATAAGACCTCAACTTTTTAAAATAAAATAATACAAATAGTGTCAAAGCTACCAAGGGTACTATTGGTGTAGCATAGTATGTTTTAAAGGTTGTGATATGAAAATCGACGATGCTTCGGAGGTTCGTTTATGGAACTTAGCAAGAGCGATATATTATTTCCTTCGACCGACAACAACCGAAACTCAAAATTATTTTTCCACAAGAACATGGTAGAACCACACACCCATGGTCTTTTTTTACGTGCCACCACCACAAGTGGCCGCTTGACCTCGTGCACGTGGCTATGCATGGTTGTGTTCTGCAGCCGTCCAGCGATTTGAAGATTTGATATGGAAAGATTATAACAAAAGCAAGAAAAAATAGCCGTCTTCGAAACCCAGCTCTAGATATATGCATTATTGATAGGTAACTATTATTTGACTGTTGTTGTCGGTCTCATTTTCCTCCATGCGGTGCGGAGATCTGAGCATTATGTCTCCGGCTACGTGAACCAGCCTCCACCGGCCTCCACGATATAAAATATTATGTCCAACCATCGGGTTGGGTTTCCTACTACTACTACTACGTATGTGTACGATTCGGTTCGGTCAACAAAGATATCGAAAAAAGAAATGATCATTACTTATACACCATCGATTTACGGGATTAAACAACGGCCCCGATTGCAAAGTTATTTCGATTGAATCGTCTTTGCACGGTCAAAGGGTTTGTCAACTAAGAACCAACGCCTTTTGGCGTCTTGGCGATCGTAGCCGTTCATTCCCACAAGGTTACAAATGTGTCGATCGAGTGTATGTGACCGTTGGATTTTTTTCTCACTATGTTTTCCTATTGGGTGTGGAGAGAAGAGACGTGAAAAATTAATTGGTTGGAACACTAGTTATTTGTTCACCAACTTGTGGGTCCAAAGTTTGGCAATGATTTCCATCATGCTCATGTCATCTTAGTGCATTGTGAGGAGTGCATGGGTCATATCATTCCCATAAAGAAAAACATTGCCCGTTGATATGTGTTGTGTATGGAGTATGTAACTATTATCATAACATCACCATTATAAATTAAGATTATTAAATCCCTAATATTTAATTGTAAAGACCGTATCAATACTTTTTTAATGTTAGGGGGCAAGTTTTAAAATTGAATTTTATCTCAACAATTTTTATTTTATTTTTCTTGTCTTAGGGTTTTTCAAGTTTTGGATGGATCCTACTACAAAATTTAAATGGACCAAATAATGATGATCCACACAAAATGGAAGATCCATCCAAAACACCCAAGGCCCTGAAGGCGTTACCAAAAGCGAGAGTGAGCTTCACTAGTACCTCGCACAACCACCCTACGCCCTTGTCCTAAGAGCATCTCCAATGGTGCTCAGTATCTGATCGCACTTGCAGAAATGAGTGTAGCAGATATGATCTAAACTGCTGAGTGTTTCTGATTGGCCCATCATAATGATTGGTCCAGGTGGTTTGCTATTAGTAGTGCCCAACCTATTTGCTATCCCCGTTTCAGTTTTATGGGTGGGGTTGGAAAAGAGTAGATAACTAAACTTGAATGTGAAAAATATTTTTGCAGGGTCACATACTCAGAGATGCTCGAACACCTCACCTTACACTTAAAGTCAAAAACATATTACTTTTACTTGTAGTTAGTTTTGTGACATATTATTACGATCCAAACACAAAGTTTCCCTCTATGTTCCAACCTCAAGTTTGTCAACTACAAACCAAAATTACCTTCATCTTGTGTACCCATCCAGCACCTCCCTTAGCACAGTTTGACCCAAAAAAATTCCAGAAAATTAGAAAAATTAGTCAAATTTTCTCTCTACAAAAATGAAAATTTCCCCCAAAAACAAATCCTAGTTTTTGGGTGAGAAAAACAATTAAAATTCGGACCCAAAAAAAACACTCCTTGAGGCCATTGCCTTGCATTTTCATTCACAAGAGTAGATTTCACATGCATGTTATGGAATTACCAACTGCAAGGTGTGCACACACTAGTACTAGAGCTTGTGGGCCAAAAAAGAAAGCTCAAAATCACAATTGGTTTACCTTAATATCAACCTTTTGAACATACCAGCTTGTCTTGAAATTGGGTACCATATAATAGTACCTTGGCTTGTTCAGCAGCAAGGTGCCTAATAAATAATTATTTTTTTGCCAATTATTATGTTTGGCAATAAAAAAATTAAAAATTTACTATTTGGCATTACACTAAATAATGAAGTTATTGTGCTTGAGAGAGCTTCAAAGTTATTGTTTCTTCAAACTTTAGTGTTCGAAAAAAAGTTGTGAGTTCCCAAATGGGCCCCAAATGGGGGCGCTATCTACACTAGAGTCTAGAATTAGTTCTCTTCTAATCAAACATTAAACCAAATTAATTATGCTAACCCAACTTAACATTAAACACATCACAACTTCATTGAGTGACTAACATAATTCACTTAACATAATCAATGTTCAAAAACAATAATTAATTAATTAATATTTTGCATTGTTCATTTTGATGTTTTGAATTCTAAAAACTGAACTAAAAGTTACTTAAAACTAGAAATTACTCGAAATTAGGGGTTATTTAACCAGGAGAACCAAAACCAATTTAATTTGAATTTTTAAAAAAAATAATTGAAATCAAAACTTCTTTCCCAATTAAAAATTGAAACAAAAACCAAATCTCATATTTGAAATTAAATGGAACCAAAATCAAGCCAAGACCAATGCCTTCAAAAATGTTAGGAACAAAAACTGAGGGAACCCACATGGGAACAGGTTCCCTACAACTAAAGAACCAATTAACATTGGTCCCTACCAAGCTTGTACTAATGTAAAGCTAGTATTGCCTTGGGTGGTACCAACTTGAAAGTACTGTTGTTATACCATGTGCAAGCCTTGGTAAAATAGTTGGGGTGAGACATGTAAGGGGACTTGCCCCTTTTCCCTTCAGAAAACCCTAACCTTCTATTGACAAATTGACACTTCTTCTTTGTTGAATATTATTTATTTTAGAAAATGAGGTTAGCCTAGATAGTTTCAAATTTTAATTTTTCAAAATTTCAACAATTGAGGAATAAGCATGCAAAGCGCACCTTTTGTGTTGTGTATAAATGTAATAGAGTTTCAACACAAGCCAAAATATCATCTTTCAAAAATCCTCATATAAAAATAGACCTATTGTTACCTAAAGGGCCAAGAACCCTATATATACACTATAATGAATCTAAACACAATATCCTTGCCTTGGTCCAAGGCAAGGCCAACAAAGAAGGAAGTTCCTATCAATTGCAATGAGGCCTTTTACAAACAACTATAAGGGATGAAGGAATTATTACCTCGGATTTGGATTTGGATCTTGAAGAGATCGCAATTTGATAGTGAAGATTTGCACGACAAATCGCACATCCAAATATAACATAAATTGAAAAATCAAATCTCCATAGAGAACATGTATATGTGCCAATGATCCATTCTTCTCCATCAAGGTGCTAAATATCCCAACAAAATTTCACATGACAAAATAGTACTAGTATTATTTTTTGCTATAATTTAAAAACAATGGGAATCTGTTCTTGCTTCTTCTTATACAAGGGCCCCCAATTCTCTCCTCTAGCCTAGTAGTAGCCTAGATTGGTGATGCTAAGGAGGAGTTGCTTGCTTTGTGTCTAGGAACTAAAAAGAGGTTTCTAGAAGCTTTCTTCAAGTGGACTGGGTAAGGAAGAAGAGACAAAGGCCCGGAAAAAGTCTTCACCCTCTTTTAAATTATTAGTGAACTTAGCACGTACACACTAGTATCAAGGTTTTAAAAAGCCTCAAAATGTTTTGGGATTGCTTCCAAAGGAGGATCTATATAAGGATCTCTGAATTCAAATTTAATATTTTTTGGGTTGAATATAGTCACTTAGAAGCCTCACTCAAGAAGGTGAAAGTACAAACCAATTTATTTTTTCCTGACAATTTTTTTCATTTTTGACAAAATAATTTGGAATTTTAAAATTTTCTAATACTATAAATTATAAATTATTATTTTTGGGGGAACAATTAGCCAAAAAAATTTTAACCAAAAAATTGAAAAGAAAACCCTGGTAGCAAATTACCAAAGTGAATGACTGACTCCACTATTATTCATAAAATTATCTTAAACTCACCTTGTCTTTGGACCCTAGTTTGACCCTGTAATCCCCAATTTGAGTGCAGCCATGAAGTGAGTGAAACTGGGTATTGTTTAATGAAACTGGGTATCAGTTCAAGTGCTTTGCAGGATTCTATTCTGACACGACCTGGTTTAATGAAAGAAAAAATAAAAGGAGAGCACTGAAGGCACAGGTAAGGCAAATCCAAAAGTGGGAGTGAAACTCCAATTTAGGTGAGAAAACCAATTTGATCCTCTCCTTTTTCATGTGTACTATTGTCATGTTGACTTGTGATTTTGCCTCATTTTAGGCAAAACTGGGCTCCAGTACCTTCAAGATTGAAGTATTTTACAGATACCTTTCTATATATATACATATGTTATACACATACTCCCAAAAAATGTACCACTTTAAAATGACCATTTGAAAGGAGAGCAAGTCACTTTAGATCTTTCATTAGCAACTCCGTCTTTTTTTCCCTCTTTCAATAGTGTTATCCGTAGTAAAGTCACCCTCTCTTTCACCCCCCTATCCCTTCTTTCAGTGGTATCCGCAAAGTAAGGAAATTTGATTGAATCTCAGTATGAAATGCTGAAACTCAGCATTTAATGCACGAGGTTCTAGAACTGCAAAAAAGAGCTGGACACTCAAAAGCAGTAGTTGTACAAGTAGGAGAAGTGCAAATATATGTTCTGGTCCCCCTAATCGCCAGACTTCACAGATAACTCTGATCAACACTTTAACTGGGCTAAAGAAGAAACTAGAAACAAAGATGGAGCTAACAGAAAGATGCTAAGTTAGTGTGGACCAACTACACTTTCTCCCAGACGTATCTCAAAACCCAATGTAATGGTTTCTGAATCAGGCTGCCTGATGACGATTCCTCATCGTTACCTGCACCTCATCCCCCAAAAAATGTGACCAAATTTAGCAAAGCGATACAGCTTGCAAAAGGCTTGGTATTTTCTTATTATTAGCTATTGATGTGGCCAATTGTGTGTGTAAGAGCAAAAGAAACCACTCGAGAAGAAGTACAATTTGCTTTTGTTGCTCAACTAACAGGAGGAATAAATCAATGTCAGGTTTGATCTCAGCAGGATGCCAGAATTGATTGTCATAACACCCATGTGCAAGTAAAGAAGAAGATCATGTGAAGAACCACAAAACAACCACACCCATGTACAAGTAAAGAAGATCATGTGAAAAGGCACAAAAGATCCACGCCTAAGTACAAGTAAAGAAGAAGAAGAGCATGTGAAGAACCAGAAGAACTACACCCCATGTATGAGTAAAGAAGACCATGTGAAGAACCTCAAAACAACCAAACCCATGTATTGTACATGAAGAAGAAGTAGAGCATGTGAAGAACCACCAATAACCACAAGAACTACACACCCATGTACAATTAAAGGAGAGCATGTGAAGAACCACAAAGAACCACCACACCCATGTACAATTAAAGGAGAGCATGTGAAGAACTGCAAAGAAGCACCACATCCATGTAACAAGTAAAGAAGAGCATGTGAAACCACAAAGAACCACCACACAAATTTACAATTGAAGGAGAGCATGTGAAGAACTGCAAAGAAGCACCATGCCCATGTAACAAGTGAAGAAGAGCATGTGAAGAACCACAAAGAACCACCACAGAAATTTACAATTAAAGGAGAGCATGTGAAGAACTGCAAAGAAGCACCATGCCCATGTAACAAGTAAAGAAGAACATGTGAAGACAAACCATGAAGAACCACACCCACATAGCAAGTAAAGAAGTTCTGACATGAGAATGTAGCTCACAACTTGGTGCCATTTTCCATCTGGATATTGCTGCATTTGGGGCAAGACTTTTTGTAGAAATCAGCTGAGGTCTTGCTTGCCTGGATGGATCACATTTTGATGTAGCTGACTTGATGACAATTACCTTCTCAACACCTCTCCAGAACAAGCTGTGAGTATATGTTGATCCTTGCGTTAACTAAACTTCATAAAATTTCTTAAACCATCATATTCTCCAAGGGATTGCAAATCAGCTCCTGGTATAGTGTGAAAAAAAGACAATGATATTGATTAGGATTTAGCTCAAGAACATGAAGTCTACAAAAGTTTATGCCTCACCTGACCACATGAAGTCGACCATTGGAGAAGATGATATATACATCTGAAAACTTTGCTGCAATTGTCAACAGATACAACATAGTGAAACCTTGAAGTACTAGTAGGAAGTTTCAAAATCAGAATCGACACAAAATTTGGGCTAATGGGTCACAGCTCCAAACAATGGGAGGGTCAATCCATATTCCTGCAACTACTTAGAAGTGCAGAGCAAAGCAAGAGCCAAGCACACTCTCAACACCCAATTGATGAGCATAATCTGAATCATCCTTCACATATAGAAGAAGAAGGTCTAATAAATTGTTAGTTACAGGAAATGATCTTCTAAGAGGAAGGGTTTAGTGTTTAGGGTTTACACAACTCTCATATATAACAAACAAAGTTGCCCATGCTTTTAACTAACCACAAACATGTAAAAAAACAGCAGCTGTGTAGTAGGTTTCCTCTACTAGCACAACCTCATTGTATTCTAGCTTCACTTATGTCCTGCAGATGTAGCTTGTACTTATAATTGACACAATCAAAACCATTATCTCTGTTGCATCACATGTGAAATGTCATATGCTACAATAATATGATATGAGAGAAAGGATACAAGATTGTATTTGTGGGTCAATTCTCTCAGAATGATTAGAGAAAGGCCAATGCCAATTTTGCAAAAACCCATATCAAAAAAAGGGTAAGAGAATTGCCTCATGAGATCAACAAAAGAAAGTGAAATCCATTTCTAATGCGAGACCTTAGCAATTCTTGTCTCTCCAACTGCAAAATGGCACAAAGGCACATATCAATCTCATAGTTTTTGTTGTATTCTAAAGTTTCAAAAACTGATCTCCACCAGCTTTAGTAAGATTTTAAGAAAAATTCACAACTTAGCCTGAGACCCTGCTGAGATCTTTGTTTTATGGAAGGGACAACATGCATAAATCCATCACAACCGCCATTGTATACAACCCAAGAAAAAATCAAGAAACCAAAATGGGCTTCAAGATTACAATGTCAAAACAAAGAACTAACACATTCTGAATTATAGCCAGTTTAAAAAAGGTTCCATCTTACAACTGTGAAATGCTAAACAAGGGTGTATCGTCAAATCTTTAAAACATGTGGGAACTCCATCTTGGCACAATTTAGTTAGCTAGACTTGGAGTGAACATTTGGCCACGGCATGGCAATGAAGGACTTAGGCTTTTAAAGTCCTCAATAATTTCATCAAATTCATAAGCATAACAAAGGTTGTGCAGATTAGATTGGGTCTTCAAACCAAGTCTTAGGAACGACTGATTGGGTCTTATAATTGCATATTTGCTATGTACGTATGCAAGTGTAGTTGAGCTTCAAAAAAAAATTGTGAAATCTTCGTTTTGTTGCTGAAGGATGTTGATCTCACCACACATTCCTCCATCTTAGAAGACTCTGTAGACTGTATACCAGTGTTGGGCAGTTCTTTGAATCTGCTATAACCACTGATTCCAGATTTTTGAAAATTTTCAAAGTTTTACTTGGTTTTGAAAAGACCTGCAGTGGTTCATGGCTTTGGAATTTTGGTCAAAGAACCTGTGGGTATCATTAAGCAACCAACAGTTCAGGATGGGTTCTTTGACTGGTTATTTGGTTTTTGGAGAGCTGTGGTTCCAGGTCAAAACTGGTTCTTTGATTATTCAGAGAACTGCCAGTCAAGGTTCCATTATAAGCCAAACCTTACCCACCAGTTTGTTGTTTTTGAATCAGAGACAATTGTGGATGTAAAGATGGTCATGCAAAAAGCTTTGATTACCTCCTCCTGCATACCAAGATGACCATACATGCACTCAGTTGAAGGCTTGATGGCAAAGCCAAAGTCCACTTACAATTCTGTTTCCAAAGTGCTTCTCCCAAAGTGAGATTTTCAGGAAAACCCATCCACTTCTAGTCAATGATTTTCACCAAATGCCATAAGCTTCTCACAAAATCCAAGTTGAGCTTGTATTCGAGTCTAAGTGATCATAGCCATTTCATCATTCAGCTGCCCTCCACAAGTCATTCCAGTAGGCACTTAACACTTGGATTAATACATTCTCCTTGTGATATACACTCTTCATATATTAAAATCATACAGTGCATTGAACAGGACTCCAAACACTGTAAACAGAAGATACACTAGAAATTTTCTGCCAGTGCTTTATGGACCTAACCCAAAACCCATCCTCTCGGCTCCCATCTTTGCCTACATATCAGTGAGGTTGCTACATAAGACTTGCAAGTGAGGGAATCACATCGCCAAATTTTTTATGGATTGGAAGCTTATTAGACATTTTATTCTCAGAACTTGCCCTTGGGGGCTGATTCTGCTAGGCAAGTGGTCAGCAGGCAAGCCCTGTAATGAATGCATTCAGTCGCTATGCAGGGCAAGCTGGGTGGGTTGCAAGCCTGACAGAATCAGCCAACAAAGGCATGTTCCGTGATGGAAATAGCATGTTCCCTGCATTCAAAAGGTATGTGATCTTCCTTAAGGGTGTGGGCTTCTGTTCAGGGAGTTTGCTCTGATGACCAATTCCACCTGAAGAATCATGCTGCAGGGATACACAAATGCTCCCCTGCCAATTTATGTGTTGTGGCACACCCTTCTCCATTGATTCCCCAACTCTCGCATCATGTGATTTTTTTCCCTTTCTTTCTTCCTTCCTCTTCTATTGTGGCATCTATATGTGCTAACCCACTTGCACTAAGGATGCTGAATCTAGAAAACATGATGACAAAGTTGCCTCAACAAATTGTACTTAAACGAAAAGTAAAGAGGAAATGAACAGAATGATTGTGCCATGCAATAGATTCCAAATTCAACAAAATACCCAATTAATAACCCTTCAAACTATTTCTCTATGTATAGCTCCATAAAAAGATGTATGACTAGTTAGCGGGATGAGTAGTTTAGACCTATTCATGATATGCTCTCATTCATGTGTCACACAAACACTAGGTACATAAATTCCACTTATCCAAAAAATTTGAAACTTCTCTTTCGGAATTTAGCCTTTTGTTAACCAAAAGGAAGGAGGTTTCGTTTTTGGGTGTTAACTCTTTGCACCCAAGCCTTATGTGATGGTGAGATAGTACAGCTAGATTGAGCTCAAAATCAAACATGTGATGGTGAGATCGTAAAGCTAGATTGAGCTCGAAATCCAACATGTGATGGTGAGATAGTAAAGCTAGATTGAGCTCAAAATCAAAACATGTGATGGTGAGATAGTAAAGCTAGATTGAGCTCGAAATCAAAACATTTGATAGTGAGATAGTAAAGCTAGATTGAGCTCAAAATCAAAACATGTGATAGTGAGATAGTAAAGCTAGATTGAGCTCAAAATCAAACATGTCATGGTGAGATAGTAAACGTAGATTGAGCTCATGCATGAGTGAGGAGAACAATTGAATCTAACACTTGATTTACCAGAAAAGGATTTTAAGATAACAGTAATATGTATGCTCTTGATATGGCACTCACAAATTTGACTAAGTTAAGTATTTCCCCGAAAACAATTCTCACGAATACGTGATTTTTCAAGTAAGAATGAAGCCTTGTAATTTTCAGAATGTGAAAAACATTGACAATGGCCCAACAACCTCCGAGGGAAGCCAAGCTGATCATAGTGTTGGAACATCAAGATCAGCTCATAAATGAAATTTCAAAAGTTAACCCCTTCTTATTCACTTGCAATTCCCACCTCTCATCGGTGCAATGCTAAGTGTGAGCAAATTGGGTTCATCAATTGCATACCCAATGCATGCACACTTTATTCAACAAAACTTCATCCAAATCCACATGGCAATGCCCTATCAAGGAACCATCCGAAAACCTCACACAACAAACAAACCAAACCAAAATAATAAAATTCCATTGCCCACACACATTTAAAATTCTAAATTTTTTTTAAAAATTAAGTTAATGGGTTTGAATTTTACAACATGTTTATTTTGTTGGAATGTTATAATAGAGAGGAGACTTACACATGTTATGCTTCTTCTTGTCAACCACTTATGTCTAAACAAGGCACCAAATAATATGTCCTACCAACGCCACTAAACTACTCTTGCATGACCATGAAATAAAATGGTTGGTGCCACAATTGAGTGCACCAAATTAGGTTGTCTTTGTCATGTGGAACATATGATCAGTTTTCTAGACTTGAAAATGATGGACTAGCTATTAGATTGTGGTCATTAGCATGTTGATGTTAAAGGTTGAGCTAGATATGTTTTTGTTGCCATGCTCTATAATCGAGGAAACTAGTATAGCCAAGTCAAATTGCGACCATTAGTTATGAAAATAGGAAATAGCTCACACTTTTGGGTTATTAGGATTGGCATGATGTGGCTATCATTATCTTTGATGAAAATGTAAATTAGTTGTTTGCACACAAAAATTGATGATTTTTGTGTAAATGTACATCAACAATGCCTAATGATTATGTGTTTTATGACAAGTTTAAATATTGTTGTAAGTGTAAATACACATGTACTTATAATGTAAAATTAAGTAAACATTAAAAAAAAACCCCCAATGTAAATAATGATTTTTTACACTTACCCTACTCATCATGTAAATAATTGTTTTAACACTATCATTTGCTTTGGGGGGAGGGAGGGGAGTGTAAAAAAAAAAAATCATTTATAATTACATAACTCATGTAAATGTTTTGAAGCATGAAAATGTAATTGTATATATCATATACCTTTAATAAAATTCATATTAATTAGTTGTGCATGCATCTCAAACTCAATCTCTTTTTGCTATGGGTCCCTTTGTTTAGCCCATTCAAGAAAATATCTTTAGGCCCCCCAACTAGATGCTTTATTACCAACATAGGAAAAAGGGCCTATTTTTTAGTTCACCTTTATATAATACAAGCCCACACTTTTGAGCAAAGCATATGGGACAAGTTGCAATGACATTGGGGAATGTATTGCATTCTTGGGTGCATGTTGCCCCAACTCATTGCATGACTAGAAATTCCATTCCTAACTTTGGGGCCCTCTTTTATCCCCCCCCCCCAAATAAAAGTTACACATTTTTTACATGATCATGAAAATTTATTTTTAAGTGTATTTGTTTTACACTTACATAGGTTTACATGAACTAATATGTATTTATGCAATTTTACACTTAAACAAACTTAAAAGTCCTTAACCATATCCACTCACAACACCAGTTCAAACTTCAAATGAAAAACTTCCTTTACTTGATTTAGAATTTATTGTCTAGATGCATGCACTTTCATGGAATGTGCTCATTCATCATATATGCACACACGCTCACACATTGGGTCGAGTTTGAGCCAAATGTTCATGCTCAAATTGTATACCGATGTATAGTGTAGAGTTATCTATGGGGAGAGCCAATAGAGCCTTCAATTGGCCTCCTTCAATCAATCATTATCACCTTATAATAAGATATCCCATTCTTTTAAGGAAAAAATTGAATGCATTATCCATCTTGACTAGGGTTAGAGATGGGGCATTTGTTTCAAAATGTGTGGATTATGTGACCCAAGCACCCACATCTACGCCATCCATGGACGCCAGCTATAACTTATGAATCATTTGTGAATCTACACAATTGAGTTGAGTTGCCATGGTGGAAGCCTATCCCGTAAGCCATCTTACTTCCACCTCACACTTTCTAGATAAGTTACTCACGTAAATGGGTAAGTATCATAAGCAAGAAGGTAAGGAATGTAAGAGGTAAGTAGTTAGACATGTACATAAAGGTAAGGAATATAAGAGGTTAGTATGTATACATGTAAATAAATATGTAGGTCGGTATGGTACGTATGAGGTCGGTAGAACTATAGTTAAACCATGAGTTAGTTATGGGACATGAATACAATGAAAAAGTGTTTCCTGTCCATATACCATCCATCCAGACTATGGTGTGCTCAACGGGTGTTGGTTCACTCTCGCCAAAATAAAAGAAAATGGGTGATGATGATGATAATATCCTGCAATGAAGAAACTGAACATTTAAGGTCAGTTGATCCAATACGTGTATCTTAGCCAAGAATCCTCAAGGCGGCGGCCACCAAATGGATGCATTAAGCTTTTCATCCAATGATTCTGTTGGAATTGTGCAAATTAGGGTTCAAATTATGGATGATAACTGGATGACAAATGTAAAACTTTGCCATGAGTCGTGACAAAAAACAACGACCCTAATTCCAAAAAGATATGAACAAGTGGGAGATTGAAGATCATAAGCTCAAATAGTGTAAATGCATGAAACTCTTGCCGAATTCCAAAAAGATATGAACAAGTGGGAGATTGAAGATCATAAGCTCAAATAGTGTAAATGCATGAAACTCTTGTTCGTAGTAGCAGCCATACATGAAATGAAATGAAAGCAAAAGGTGAATGGCACGTGCTATATACATGTAAAGTGCAAAAGTTGACAACAAAAACACTTGCATGCTTTTTGCAAGGGGCCACATGGGCGTTTCAATTGTTTATGCTAAAACCCATAACCTAGCCTCTCTCTCCCTCTCTCTCTCAAGGAACAAATCAATAAATTCACAAACAACCCATAATACATAACGTGAAACCAAACAACAACAAATTATGTGTAAATTCTCTCAAGGTTTACAATACTTTTTTGGTACGGTCATTCACATGACCATGGACGATGATGCAAATAGTGATGTAACAATGGATAGGCAGCTTGTAAACGTAACCCCATTTATCTTTAGGTTTTGGGGATGATACGAGTATCATTCTACGTGCTCCTCCTTGTAAGGCGCACTAGCATGAGCAACTTCCCTTAACGAGTATCATTCTACGTGCTCCTCCTTGTAAGGCGCACTAGCATGAGCAACTTCCCTTGACCATGTTATTCACACGCCCTCTATCTCGCGCCCTTGATCATCATCATCATCATCACACCCACCAGCCACCAGTTGTCATCTCACTCAGTTTTTTGGGCAGAATCTCAATCTCACAAGACCCAAAAGAAGGGAATGGGGTTGGTCATTATGGCCAACCCCATTTCATGGGATGTGGATATGGATAATGGCACCTTGTCCATGCAAGAGAACCAAAGAAGATTCGGGAATTACTTGTATAACTAGTGAGTTTTATATGCTGTATTATTTTTTTGTCCTTCTCTTGCCCCTAAAGGTACATACCCGTGTTGGCCAGTTATTGAATCTTGACCTGGTTATCAACTCAGTTATTAATAACCTATCAGTTGGTTCTTGATTTTTTGACAACCAGCTAGATTATTGATAACCACTTGATATTGAATTTTCAAAATTTAACGACTTACCTAGATGATAATTGGGTCATCCAGGTAGGTTATTGATCTTAAAATACTAATACAAAAATTTAGAAAAAGACAGAAAAAATAACATTTTTGTTTTTATTTATTTTTAAAACCCTATTACTTGTGTATAATTGACAGGATAACTGATGGTTATTGACCTGTTATTTGATAACCTACCTGACACTCCAAAGACACACCAATCCTGAGCATGTGACCCTGCAAAACTATTTCTCACATCCAAGTTTTAGTTACTAATAACTTTTTTCCAACCCCACCGATAAAACTGAAACTGGGACTGCAAATAGGTGGGAGACCACTAATAGCAACCCACTTGGACCAATCAAACTGTCTAGTCAATGAGAAACAGGAAGCAATCAATAAATACGTCTTGACTGTGTTTATTAGATTGTTCCAGGGCTCTGAAACGTATACAAATTTTCAGGGTCTGAGGAGTCTTCCATTGGATTCATGGGCTTCAACCGATGAACCTCATCGAAGATGCAGGTCACATACTGACTCCAGACAATAAAATTTATTGCGAAAAAGTCAAAATTTGCCGGTTTAGCTCAGGAAATTGGTTTTTCTGTACCAGGTTCGTGCAGCATGCCGTGGCTGGTAAAAGGCGCAACACAGCTGTGCACCTCCAAAAAAGAGTGTAATTAATTGGACCTGACTGTGGCTCAGTATTTCTGATTGGTAGATCATAATGATTGGTCCAGGTGGTTTGCTGTTAGTAGTATCCACGTATATGCAGTTCCAGTTACAGTTTTATTGGTCGGGTTGCCAAAAAAACACAGCTAGACTTAGACATTTAACTTTATTATCCAGAGTGACATACCGAGCACCGGTGGAGATGCTCTAAGGCCAATACCAACTAAGTACCAACCAACTAAATGTTGGTTCACTGTGACCACAGATCTCAATGTTTGGTATATATACTTGCGGCACAATCATCCTTCGTATTTCAAAGGTGGTCTCAAATGTGGAAATGCTCACATAGTGGGACCTTCTTCTATACATATCTGGTTTGCGTGTCCTATTCAGGCACTTTTGTTTCAGCCTTTTTCATAGACGTGGCAAGCTGATGTTTCCACTTTCAGTGCGCGGAGTTTCAATTGTAATCTGACTTGATGGTAGAGAAAAAGATTGGGATATGAATCCACCATGTGATAAATGGATAACATGCCCACTTGGTAGTAGTAGTAGTAGTAGTATGTTGAAGATAACAAAGAGGGAAAAGTCACCCTGAGAAAAGAATTTTGCTCGTATTTATAGTTTGCTGAATACATGTTTTGGGGTGGTCCACAAAGTTGTGCCAAAAGAACATTGGAGTCTTGGAGTGCAATGGACGATGACCTTTTCTTTTCTTGTCTTCGGTGTGTTCACTATTAACACACTATTTCGGTGTTGTTTCGTGAACCACCTAGACTCCATAGCCTAGTATAAAAGAATGGTTTTTATTTATTGGGGGAGAATTTCAACCCAAATTTCAGTGTTGTTATTACACAAGCACCTACTTTGGATTTTGGGATGTGTAAATATGTATAAAGACGTATTAGGCATTTTATTCAAATATATAGCAATTCATGCACAACTTTTTGAAATGTATCATATATTATTGACATCCTCACATGTATTGCATATTCCTACAAATTGCACAAACATGCATGATTAGTCAAATACATGTAAGTAAATGCAACATTGAAAATTTTCAAAAAACTCAATGACAAGAATGTAAATTAAAAAATTGTAGAACTTACATTTAATCATGAATGACAACATGATGCAAATTGCCCTAATTCATGCTAATCAAAAACTTAGAACTAATCAAGGATGACATCATGATGCAAATCGCTCTAATCCATGGGCCCCTTAGTTTTCATGGTTATGGGTTGAGCTCAAGAAACAATAATAAGCCATCTTAAATGTGAGAAATATGGATTGAAACCCAAATACAGTGTATGGGTGGAGCTACTCTAACACCGTTTCATATATCCCAACATCATGCTACAATATAAGTTGCTATGATAACCACCCCAATTTCTCACATCCATCTTAATTAAGAAATGACCCAAATAGCTCCAAAGTGGAGGGTTAGAAGTAGGCAAGTTTGATTCCAATGTTATACTTTGATTGAAGGTTCAAAGTGTAGGGTAACACCACCCAAGGAGTAGGGCATTCTCAAAATAATTGGGCACTCGATGTGGAGCCAATGGACCCTTATTTGGGGAAGCCCCTACTCGAAGGCCATTCATAACCTTGTATAAACCACCCTCATACAAGGTAATGGCCCCTAAAGGTTGAATGCTCTAAAAGTGCTATCATTTTCAGCACTTAGTTACCCAAATAATGAAATTCTTGTCTCTTGAGTAAATTTGGTACTTTGTCTAAACAATTCTAAGATTTCCACATTTTATTATGTTGATGAAAATTTATTTGGCACATGCTAGGGCAACTATGAGCAACCTAAGTCATTGGCCAAATCCCCTTGACTCATGGATCTCCAATTAAACGGTTTAAAGTTAATTAGTTTTGTGAAGACTTTGGTGCATGACTTCTTCATATAATTATATTCTGTAGACACAAAACAACCATACATATAGTTACACCAAGTGCTTGTTGTTCGAGTGTTAGTTTGTTTCACTTGGGCTCCAACCCAAAAAAATTGTCAATATTTGCAAATATGGTCTTACAATTCTCTTGAAATTTGAGACATTTTTAATAAATTTTCTCCAAATTTTAGGTCCTCATTTTTTTCAATTAACCACTTTCAAAACTAGTGGTCGATGTTTGAAAACGTGCCCCAAATATTATTCAATAACCTTAGCCCTTAATCCACAAATCAACCTATCACCAGTGACCACAACAATAAGACTGAAGAACCTCTGAACTATAAGTTATGAATAACATTGAGCAACATTGCATTTATGTATTCATGGGTTTTCAGGATTGCATCCGGATTTAGAGGTAAGTTTAGTTTTAGGGTTTAGGTTATCTTTTTGTAGATCAATTTGTCACGCTTTGGCCTTGCCATTTACATTAAAAAAGTATCCTAAGAAGGCAAAAGAAGAATTATGGAAATCCCTATTCTAGAGGCCAAAATCCCTTAATTAAGCTACTATACTCTATAATGAATCTAAACACAATCTCCTTGGCCAAAAATGCACAATAGAATCAAAATTGTGGTATATATTGTTTATGCATAAAGACTTATCTCAAGAGACACAATGTCGGGTGGTTCTCAAACAAGGGGGTATAGCAAGAATCCAACATTACACATAACAAAAAATGCTTGTTAGCACAGTCGTAAACATGTATATGTCATGTTAAGCTAAAACAGAACTCCCCATCTTCGATTTTACACTAGACACCCAAGTTGCAATTCTTGAAACTACCGATTGAAGTAAATCGAATGTATCTGCACACGGCTTCTGTCCACATTCAGATCCAAGAACATCATGGGTTTGATGATGATGGAGGAAGGAAGGAAGCATCATGGGCTTTGATACAAGAGGAAGAAGCAACAGCAGCTGCATATGATCACAAGTAAAAACTACTTGGGGGGGTGGGAACAAAAGAGATCCAGCCAGAGTGAACCAGCACCCATCTGCACACAAGCCAGAGAATAGTTGGTGTGTGGATAGGAAACAACTTCTTCATTGGATTCTTGCTTCGAAGCTAACCATGCTGGTTAGCTAGGTACTAGCCATCTAAATGCATCTACCTATATAGTAGCCACCAAGTACCTACATAACCTATTATCTACATATGCAGTAGTACCTTGCTAACAATTCCCTATCTACTTACCTATGATACTTTACTCATTGAACCAAGTGTCTTGCTAACATGGCAGCACACCATTCAATGAGAGCAACTCCCTAGTTACATCATGTATCTTACAGTCTTGTTCTGACATTTTCATACCTCCCTAACTCTTTTTTTGCATGTTCCTGGGTTGGCTGAACCTCATAACTCACCCTCTTCCCTGTCCCTGTAACTCGTAAAACAGTGGAATTCAGGCAAAAGAATTTCTGTCAGAAGATTTCTTAAAGAATATTTTTTGTAAGCCCAAAACAAGCAAACAGAAAAAAGTGAGGCTGATGTGCCCATACAGATGACACATTTGCAGCATGTGGCAAGAAAGGGAGAAAAATATCATTACAAATTTGGGTTTGCACAATTGGACAAAAGAGAGTCCCAGTTCACTTTTTGCACCCAACTCTAGAGTTGGGAGTTGTTGCATGAAGAAAAAAAGTATGTGCATGTAATATAGGCTAAGTGTAGAAAAACACAAAAGAAAGCAAATTATAGTGATAATTATAATAAGTTGCCCCAATAAAAGAATTATCCAAAATGGGTTGGTCTAAAAGGGAAGGGATTATGTGGTGTTTGTAAATTGGTAGAAGAGTTTTTTAAAAAAAACATACTATTGATAATAATTATTTAATTAAATGAAAGAGAAATAACATGTTGAGTGAGCAAAAGCAAGAAAGGAAGTAAGAAAATAGTGGATTTTGGATTGAAATGGAATGTTTAATTGGTGATTGATTTTGGGGATGACAAAAATATGGCACAAGGGGGAAAGGATTATAGGGCGTGTTTGTAAAATGGAGCACAAAGGAAAATAATAATGATAACAATAGTAATAATAATAATAATAAATTGAATTACATTACATGAAAGAGAAAATCACATCTCCATCAAGAAAGAAAGCAAGCATGAAAATGATGGATTTGAGGTGTAGAGATTGCAATGGAATGTTTAGTTGGTGATTGATTTTGTTGAGAAAAATAGGGGATTTTCGAGAATCAAAGAGATTTCAAATTGAATGTATAATGGTGAGTGATTTTCATGATGACAAAAATATGGCATATAAGTTAGCTAGGAAGGAAGGAGGTTTTTATTGAGAAAATGGGTAATTTTAGATACAGAGCAGATTGAAATGAAATCTTTAGTCGGTTTGGGTTGATTTTAGTAGGGATGACAAAAACAACTTAGCATTATAAAAAAAAATTAAATTTTAAAAAGCAGCAACCCAGTTTTTGTTGACAAAATGGGGGATTTTAGATGTAAAGATTGAAATGGGAAAATATTCAGTTGGTGAGGGATTATTTATTTCGGGCATGAAAAAAATCTTAATAACATTAAACAAACATTTTGAGGGACTCATTTCGGGGGATAACAAAAAACCCCTTGCCCCAAAAAAACAAAAACCAAAACCAAAACAAACCAAACCAAACCAAAAAAAAAAAGCAAAAATTATTTTGTTTGGTTGGCCTTGCCTACTACCAAGGCAAGAAGGACATTGTGCTTAGATTCAGGGATAGGGTATAGTAGCTTAAGGGATTTTGCCCCCCCCCCCCCATAGGTATAACTAATAAATGGTCTATTTTTTTTTTATAAGCCATTTTAAAAAAAAGATTATATTTTTGTTTTTTTTTTTGGGTAAAAAAAAAGGGAGCCACAA
>Ga0116227_10007339_pt1 | contig 21610 bp, 12 predicted proteins | sample S1TSphgellanicum_FD_89693 | JGI IMG/M metagenome (GOLD analysis project Ga0116227, IMG submission 89693) | Host-associated microbial communities from peat moss isolated from Minnesota, USA - S1T2_Fb - Sphagnum magellanicum MG | ecosystem: Host-associated > Plants > Peat moss > Unclassified...
GTTTTGTCCATAGTGTGGGAAAATGTCTCAATAGTGCATGTTGGGAATGCTGAGGAGAAGGCACAGGGGGCCTCATGTTTGGCAGACTTAGCAAAGGACACCCGCAATAGATCCATCATTTGTATGGCGGGCGGGGTGCCACCGTTGCAGTGTTTGTTGAGGGAGGGAACTCCTGCAGGACAGGAAGAAGCAGCAAGGGCTCTTGGGTACCTGACTGCTGATAGGAATGGTGTTCTCAGAATGCAGGAGAAAACAAGCAGAGTTAAACTCCACTTGACCACTCGCACAATTTTGGAGTCAAATTAGCAGCTACTAATCAGACCTGTTCGCACAAACATCAGCACTTAATATCCTTTGTTGTTTGTCAATAAATTTCCAGACAGTAATTTGTTTGCCCAAGCCCATGTGTTGAAGGCATTGGAAAGCATGACCTGCAGTGAGCTGCAGAGCAGAGTCAAAACTTGGAACTAAAGGATTATGTAATGGATGCCATTGCAAAACACGACCTGTACAAGAGTGGCAGCCATGCAAAGTTGTCAACAAAAGCAACTTACCATAAATTTGGAGAGCCTACGGCTGAGATTATTCTTGTAGTGATTTGTTTTAGATTGACCAGAACTGACATATTGGTTACCTGTAAACTGTGTTTTGTAGAGTCTTCTCTGCAATCTCATAGATATATATTTTGGAAATACCTCTCCAAAGGTTTTCTTTCCTGCAGCCATTTGTTATGATGCACATACTTTCAGGCTGCTGTAATACTACATGACTTTTCTTGTTTTCACTCATGAAGTGTTGTAAAGTTGGAGATCTGGGCTTGATCTTGATGTGTCTCACATTGCCCAGTGATTTTGTTCAGCATCGATGGTGCTGTTATCCATATTTTCAGAGTCATGCTTGACACTGTGGCTTTGTTGAAAGGGTGCATGATTTTGCAGTGCAAGGAGGTGCCATAACATCTTTTGTTGGATGTTGCATGTTGAATAAGCATTTCAGGTATTCCATTCGGGATCACAATTCCACTGTCACCACCAATGCGGGTATCTTGATCTTACTGCTGACTTGGTCTATGTTTGTTTCTGGCTCTGGAAAGTCTCACAAGTGATATGCTGGTTGGTGTTTTGTTTGGACTAGTGCAGGATTTACATTGTGATGGAGAGGAAGGGCGAACTTATATAATGTGGAATGACCCAAGTCTATTGGAACTTGCAATGAGATCGGCACTCAGTGAATGGGCACACTCATGTTGCAGGATTAGAAGAACAACCCTCCCCTTGTTTAGCTTGTGAACATTTTACTGCATTATGACTGCAGGCAAGTGCAAGCATCCCGAAACATCGTAATCATATCTTGGTAAGAATGACATCTGTTTCGTCCATCTACAGAATCATGAGAGCATTGGATTGACAAAAAATTAGCAAGCTGGTAGTGGTTACTTGTAAGTCAAGGTAGCCTAGATGGGGACTGAACTCTTTTTGTTGGTATCATCCTTGTCAGGAGGATAGTAACAACTTTCAAAATTTTCTTCAGAGTCTTCTGTTGTGACAGAAATGAAGGTTGGCTACTGATGGGCTTCTGCAGATAAGCCTGAGATGTATGAAGGGAGAGAGATGCCCTGCCAACAAGAAGAAGCTAACTGAGTCTCAGAGATTTGGTGGAATACATATCCAGATGAGCTGGTGTTCTTTTGGAGCCAAGATGAAGACATGCTTGGTATGAGAACATTCCAAAGTGTTTAGTATGGAACACACAGTGAAGGACATTGGCCATGACTTGCATCTACTTCAACATTTTATGTGCAGTGCAGTTCCAGGCAAGTATCATACAACATTGTGCAACCCAGTTTTCAGATCTCCAAAATTGTAGCTGCTTGCTTCTTCAGTTTAAGCAATTAGGGATTGAACATGAGGTCAACCACCTCACTACACAGCTTTATCCATAGCCACCAAAGTAGCCGAACGTCCTTATCAGAACAATTTTAGCGTTTGCAAACATGTACATTCTCACACAAATAATTGAAGTTTGTAAAAATTTGAAGGTAATTGATATTGTCCACCTTGGTAGCCTATCTTGTAAACTAAGTAGACAGTGCATGTAGATGGAAAGTATGTTGGTGATGGCTAATGGGTTCATCATAGGTAGGTGATGAAACCAGCAACCCTGGTTTAGCTAGGGAGAACTGGAACCAAATGAAAGAGCATTTGCTGTCCACTCACCATCTATCCAGCTGGGTACACATCCATTCCTGTTGATTTGCCATGGCACTTACTCTCTGTTGGAAATCAGGCTTTACAAAGAAATCCAATCCATTGTTACAAACATCCTCACATTCAGATAGTGAGTGATTGAGATCCGTACTTGGTGACACTCAGAAGACTGCCATATCTAACTGCTGCTTGGTTTCTAACTGATGGATGAAAATTTGCTGAGAAAATATTGTGCTCTATGTGCTCAATGTGAAGATCATCAACTAACTAGAAGTCTTCAAAGTATGATTTATTTGTCCAATTCTGTAGTTCATCTGGTCATTCAGGTGCGATTGCCATCTCAAACATTGCATCTGTTCTACAACATGGGTCACTGTGCTAGAAACATGCAGAATGTGTGAACACCATCAGGTTTCTCATACCTGAGCCTATTTCCCATTATTTGCATCAAGTTGTTGTGGCACCAACACCATATCTCTTAACCTCCTCTAGCAGAGGCTCTCACAAGCCCTTGACAATCATCAGCCTTGCAGTGTCATGGAATACCCAGACCAAAAGGCATCATGGTGCAAATTGTAAAAGCTTAATTCAGATGGGTGTGGGCAGCCTCCCCCTGAAGTAAGCCATTACGGATCTGGTCAGCAATATCACGCACTGCACCTGGACCATGTGGGATGAACACTGTTGAGTTTCGGGAGCTGGCGCCAATCTCCTTCATTGTGTCAAAGTACTGTGTCACCAATACCATATCCATAACCTCCTTGGGTGAAGTCCCAGGAACATTGTCTGAGAAGGCTAGAACACTTTCCCGCAAGCCATCAACAATTGCCTGACGCTGTCGTGCAATCCCCACTCCAGCAAGATACTTGGCCTCAGCCTCACCCTCTGCTCGCTTCACTTGAAGAGTTTTCTCTGCCTCTGCTTTCTCACGAGTAGCCACCCTCATCCTCGCAGCTGCAATTAAAACAGCAAACAAAAATGCACTTTAGTCTCTTGACACAGTGTCTTCACAACCAGTCAAAAATGCCTACAGAGTCTGTTTTGAGATGGCTCAAATTGAGCAAAAATCACACCCCAAAAGCAACTTGTACTGATGAAAGCTATATCATAAGAGGGACTATGGGTCTTCTACCAGCATTGATTTCATTCATGGCCCGCTTCACAGTCACATCAGGTTCAATGTCAACAATGAGCGTCTGCACAATCTCATACCCATAAGTCCGCATTGCCTGCACAATTTGGCAGCAAAAACAGTTTTGGAATATCAGCAACCTTTTGTACTGCATCATTCACTACTCTAGTACTGAGCACTCAATATATCATCCCTGAAGGTTAAACAAGCAGCTCCTCATACAATGGCTCTGCCTCCTTACAGCAAGTTCAAACCAGCAAAAGTTCAAATAGCAAATGTTCGGTGAAGGTCCCAAAAATGAACTCATCACAGTTCACAGCAACCCGTAGTGAACATTTCTCAAAACATGGGACCAAATGAAAAACTACATCAGTCCTGACAGGCAGAGCCAAGAAAAAGCTTTGTGTTATCAGCAGAAAATTAACCTTCTCAAGCTCTTCTTCCACACTCTTTGCAATTTCATTCTTCTGCTCAAACACATCATCCAGAATCATTCTTGGTACACTTGCTCTCACAACTGTTACCACAAAAACCAACATTACCATCAGAATATATCCAACCATATGATCTCACAGCAAATAGTTGGAGTACTCTTGGACATGCATAAAAAACCATACAGATGGGAATATGGAATCAAAAAACAAACAATCCAAAACTGACTCATTTTGGGACTGTTTGAAATCCAGAATATGAAAACAAACAATCTTCTTACAACAGGAAACCAAAAATTTCGACAACCAGCTTGCTCCAACTATACATGACTTTGGGGTACTCCTGGGCATACATAAGAAGATGTAAGGAAGGATGGAATCCAGAATTGAAAATACAAGCAATCTTCCCACAACAAAGAAACCCAAAAAAAAATCCCATCCATAACCAGCGTTGCAGAAATTACCATCAAAGACATATGACTTGATTTGTTCACGGGGATTTGTAAGCTTGTAGAAGGCATCTTCAGCTGTCTCAACATGTGCTCGGAATTGTACTGATGCTACCACTGTCACAAAGACATTGTCCTGAACACAAACATCAAAAGAGCAGCTCAAACCCCAGAAGTGTTTCATATGTAAAGCCTGAATTTTTCCTACCAATAATAAGCTCAAATTCAACCTAGATCTCCTTCATCTTCATCAAAATAAAAACCTATTGAGAAACTTTTTTCCCATATGTTTAAAATGACATTCTCTTCAATTCCTAGAAAAAGACAGAAAAAAGACTCTACTCTTCATGAGTCTATGCCAATGGCTTTGGCACAAAAGACTCAAACCCTAAGCTCTCAAGACAGGAGTTTTTTTTTCAAAGGGCAATACAAGAGGAGCAAATAAAGAGAAAGAAACAGAGACTGGAAATGCATGAGAGGGGGTTTCGTGTCAAGAAAGATTTCATCATCTCAGGGAGGGGAGAAGGGGGAAACCCTAACCTTGGTCTTGGTTTCACATCTGACATCCAGTTGCTGGACGCGAAGGGAAAGAACACCAGCAATGTTAACACCACAGCACCATGGGATACAGTGACAACCAGGACCGATCACGGTCTCGAACTTTCCAAATCTCTCCTTCACGGCAACAGTGGATTGATCTACTTGGTACAAACCACACACCTGACCCATTTTATTTTATTTTCTTCGTTTTTCGGGGGGAAGAAGGTGGGGTGGGTGGATGGGTTTTGTTTCTCTATCACTTCAGAACTTTTCCTATTCTGTTGCTGCAACAAAAACTTCAACCCAAAACCTTCAACCAAATCTGCGAACACCCACCACACACAACATAATTCTCTCAGCACTTGAAATTATCACACCAAAACCCAAAAGCACAAATTCCTGCATACCTCAAAGGGTCAACAGCTCCCCCCTACCCACATCTCAAAATCTTCAGACCCACAAGATCATTCTCAACACTTGATCTACAAAAAACTGATTCTGCAAATTTCCACCAGATATAGACATTGACAAGAAGACCCACACCAACAACTCTAAGGAAAAAAGGCTCTTCAGAAGAGATTTGATCACTCAAGAATCAATTGCGAGGAGATGGGAGAGGGAGGGATCAATGGATGGGTAGAGAATGGGCAAGAATCTAACCTATACTAAAGTGGAAGTAGAGGGGAAGAAAACACAAAGCAGAAGTGGAAGAGAAAGAAGAGAAGACTAATGTTTTGTACCCAGAAACAAACAAGAAAAGCAAACAGATATACCCTTTGTTATATACCATTTTGATTATTTTCCCAATAATGGAGCAACATTGGTATGAAGTGTGGACCAAAGTGCAGTCCAAAAGACAACAAATAAGGAAAAATGTAAGCAACAAAAAAAACTTGATCCCCCGCCAAATGTCAAGGATGAAGTATTTCCAGTTGCACATTTGAAGTCCCATTCTAAGTTTGCGTAGTTTTTCTTTGGATGGTATTTGGTACAAAGTTCTTGGTTACTTACACATTAGAGCTACCTGTAAAGTCACGCGATGAGGGGCAGAGAAGGGACAGTTTCAGCATCAAACGTGTAATTGGGAATGAAAATTTTACAAAACAAAATAATTGCGACTCAAACTAGTGGTGGTAAACTAGTTTCCATCAATTTTGGTGATAAACTGAGATTCATCTTGTCTTTTCTTTCTTATGCCCTAAACCCTTTTTCTTATAAACCCTAAACCCAGAATTTCTCCCTTTCTTTTCTCGTCCAATCTACAAGAAGGCTATGAAAGTTTTCATGCATTTATAAAAAGATTATGAAACTCTTCATCCCCGCACGTGAAGGTTGTTATCAGCTACACTGGATAACATTTATGGAGAGGGAGGCTACCAATGGGTAGCGTGTCAATGGGTAGCGTGTCCTCTGTAATCCATTCCCCACCGCCGGCTCAGCAATGCTATCCAGTGTAGCCGATAACCTTCATACGCGGGGATCCGCTGCCGTGACTCAGCAATCACTAGGGACAAGCTACCCACCCTCTCCATAAATGCAATCTACTCCTAAGTTCTTACCCACCCACTCGAACATTGATCAATACCACCATCATGAGAGCAGAAGTTGACTAACGTGTTCCCAAATGAAAAATTTGTAAATTCCATGTGAGCATCAAACGCGTTTCACGTCTACTTTTCAAATTCAAAATGATGTGGAGTGATGAATTTCCTTCCGTGTGTCCGTTGAAAGGTTGCATCCAAATGGTGGGGGTAGAATCTTCAAAGTAGAATCCCCAAAAAAGTGGTTTGAAGGAGTGTCAGGTTTCTATGAGGTTTGGGAGCTGATATATAGACTATATACTAGTCCTTGTATCAAAGAATCAACCCATCTTTGGCTTGATCTTAGGCAATGTTAGTTAGCCTCATACCAATAATAAATACTTGCTCCATAGGGACTTGAAGTAAATAACATCTTTATATCAAGGCTATACTAGTTTCCATATCATGTATGTTGTACCTGCCTTATACCTGCCAAAAATCAACCTTGGACCTTACTTAACTCATTACCATGGCTGGTATGAATTTTCAAAAGAAAAGATCCAATACTAGTAGTATCAGGCTAGTTTTTTTTTTCCCCAAAAGATCGAATACCTGTATGAACTATATCGTATGTTCAAAAATTGATACCCAACCAACACTAGTTTGAACCAAGTACCTTCCCATCCACCCATGTTTCAATCTTCAATGCGAAGCATTATGAAGTCTTGGTTGATCGGTACACTTGTAATTTTTGGTCATGAAATTTTGCTATGTTGTGGAAAATATTTGTAAAAAACTAGGGAAAACATGGGTTTTCAATGTAAAATCTGTTTTTCAAGCAAACTTTTTTCACTTTCATGAAATTAAGAATTTAAAAAATATTAAGAAAAAACACATTTGTTGTTAGGATGATTACCTAAGCACCTCAACAATTGCTGAAAGTTTTTCCCATTGGGAGGTTGCTTTACATCCATAAGATTCCTCTTGACATGGGGAGGTCATCTTCCATTTATGGACAGATTTTTACAAAGGTTTTTTGTTTTTTGTTTTTGGCATTATAAAAGGATCTTGGCACAACGAGTCATTATGTGCAATAAGGCTTTCAACTATCACCTTGTGCAAACACCTTACCATCCATAGGCCTTACCTACTGCACAATGACAAATGATGGGGGGCACATCCAATAAAATTAATTAACAAACATATAGTTATTTGGATACTTATATTTTCAAAACAATTTAAATTAAAAGTTAACTTGTCATTTATTGGACCTCTATCTATTCATATAGGATGGCGACACACCAACTTGTCATGACAAGCAAGGACATGGACAAAGATGTCAATTGACTTTATCACACTAGGTATACATCTTTCAAAGCACCTCATGATAGAATTATCATTTATGCCCAAGGTATCAAACACCAAAACAACAATAACATATTTTTTTAGCCTTTTTTTTGGTTCATTTTTCCAAAATATATAACTTGTTGATTTTGTCGAGAGTAATTGGCCCTTGACTTTTTACTCTATGAAAGTGGAAACTTTTTTATTTATTTTAAATCATCTTTGTTTTGTTAGCGTCCAAGTTTGTTATTCAATTTAAATTAATAAATATTTGAATTTTTGTGTTTAGTAAGCAAGGAATGCAAAATAATCAAGGTATGCAAGAAAGTGATCTTGTGTAAATTCAAGCTAAACAATTCAGCAAACATGAAGTTTAATTGATGCACTACCCATTGTAGCACATAGCCTACCTACACAAGCAAATTAGGCTAGTGATTTTAAAAAAGAACACGAGTGCGAATGTGAATGCCAAATTTGTTAAATGTCATGTACCAAACAAACCATGATTATGGAAACAATTGCCACCAAAGAACCAACCCCATATTGTCACCATTCAAATAAAGATCAAATCAAAGAAAAAACAAAACAAAAGCCATTTGATTGCTTAAAGTAAATCAAAATAAAATTCAAGATATAGTTTGCTTAGATTTGTGAAACCTCCATAGAATCACAACTTCACGTTATGCATCACATCCATATTGTGTACACCTTGTTGTCCATTCTTAAATGGTAGAATCATAAGGGAAATCCTCAAGAATGTAGAAGTGTTGGGAAAACATGTGAATCACCAAATCCAAATGGGTGGTGAGCCTATTTTTCAACTTTGATTTCATAAAACTCAAAAGTGTTGAAAGTACAATCATTCTCCATTGATCCAATGACTTAAATAATTACAATTTTTTGCAATTTAATATTTTAAGATGCAATGAAACACAACTTGATTAATAGTTAACCCCTTCCAAAACAAAAAACATCTTTGGGTGGTGCCTTTAGGAACATCACACCTTGATTTTCCTAGACCCATTGAATTTTGAAAAATCATAAAAAAACACTTAAATAAATATTTTCATTATTTTTTAAATGAATATATTCATTAGGTTCCATAGATTTTGAAATTTCAATAATATTATTAAAAAAATTGTTCTTAATAATTGCATTAAAAAAAGTTTCAAGAATGTAACATTAGTTCCTTTCCTTAAACTTTTTGGTCAAGAACACAAATTTGAAACATGATTTGAAATTTTTATTGGGAATTTTTTTTTCAAGTAATTTATATATCATTTTATTTTTCATTTTCTATTAAGCAATTCATTGAATAAGTATAATTTAGTTATAAATTCTCAAAATTGAAGCCTATCAATTTACAAAGGGTCCATTTTAATTAGGAATACAAAATTTTAACATTTTTCAAATTTTTAATTCCAAAATAAACTTCAAGCCATATATTAATGTATGCAATTGATATATACATATATATAGTTATGAAAATATTTAAAGTAAAGGGTCCAAGAAAATGATTTTCTTTTATTTGGTTCCTTAACCATCCCTTGAGGTGATTCCTAATGGTGCTTCCCAAGGATGATTTCACCTTCCATAATCATGTGAAAGGATTAATATCATGTGGAAGGGCCATGGTTGTTTGGGAATTGTTCTTCATAAATAACACAAAAGTGGACTTCTATAAATGCAAAATTCTTGCATCCAAAAGTTGAACAACCCATGATTGATAAAGTCTCATCTTTTCAAGTGCACAATTGAAGGACTTGATGGTGTTTAAATGTTTACCAAATTTGGATTCATGGTCCTTTAACAACCAATATTAAGGGTAGACCACCTGAAGTGCATCCATGAATTCTTGAGAAGGAAAAAAAGGTTTCCAATTCATTAATCAATTAACCAACAACAATTGAAGCTTGTCGTTTCACTACATTCACAATAACATAACAAGCTTCATGGGTCACAAATGAACAAACCCCAAGTTCCATGTTCATATGTGTCACCCATACATGTTGATTGTTTAATTCATACCCCAAGTGATCAATGTTGATATTTAAATTAATTACCCACTTTAGAAATATATCTCCATGGTTGGTTTTCACCAACCCATGAAATCCTTAAAACAAATCACCATTGAAAGCCATAACAAGATCCACATACAACTTGTGGAAATCATCTTGGCAAATTTTCATTACAACCACAAAATCACACACAAAAACATTGTGAAGTTGGGCAAACTTCACCAAAGAATTTACGAACTCCAACATCAACATCAAACACATTAAGAACAACATTGTTTTCACATTACAAACTATTTCAAAATTTGAAGCAACCAAAGGGGCATTTGGTGAATATATAAGCATCTTCATAAAAAATGCCCAATATTAACACAAAATTCATTTCACAAGTGATAATATAAAAATCTAACATGTTTCACATTGCATAAGATTTTTTTCCCCATTGGTTCCATATATATTGTCTAGTTTAGTAAACTTGAGGTGTCTTTTAAGGCTTTTGGCAAAATACCCATACAAAAATTACATGAGGTTTTCAAACTCAAAGCAATTTGTAAATCAAAGAAAATTTGTGTGGCCAAACTACACTTGTGGATCACACAATGCATTCCCATTACAAAATGGGGCATAATCTTGTTGGAATTGCATTAAAACTCCATTTCTCAAACCTTGAAACACACTCATTCCATCTACCCCAAAAGGCACAAGCCAATTAATAATTTTATTATGGAAATCCCTCCATTCATCCACAAAATGGAACAAAACTTTTGTAAGGTTATCCAAGTTGATGCCATCAATAATATGTTCCACAATCAACAAAATGGGGATCCAACACCAATCTTTGACCACATATCCATGCACTAAAATCCAACTTTAGTTGTCAACATTAGTCACTTCATCCATGGTAAATGTAATGTACCCATCAAAACCCATTGCCTTCTTATTAACATTCTTCACATGGTTGTCTATGTAATTAGCTATTTCCCAACTTGTTGAATCACTCTAATGCTTCTTGGAGTTCCTTTTGAATTTTTAGAAAATGGAAGAGAGATTTGAAGCTTTTGTAGTTTGTCAATGGTTTCCTTTGATCAACAACAAAAAGATAAAAGAAAAATGTACAAGCTTTTACTTATGTTCATTCATAAGACCAACTTCAATAGACAAATGCTTCATGGCAACATATTGAACCTCATTTGTGCATGTGCACATTTTATATCCATCACCTTTTGTCTTGTCTCATTCCTCCTCTTTCTTGCATGTTTTTCAATGATTACAATTTCAAAACCAATAGATTTGTTTTGCTCTCAATTTTCATGCAATTAATGCATATGATAGTCGAAATAATGCCATTATCATTGAAAATTGTTTTTGCCCAAGGTATCTTATTAGACCACACCTTTTGATACTTACAATTCACATCACCTAAAAGTTGTTGAGGTCTACGACAACATGAAATAATAACAAATGAATCGACTTCAAGTACTAAAATATCATTGCAAAGGTTCAATGTGAGATTTATGGGAGGAGAACTACAAACAAACTCATGTAGTATAATTTCAACATGATGACAAATTTGACATTTTGTAATACAATGTTTTTAAAGATGATTGTCATGATGAAGTCAACATTTTATAACATGACTATTTTTAGGATGATCAAGAAATGAAATTAGACCATTGTGGCCCGTTGTCAGAAAAGAAAAAAAAATTGAAATTTGATGGAAGAATAAGGTGAATCAACATTGAAAATTTTGAAAACTATTAACATTTAATAGAATTGATTGTGAACGTTGAGTTTAGAATCAACAAAAATCAACAAAATGAACATTCAATAGGATCGACAAAATGAGCATAAACAACATAATTGATTGTGAACTTAAAAGAGAATTGAACAAACAAACTTTAAAAATTGTGCAAAATTGATTATGAACATTTTCAAATCTAAAAAATGATAAACTCAAATTTCAAATGATTGACTAAACTCGAAACCTCATAAGGTGCAACTTGCAATGCAAATGTTTGAACTTTGAATGATTATCGCCTTATAAAATGGAATTGAACATTGAAATTTGAAAGTTGAAATGCAAAGTTTAAGCATTAGAGAACTCATTTACAATAGTTCAACACTAACTTTGATGTTTGCTATGTGATGCAAAGTTTTACAAGTGCTTGTCAACTTGAACCTTGGAAGTTGATTGTGATCATTGTTATGGAAATTAATTATAGCCATCACCAACTCAAAAATACCTTCTTTTAAAGTGCATTGTTCAACTATGTTTGCCTTACTGCAACTCCAAACTCCAAAGCTAAATTAATCACTTAGCAACATGTAGTAGCTCTATTATATTGCATCAATGTAATGAACATTGGCTCAACCCAAAAAATTAATGTTTTTGAATAAGTTTATTACAAGACTAATTGTTCCAAATTCCAATCCTCATTGCTCAAGGATGCATTGTGGTGTTACTACATTGCACAAATTAATTAATCAAGGACAAAGGAGGCTACAAGAGCTTCATTAATATCTTTACTTTGTCAATTGGCCACCAAAGTGCACAAAAATGGTGATGCACCTATTTGTTAAGGTGACACAACTATGAAATTGATGGCCTTGGCCAATGTTTTCTATGAATGCCAATCGTCATCCATCAATGTGATGGCAATGGAGGTCTTTCCTCTCCATGTTTTGTAACAAGGAACAATCTTAATTGGCATGACCTTTTGTGATTTGGGGTGATTTTGGATTGTTATATCTAAATGTTGGATTTGCAACACTTGGAAATAGCTCAAATTAAAGTGAATTTTCACTAGAAAAAAATAAAAATGTCATCATTTAGTCCATTTGGCATATACTTATTGTGGGTGAATTTTGGTCAAGATGAGCTTATTGAACACAATAATATGAATGATAAAACAATTACTCTTCCAAATCTCAAAATCAATATAAATATGTTATGTTATTATTAATCTAACCCAAATTTTATATATCAAATGTCAATTTTTTTTCCATTAGGTGTAAATTATATCCAACAAAATCATTTGAAATAAATGGGAGGTTAAAAGCTAATAGGTGTATGCTTTGAATATGAAACGTGATCATGAAAATATTTGGATGTTGTTTTAGGGTAATTAAAATTGAACAAATGAGGTGAGTTTGTTAAAAATGTGGCATTTGATTCTTCTTGAAATAAACATGAACAAAAAATAAAATGACATTGCAATTTTTTTGACAGATTTGTGCATATCTCAATCATTTTATGGGTAATTAATGTAGCTAGCCCATGGCCTATTATCTAGAATCCAATGGTTGGTTCCAAATAATGTATGAAAAAGTAATAACACCTTCCATGTAGCATTTGAGGTTGGATTGTTGAACAAGGGTGCGTGCTTCCAATCATTTCACCTTCTACCCACTTTCAACAATTCATTTATTTGTACAATAAATTAATGGCAAAATTGGAAGTTGTCCAATGATATAAGGTGTCTCAAGTATAGCCATTTTTTAGTGTTTACCATGCCACTTTTATGGTGTAAAAGCATCTACAACAATGCCCCTCATTTGGTCTGGTATCACCATCCAACATGAATGTCATAGCCTAGGGTTAGTTTCCACATGGATGAAATGAATAATTAATTTGTTGCAAAAGTTAATTTTTTTTTAAAAATCTGATTTTATTTTATTTTCATGATTTACTATGATGTTGTCAAATGAGGAGTGAAATTATTCAGATTTTAGCCTGGGCTAATTATGATCATTTTCAACATTTCAACTTCATATTTTCTTGAAAAATCATTTCACTATTTTAAAAGGTTACTTAGTGATGAAATTGACCCTAGGGCAAAGTAGAAGTGTTCCCCCAATGCCACCCATAAACATGAATTTTGAACAATATTTTTATTATGACAACATTTCAAATATTTGTGAACACCCGGTGCAATCAATACGACCAATAAATTAAACACAATTGTTTGATCATATCGCATATGGAATTCTTGAAATGGAATTTCCTGAGCTTTTGGACATCAAATTTCAAGAGCTATGTTAGGGTTTGGCAAGACTCGCCACTACCAGCCAGTGTGAACCAGCACCCCACATTGGTACCTTGACCTTTTTGACCAAGGCCTCTTAGTGGCCATATTAAGCCCTAAAAATGTTAGATTTGAACTCAAAGACCCTGATTTACTCGAATGATGGGATATATATAATTTTAAAATAATTTTCATTGCTTTGCCATGAAACAAAGACAAAAAGTTCATGGAGCCTAGACACGGAGTTCTGGTTTCATGCCTTTGCCATTTGTAGCACTTAGGTTAGTTGCCTCTTTGGTCTTATGTACATATGGAGTTTATCATGCAAATTGAGTGTATGTTGAGATTATTGTAGTACCTTTTCAGGTTTGACAATAATTAAATTATTTTTGAGGAAGTGTCAACTTCTATAAAAAAATTTATCTATTTCTAATGTCAAAATTTAAAAAGATTACAAGGCAAGGCAAAGCAATTTTATTTTATTTTTGGAAACTTGAGATTTTTTTCATGAGGCTAGTCCCACCAGTGTAATGTACTTATCCAATAATTGACAACAATTCTTTACCCTATAATTGGTATAACATTATTTCTCCCCATTTTAGAAAAAATAAGCAATAAAAAATTGTTGTAACAAGTCTTAATATGTTAGAGGGCAAAGAACCTGCCAATGAAGTTGGCTACATTTATTGCTGAAATTTCATAAATTATTTTAATTTTTGCTGAAGTGAAATTTGAAAAATATAATAATTATTTGACACCCCAGTCCCAAACATGAAAAGGTACTACAATAATAAAATTGATGACCATTTTCAACACATTTTGCTTTGCAACCAAAGCCTAGGTAGGGTTTCGATGGCCCCTAACATAGGTAGCTAGCCCCATTTGTACACTCATATTCAGCCCATATGTAGACCATAGGTACCCTCTATGTAGTTCCTAACCTATGTAATTATCTAGGTAGCACCTAAATAACCCTTAGGTAGACCTTAACCTAATTAGCCCCCTAATCTATGTGACCATAACCTAGGCATATTGTAATGTGATTAGAAAAGAAACCACGGTGAGCACTTTTGGGGGTTCATCCTTAGTTTTGAAGAGTGATGATCCTTTGGAAGACTTGATGCATAGGTGAAACATGAGGACGAGTGAGTAAAGGGAGACCCAAAGTGAGGTCCAAAGTAAGGATTACTTTATGGATAACTTCATTGTATGGATATCAATTTTAAAATTTGAAATAAAGCAATAAATCAATCCTAATCAGCTTTAAGACAATATTCTACCGAGACAAGGAAACTAGAAATGAAATGGTGCTAAGTGGCATGAATTTGGCATTGATTTGTTAAGACCGTGAAAAATGCTTGTCCATATTTTGAAAGATTCAAATTTGCAAAAAATAAAAAATAAAAATGTGAAAATTTTGTTTTTAGCCAATGGTTTGGACATGGATGGGTGAACTAAAGTAAAGTTAACCCGGGGGGGGGTTAGGGTTTAGTGATGGATTAACTAAACTTGCACACTACTGAAATTTGCTAACCTCTAGTAGAGGCCCATGTACTCGATGTGGATGGATGAGCTCATAGTACATTAAAAATTCCACATCATTAATTACAATCCTAATCATGTGTTGTTGTGTCTATTATTTGGTTGTGGGTGCATCCAAAGTTCAAAGGTATTACATTACATGTCCAAGAGATGTTTTGTGTGAGTAATGGGCCAAAATGTGAACTTCACTTTCTTGCACTTAAAAGATGAGAGTTGTTGGGTTTTGGGTTTTAAGGCATGTGGGTAATGGTGTTTAATGGTTATCAATCAACCAGAGAGGGTAATTCAGACATTAGAGTGTGAGCAACAAAAGCACAGGTAAGAATGAAGATGAGGCACTTGGGAAGAAGCGGAAATAACCTTAAGAAAATGAAAGCAAAAAGACTTCATAGAACAGAATCGAAGAATTGAACAAATCAGGGGACTAAGTTCTGGCACCCATTTGTTGAAGTGAAATAAAGAGTGGGTGGAATTTGGATTTGGGTGCTAACAATGTTGTTCACACAAATGGGTTTGATTGATTTTCAATGACAAGAGCTGCTCATCAACCACGAAGATGAGATTTGATGAATAGCTCTTTGTCATTGAAAGGTGGCCGTTTCTTTTTCAATGGTACTTGTTCTTCTAGTGGAAAGAGATCAACTTCTATCCTCAAGTTAGCAATTTTCTTGATTTGGTGATGAAGCTAAGTATGCACTGCCAGCAACTTTGATGTCAAGCACCACTTTATGATATCACTTTCACTCAAATCACAGAACTTCTGTTGCTTTCTCTTTTCTGTGTCATTGACATGAGAGTCATCTTTGAACAATCCACATTCAAACTCCATAGCCTGAATCCATAGCGATACACATTCAGAATTAACATAGTTGATTAACAATTTCTGCAATGTAAAACCCATTTTTTCCACTAAGTTTCATGACAATGTTCTGATATCAAAACACACCCAACAGAGAAATCAATTGATAGCACCAGCCTTGGATGACTCTTTAACCCCGCACACTGTACAATTTCCTTATGATTGCTCAAATGCTCACAATGTACCTCAATGTGCCAGTATACAGACTAAGACCTTCAAGTCTTGTTTTATGTTTGTGACAAGAGTTTTTGGACGCAAATAAATGGCAAGCGTTTTGTGCGAAGTGAGAGCTCATTAAGTCTCATGGCTTTCATTTGCAGGCACTGTTGACCAGCTCTCATAATTAGATCAGCTTGCCAGTGAAGGTTTTTGTTCAATTGTATCACAACAGCATGGCATACAACATATCGTGTTTGCATATATTCCAATCTATGCATTAATCTCCTCCCAATTTTGGGAACAAATTTTCCACTTCCATGGTGAGAAAAATTTTAGACTTCCATGGGTGAGAGAATTTAACAACTACTGAAAAATTGCGACCTGTGATGAAGGTTTCTGGAGAGGTAGAAGAAAGAAAAATTACAACCCAACACCTGCCACAGCAACCATGATGGGATCAGCATGCCAACAAGCATTGGAACTTCTATTGAGGTACAAGCTTGCATTTTATGTGCATTAAAGTGAGGAGCTCTCTGGAGAATGTAAGTGGTGTGATGCTCGAGCTCACTCTAAGCGGCTGTAAATATATGTTATACCACTAGAGCATGGCAATCCAGCCCACATTTTACACACATGCCATGTTCATAATCCAGCTCCAATGGCTCCTGCACTCACGGCACAAATATTAGAGTTATCTCTAAAGTCACACTATTAGGGGGTGAGAATTGGCCAGTTTCGGCATAATAGGGCATCAAATGCATAACTGGAAATGAAAATTTTATGGAACGAAATAACTGGGATTCAAACTAGTTTTTCCATCAATTTTGGTAGTAAACTGAGTTTCATCCTGTCTTTCCTTTTTCCTAAGCGCCTCCACTGCTGCTATGTACATATGTTTTCACTGCTCCTACCTTACCTGTACAACTACCATAATTACTCTCGAACCTTTTGCATGAAATGCTGAGTTTCAGCATTTCATACTGAGATATAATAAAATTTCCTTACATTGCGGATAGGCTACCACTGAAAGAGGGGATACAGGGTGAAAACAGGCCCAAAGACAGGATGAAGACAGGGTGACTTTACAAATAACTCTATTGCCAACAGAGACACTACTAGCTCATCAAGATGGCGTGGAAACACAAGAAAAAACATGCTTGCAAATTCAGTTTTAAAAAACACACCAATAAATAAAAACCATATCAAAATATCTCCAAGAAGACTTCAGAATTTAATTTTTATTTAATTTTGAATTTTTGCAACAATTTCAAAACAAACTTCACAAAATAAGCATAAAAACAGAACCGCACTACCTACAAATCCCAAAAACTCTGAACCTGATTTTGTGAAGCACAGAACCACAGCTCTGTGTTCATGAGCATGAAACACATTAACATCTCAAGGATACGGTCTTTGTGGATGGATGGATGGATTGATTGTTCCGTGGACAAAATGAAACTATTCGCCTTGTGGATGAATACTAATTTTTCTCATGGACAGTTTTTTACCTATTTTATTTTTGTGGACAAAACCTTTTCTTTCCTTTTTTCTTTCTTTCTTTCTTTCTTTCTTTCTTTCTTCTCATGAATGGACAAAACTTTGAATTTTTCGTCTTCTCCAAATACTGGAAGAAACTTTTTTTTCCCTTCTTGTGGACGGAAATGAAGCTTTTTGTCTTGTGGATGAAAAATCATTCGTCCTGGATGCAAGTATTCTTTTTTCGTGGATGATTTCATTGGGACCAGCCTACATCCATCTGGGTACCGTCACAAAAAAGCTGCCAGGGGGGGGGGTTGGCTATAACTAGGGTGTAATGAGTAGGACCTATGGGACCACCACCTATAGGTCATTTAGGGTGCCGAGTCAGGTTGTGGGCTTTCCATGTGAGCAAAAGGGGCAGCCGACCCCACCATTCATCCGGTCTCCACCTTTTCCAGGCTTTTTGGATTTTGGGGTTTTGAGATTTTAAATTTTTTAATTAAATTAAATTAAATTAATCAATTAATATCTTAATTCATTTTAATAAATAATTACAAATACATAAGGTTCAAGACCCAATTTTCACGAAATTTTGGGGTGTTCGGGGAGGTACTTGTGGCGCCAATTTCATTAGGCTACTTTATTTTATTTTATTTTGCAAACTTACATACCATTTTTAATTAGGGAAAATGTTGTTTTAGTGAAGGCCTATTTGATCAAGGAAGATGGAAATGTGCTTTTTTGTGGTCATGTGATTTAGGGTGTTTGATTTGTTCTTTTGTGAGTGTCATTTGAGTCAAAGCATGCAATTATCTCTTTTTTGCAAGCGTTTGTTCAATTAGGTTATTTTCATAATGCTCTTTTGCAAGTGTTTGTTTTCAATTATGGTATTTTGATCATTTTTTTGTGAGCATTTGTTTTGAATTAGGGTATTTTGATTATTTATATTAAGTTTTTTTTTGGGTGTTGAATTAAGGCATTTTGATCATGTTCCTTTGCAAATGTTTTTGTTTCGATTGGCATATTATGGTAATGCTCTAAACTGCAAATTCCAATGGATTAGGGTTATAGACAAGTTTTTTCTTTTTGCAAAGTGCCAATTGATTAGGGTAATAGATATAAAACCCTTTACTATTGATGATGATATTGCATTTATGTTCTACATTTTCTTGTTCTCCCCCTTTTTTTTTTCTTTTTCCTATTACCAGCTAACTTGACTCCTCCCCCATTGTGTAGTAGAAATTGTAAGATTAGGGTTTGTACAAGTGGTGAATGAAATTTTTTGTTTAAGTAGTTGCAAATCATGGTTAGAGTCATGGCCTCCTTGCAATTGGTTATATGAGAGTAGAAAAAGTCTTTATTTTGGGTTGGTTATTTGTTGTAGGAACACAATTCCATGTGTACAAGGTTCCAACCTTTCAATATTCATGGGTTTAGCTTTGACAAGTGTCTTTGGAATCGTATAATCTCATAATTTGTGTGCATCTTTTTATGTGCGACTATGTTAATTATCAATAAAGTTCAACAACACCGATGTAGCACACAACAACTTTGTTGGCAAATTTTGTATCCCGTTTTGGGTGTACATTAACCTCCGCACATATATGTATTGCATGTGTGTTGAAATTGGAGCTAACCTTGAAAATGTTCATTGAACACACAATATACTAATTAATCCATGCTATATGCATGCAAGGTGGGAATTCACCCAAGCCCGTTGGCAAAATTGCTACTTTTTTTTCCTAATGGTACAAAGCTGTTGGAGGTCGAGGTTTTTCTTTGTGCAATGAGTGGCCATGTTGAGGAGGAGCGGAGTTTGATTTTAATAACAACATTAGAATACCCAAGAATCTCATCCTTTGTGATCACATGCAGGTATGATGCAACCTAAGTAGAAATCTGAGTACATTAGAAGCTATTCCATAGGAAAAGAAAATACAAAAAGAAAGAGTTTCCCAACAAAACTAAATGCATTTTGGTGAAATCTATCTCAATAATTATCATTACCATTGTGTAAGTCATAATCTCAAAGCACAAGAATCCCCAATACCAACAAGCCCATGGGCATTGCACCCATATCCCAATGTCTTATTAAGGGTTGATATATCCCATATGGATTACCAACTAGCCCAATAGGACCTTGGATATGCTTAACCAACACCCTTGCCCTATCATTGTGGAAGCAATATTGTTAGGTGTATCTGTTTTGCCAACAAGAGCTAAACCCACCCCTTGCCCTTGGCTAGGCTTAGCACCTTGTCTTCTATTTGACAATCCACCTTGATGAAGGCATAATTAACAACAAAGACAATCTTTTTAATACAATATAACTAAAAATGAATCCATGTTATAATATTTCTTGCATAAAACATGTGGCACTAACACAAATTAATTACACTTTTTTAATGTCAAAATAACAAGGCTTCACAAGAATGACAACAATATCAAAATACAAGGGGAAATATAAGATGAAGAAAATCAATATTACTATTTTTTAAAGAGGCCACCATAAAGATGAAACGTGATAGTGGATGACTTTGGACATCAATCATCCACCATAATCAAGTTCTTCTTTTTGATAATTCATCTAGTCAATATGATAACATTCATCTCAAAATAAACTCACATGTTTGGGTAAATTCCACCTATTTTTTGACATTTTGAAATTCATGACATGCATTTTGATTTTTAATTATATACAATATTAATTTTTATTTTTATTTTTTTTTATTTTTTTATTTTTGGAGAAGAGAAAACTTGAAATTTTATAATCAAATTATTGTAGTACTCTTATCAATAGAGATGCAAGTGTCCTTTTGCTTGTAAAATTGATCAACCTAGGATTGAATTTTTTTTTAATAGACAACTAGCCTTATAAGATCCAATTAAACTTTGCTAAACCACGCACTTGGCCTTCCATTTGTGGGTTCGACATGGGTTCCTTAAACCTATTAGGCCTAGGACCCAATTAGGCCTAACCACAACCTACAATTGATCTTATGTATTTTCAAAACAAATTCACATGACTCTTACATTAAATTAATTAAATACAAAAGCAACCAAGTTTTTTGTATACAAACAAATTGACTATTTTCCTTAATTGGGTATCCAATGAAAGGGTTCAAAATTTACATACCCTTGGCGTAATTTTTTGGATGTGGAGAGAAGGGAAAAACATCCTTCATCCATGTCCTTCTTCCTTGTTCCACTTCCTTGTAATTGAATTGTGCAAGTTTACATCAAAGTGACAAAATTCCGATATCAAAACTTAAGGTTAGCTTACCGGATGGGCTCGGCTTATGTTTGTAAATTGTGGATGATTGAATGAGACAAATGAACGAACTCCCGTGTTATTGGCCACCTTCATGGGGAGTGCATCGACTCCCCCGACTCCCCTCACTCACGGTCCGGTGAATAATAGTTTGAAATGGTTTCATCATAAGAATTGCCCGTGCTTCCTAAATGACAATTTTCTTGTATTGGGAGGCCGTGGACGATGGTGGCATCAGCTTGGGTTGTTTACGAAAGAATAAGGATAATCACATTTGTAGTAGTTGTTATCTCAAAAATTCGGGGGTCGTCCGTTCACCACATAATGCTGACAAAACATTTTTTCGAGTCAACCAAAGGATGTCTTACGAGAGGGTAAATATTCTCCTTAGCCGTGGACGTAAAAGCAAGGAATGAAAGAAAGCCGATTATCCGAACACATATATATGTATGTATGCCGGTGGGTGGGTGTGTGCGTGTGTCAAAATGTTTGTAATATTCCCCACAAAGGGGGGGGGGGGGGGGGGGGGGGGGGGGTGAAACTTTCTTATGGGTTCTTGCCCAAAAAAAATCCATCATATCTATAAAAAAATGGGGGGTTTTTTTTTTTTTTCCTCCACAAACTCCCACCCTCTCCA
>Ga0116227_10007340_pt1 | contig 21610 bp, 13 predicted proteins | sample S1TSphgellanicum_FD_89693 | JGI IMG/M metagenome (GOLD analysis project Ga0116227, IMG submission 89693) | Host-associated microbial communities from peat moss isolated from Minnesota, USA - S1T2_Fb - Sphagnum magellanicum MG | ecosystem: Host-associated > Plants > Peat moss > Unclassified...
CCCCCCCCCCCGCCCCCCCTCTCTCTCTCCCCATATTCTCTTCTTTGATCTTTTCTCGTCCTTTACGACTTTATCAACTGGAGATGAACCTCGTCTCGTTATAGTTTTATGGGTGGGGTTGGGAAAAAAGTATGTAACTAAAACTTGGATGCGAGAAATTTTTTTGCAGAGTCACATACTGAGCACAGCTGGCCAGAGATGCTCTAAGTACATGTGGTTGAACTTTGAAGCACTGGAGATGAACTTCATAGAGATGCTCTAAGTAAATGTGGTTGAACTTTGAACCACTTGCTACAGGTTGGTTGATGCACTTGGCTGCCTTTTATTGTTGTTGTTGTTGTTGTTGTTGTGTGTATCTGCGTCTCTTGTTGTTGTGTTTGTAAGCAAGCTGGTTGGGATTGGTCTTCAGCTTCAAGTCTAATCTCCCTCAGCTTCCTTCCTCTTGTGTCGCTTTTCCTTCCTTCACCTCTAGCTGCTGTTTCTTCTTCATCTACACCACCCGCATTGTCTCCCTCGAAGAAGCTCCGCTCCCGATCGATAGCAAGCACGGTTGCCGTCGAAGGTGCCGGAAAGATAGATAGACAATCGGAGAAAGAGAAAGCAATAGAAGTGGCGGGGAAGAAGTAGTGGAGACCTGAGGCAGGAATTTAGAAGTGGGAGATTCTGCAACAATGACGTCAGGAACGCGACTGCCGACTTGGAAGGAGAGGGAGAACAACAAAAGAAGGGAGCGGCGTCGACGAGCCATAGCCGCCAAGATCTTCGCAGGCTTGCGTTCGTACGGGAACTACAAGCTGCCCAAGCATTGCGACAACAACGAAGTGCTCAAGGCATTGTGTGCGGAAGCTGGTTGGATCGTGGACGAGGACGGCACCACCTACCGCAAGGCATGCATGCCAGCTGCTCCCGTACTCTTCTTCTCCTTAGTTTTTTGCGCTTTTCTCTAACCCCAGTCTTTTTCTTTCTGTCTTTTGTTGACAAGAGCTCGGGCCTCTCTCTCTTGCTATTACAGGGAACCAAGCCACCTTCCTCTGTAGGTCAACAACAACAAATGGAGGTTTCCCCATCGCCGTCAGTAAGTCCAACATCCTCATGTCCAGGAGCCAGTGATGGCACATCCCTCATCCCATGGCTCAAGGGTTTGTCTTCTTGCCACGGTGGAGGCGGTGGCAGCAGTGGGACTGCTAGCACAAGTAGCAGTGCAGGCCTGCCACCCTTGCATGTCATGCATGGGAAGTCCGCCAGTGCACCAGTTACCCCTCCTCTGAGCTCTCCGACTGCGCGAGGCATTCCTATTAAAACTGAGTGGGATGCAGCAATTGCAAGAGATGGTTTCTCTGAGTGTCCCACACATGCATTCTCACAAGCTGCTGTCAATGCATGGTCACACCATTCAAGTTTGCTTGCTGCTGCAGCAGCAGCAGCAACTGCTGCATTGAATCAATCACACCTGCGCCCAGGCTATTGTGACACCCCAGATGGTTGCCGCACTCCCGCAGATGAAGTGGAATCAGATTTCTCTCCAGCCACAGCTCTTGAGTTTACAAGTATGGGTGTCTCAACTTCCAGCAAGTGGGCAGATGGGATCCGAGTGCATGTAGGCCCAGCTGGTTCAGCTCCTCAAGGGCTATCATCGGGAGCATCAGGCTGCATCGTTGGAGGCATGGGCTTGGGTCCCTTCCCAACCATGGCCCAATCTGAAACACCTCCAGAGACACCAGCTTACTGCAATCCTTGGCATGGTGGCTCCATGCAACCTGCAGCAAGCATGCCCAGCCCTCGAACTGCACCAAGGCTGTTGAATCCCTGTAGAGCAGAAAAGCTTGCTATCAACTTGGAGAGCACAGATGTACAGGCTTCATGGGAGATGACACCTGAGGCATTGGGCAAAAGAAAGGTCCCTGATGAGTTAGAGCTCACATTAGGCAGCTCAAGTTTGCACGCATGACCAGCTCAATGAAGAAGCTTTGGTACTCCATTATTATCTTGAGGATCAATGGCCCTCTGCAGTCCAAATTTAGGGTTTAGAGTAGAGTCAGAAGGCAAACATGTGCCAAACTTGCATAAGCAAATCCATGGTTACACATATTTTTGTAGCATTAAGAGGATTGGGAAGTTGGTTTGTGGTTTCTTGAGGTATGTGATCACCTATCTTGCTGATGTATATCACACACTCTCCAAATTCATTCTTGAAGAATTTGGGGGAAACCAATCTCAAACACTTCTACACAGTGTTGATAAGTAATTGATCCTTCCTAAGTAATGCCATTTGCTAATTCATAGCAGATGCCAGGAGATACATTGCAAGGAGTATTGCATGATTGCACGATTGCAGGTGATGGGCCTCTGCAATGAGTGTAGCCTTACATAATGGTAAAAACCTCAGATGAATTTTGTAGTGTATTGAGAGGTGCTCTTACAGACTGTAAAATGCCTGTGCTGGTTTTTTTCCATGATACCCAGTGGGTATTATAGGGAAAAAAGTGAAAAATGAAAAAATTCATTGATTTTTATGCCATGTAAATGCCCTTGGCTGTGGCATTTCTGGAATCAGGTCTGCATCAGGTCTGCCTTGGGCAGGTCCTTATTCCCTGAAGGACACTAAACCCTAGCCTTGGGCATTACCCACTAATGTACTCAAGAAATGTCCATAAGCTAGTTCTCAAACTTTGAAAAGTTTTCATTTCCACCAAAGAGAAAAGGAATATATAGTCCATAAAGAGTGAGCAGGGCTTTAGACTAGCTCAGCGTCATTAGTTGTCTTCACTCTTGAGGGGAGCATTAGCACCTCTCTTGTACATGATACATAAGTGGACATCAACTTTTTTGCAGTCATGGATTTGCTTTCTTGGTTGTATCATGCAAGTGATCCTTTTGTATGGCTAAATCTAGCCAGTTTGCTTTTCTTTCTTTTTTTCCAAAGTGGCTACAACTATGTGTTTTCTGGTTTTTTAGTCACCAAAAGATTTCTACCATTTTTTTTTTGATAAATTGCCAGATTTCTCAATTGGGTACCAGAATGTAGCCAAGGAGTGATGGATTCTTTTTTTTAATTACTTCCATATCTAATATATATGGCCAAATTTGGCTAAATCTTCTTGTGGATTATCACCGGTTTGGTTTGGCTACTGGGAAAAACAAAAAAAAAGCCTGAAACTAATATGCCAGATAGCTTGACACTGATGTGTAAGGAAGATATAAAAAAACTGGCCGCTGTTTCTCTTCGTCATGTACAGTTGCAAGTTATATAAAGCATTGCTTCTTTTCAGAGTACATCTGATTTGACACGTGCTGGTACAACTGCGCCATCGCATATGATTCATGATGTTCAGAAAAGTCGGTGTGAATATAAAGAGTCATTTGTCATCCCCATTATGGATCGATCTTGTGTAATCCAATTTGTGGCCTATTGCTGCTGCTCTTGGCTTGATGGTGTGGAGCCTTCACAACCAAGACACGGCCTTTAATATCAACACCTAAAATACCTGCGAGTTTTTTCCTTTTGTATCTCCAGGCACCTCACAAAGCCGAACGTGCCTCCAATGCAACTTTGGTTTCGTAGATTGTAAACCACCTGAAAAAAACTTTTGAATATTTACAGTGGGGACGGCATGCCCTGTGTCTTAGGCCTCAACACTTGGGGTTTACCACCCTCAAGGATTAGCCCTCACCCTGTGGCATGCCCTCAGGGACAGACCTTCCTCTTAACTAAAACAGCCACTTCATGCTGCCCATCACCAATCATTACCCTATCGCCAAACATTTATTTACATCTTCATCATATGTGTTGTATTTTGAGTGATTTAAAATGTTATGGGAGTGGTGCCTTAAACTCTTGAAATCATCTTTGAAATGCAAAGGAAAATGAGTAATGAAAAATAACAAGAAGAAAAATAAGCTTTTCAACTTACAAAATGTGTTTTTTTTCTTTTTTTTCTTCTCTTTGGACCCCTCCTACTTTCAAAGCTTATAACTTTTTTATTTCTTGTTCATTTTAAATGATTTAAAGTTTTATGGAAGCGTCACCTTGAGTTCTACAAATCATTTTTGAACTCTAATAGCAACATACCGACAGACAAGGAATTTTGTGGGTGTTCAGGAACTGGCTTTGTAACATTCAGTGGTTTGTTTTTTTTGAGTTCTTGACCCTTTTTATTTTGGGGGGCTGTAACTTTCTCAATTCTAATATGTTTTTGATGATTTTTAGTGCGCCAAATGCACCAATAGGAGGGGTTCAAATTTTGTTTGGACACCAAAAACAACGGAGCCCTCCACTTGGATCCAGCCTACCATAAGCGATTAAGTGTTTGCTCACCGGCTGTTCTACCCTAGTACATTAATGGTTTCAATATAAATTAAATCATTTTTTTGCCAATTTTTTGAAATTTTATTTCTTATACTAAATATTGTTGTCAAAAATTTTATAATTATTATATAATTAAGAATCTGCAAGTTTTTGATTGTCAGGTTTTAACTGCAAACTAAGACAGTCTAGACACATTAGACTGTCCCATAAACAGAACAAGAATGTGTTTTTTTTTTATTTAAACCATCACCTGTCAAAAATTTCAGAATTGAAAAACCAAGTGCCAATGTTAAGAATTAAAATTTAATTAATTATTTCACAGTTTGATGCCAAATCCAATCAGGGAGTACAGAACATAGAAGATCAAAAATTTACAATTGAATCACAAACCTATTTCTTTTTTCTTTTTTCCCAAGAAATTATATGTGAAGCTATTAAATTAGCTAAGGTACCAAGTTGTCAGTCAGCTGGAGGAGGCCTTTAATGTGCCTTGAAAACCAAATTCCTTCATTTTCAAGTTCTACTACAAGCTTCGAGCATCTCCACCCCAAAGCAGCAAAAACCCTTATTTTATTAAATCTTGCAAATCAGGTAATGCAAATCCAAATCCTATTGCTCTCCAGTCAAACTGGCCTAAAATGTAATGGTCATTTTAGCATCTTTAATCAGATTTTTTCCATTGAATTTGGTCATTGGTCCAAATGCAAATGTGTAAATGGTCGTTCATTGCTTGAACTTTTCATATATTTGTGGGTGGGGGACATTGAGCATTAAACACCAACTTATTTTAATATTAAGGTGTATTTTATTGCTATGGGATGGAGGTGTTTTTAGCTTCAAGTAGTTCAAGACTAAGTCAAGGTTAGTGAAAGCACTTTGACAAAGCCAAAGAGTATGAACTCCAATGGAGCTACATGTATCACATGTAATTTATCCAAGGGAAGCAAAACCCAAAGCAAACTTAGGGACACCCATAGCTCATATGTGGGGCCTCTATCAATGTCTCTGACATCCAAATTGTGTGCAAGTGAATTCCAATGTTGGGGGCTAGACTATTTTATTTTATTTTTAAAGAACCTCCTTGTTGTTGTGTTTTTTTTTTCTAGCAATTTTTTTTCCATTGTATGAAAATAATAATAATAATAGTAATAATTCTGTCTTAAATTCCCTGTTTTTTAAGGAAAAACTTGCCAGAATTTATGTATATCAGCAATTTTTGTCACAATTGCTTACAATACGTAAAAAAACATTTAAGATTTTCTATTTTTATGTTTTGAATATCACCAGATTTGGCTAAATGTATTTAGGGATGATCACCACTTGAACAACATCATTTTTATTTATTTTAAAACATCAACCATATCTAGGTTCTTTCCAAAGAAAATAATTTCCATATTATGATCCTTTCTCTAATCGTATTTTTTTTAAAAAAAAAAAAAAAATCAATGACCCCACATGCTTCCTTCTTGATGTTCATACCAAATCTTGATTCCAAATCAAAACCTAATTCATCTTTTGTCAAGATATTTAAAACAAGAGAGGACTATTAAATTTTTCCTTCAATTTTAAACTCATTGTTATGACTGCATGTAGAACATCACTCAAGAATTAATGACCATGTGACTAGTTCACTACGCATGAGTAGTGACAACATGAAACAAATAGTTTACAATAATCTAAAAAATGTGCCATGTGTAAGGGATGGTATTATGGCCATTGAAAAAAGAAAAATTAGAAAATTAGAATAACATTATTTTTAAAATGTTAAAAAGATGACAAGTAAAAGTAAATTTGACAATGGTTGAGAATATTATTTTATTTTCATTGGGGTGTTCAATTTTTGTGGGCAAATGCCTGCATCATTACATGTTTTCATCCATTCTTTTAAATTTTTCACTAATTTTTTAGCAATGTCATAGTTAAGTGAAAATACATTATGTGGGACGTATTTTGAGCATTTTTGGGTTTATTATTACAAAATGTACTATCAATTTCTTCCACAAATGCAATGCATTTAATTTTGGTGTTTGGACCTTATAATTTTGATTTTTACAAAACTAGTGTTATTTAACCTCATTTGAAATAATAATATTAATTTAAATTAAAGGATCCATGGGTGTATTTAATGTACACAAGTTTAACAATTTAGTTAGTTTTCATTTCAAATTGCATCAACATTTGATATCATTAATCATTAAAATAATCATTAATTTAATGGATTTTAAAACAAATCCACACTAACTATGTTTGTCAACTTCCATGTGAATATGATAGTTTTCCAAAATCTCAATATACCACAAATTTATTATGTTTCTCCTTTAAAAAAATTTGAATATGAAAATTGTCAAATGGTTCTCATGGTTCAATAGATTTTCAACTTTCATAAAGGTTTTCATCATTTCAATTATTTTCAAAATATATTTGTGTTTTTTTATTCAATCTTGTAAATATTATTTTTGAACAAAAACTTTCTAATAGCACATAAATGAAATCAAATATATATATATCACTTTAATATAATGGATTATAATAATATTCGTGAAAATCCTTCATAACAATGAGATTGTTGGATTGCACCACCCAAAAAATTTATCGTAACCCTAATTTTGAGCTTGTGACCAAAATTAAAGCAACACAAAAAAGGAACATGTCAAGAACAAACTAAACCCAAAAAATGCTTAAACACATTGGTGGATTAAAAAGGAACATTTTTAAAACTCCCAAAATGAACTCACAATTTGGGAGGTGGGAGTCTTAGACTTATTATAATTTTTGGGGAAAAAAATCCAAGGGGAAAAACTATATTCAAATCAAAAAAAAATTACATCATTAAAAAGATCTCAAAGCATAAATATTGAAAGTGAACTCACATTCTCCATTTGAAGCTACGAACTAAAAATTATGGCTAAAAGAATGGTCATGAGTTAAACTATCAATTTGATTTTCGACCATTAAAACCTAAAAAATAAGGGTCAAATAGCCTCCAATCAAATGTGTAATATGGTGTTAAAAAGACCTTATTGTGGGATACAACTCTATAATCGGAAGATTTTTTAATTAAAGTTCATATGAAAAAGTTATGAACCCACAAAATTGCAAGATTCATAACTTGGAATTTCAATGTAGTTCCCATGGAAAGGTTTAATGCATAATATAAGGAGGAGAGTGGTGGCTAGTCTCTTCACAAGTTTGGGTTTTGTGGATGTAAAACCCAAAATAAGTCCATGATCCAAAATTAGCTCCATTTTTATTAACCACCAACATTATATGGATTGTGCAAATTAGTTGTTCATGAGGCGCCCATGACTGTTAGATCATGTTAATCCCATTTTGAAATTCTTACATACCCATTTTACCCTCCAAATGCATAGAATTAAAAATTGTGCCAAGCCAACCTACCTACCTTCTTATGTACCTACTTAATCACTTTAACAATCTCCCTACACACCTACCTCCTTACATACCCTAACAACCTATTACATACTTACCTACATACCTTAAAACAACCTACTTACATACCTACCCACTTAAGCTTATTTACTTACCCTAGGTCTATTTACCTACCAATTTATACCTACCTACCTATATCTACATCCCTAACTACCTACTAATTTACCAGGCAGCTAGAATTATATTTAGGTTGATTAGCTAACCATTAGTTATTACCTAGGTAACTATGTAGGTCTATTAATTAGGTAGCATATATTCCCTAACTACTATTTAATTCTTCGCTACTACATATTAATTGTACTACCTAATATTTATTAATTCCTACTCAATGGTACTTACTAAGTAAATTTTACATATACACACAACTATAAATGTTGAAAGACAAATATAAGTTAAATTTGTGAACACAATTCAATTTCAAGAAAAAAAAATTTCACAAATCATTTAAAATTTTATACATTATTGTGCACATCAATGAATAAATCTTTGAAAGATCTAGAAAAAAAAGTATTCATTTGTTTTAACTGAGTAAAACATGAAGAAAAAAAATGCATTTCAAAGTTTGAATGTTGGAAAGATTTGAAATGGAACATGTTAATAACAAAGTTTCACACTTTTTATCAAAACATAAAGGTGTGGTGAATTGGTTAAAGAGTTGGTAAGTACATATGGTTGAAGACATCAAGAATTCAACTCCCATTCCTTACATGTTTAAAGGAAAATGTGAAGATGGTGTACAACCATAGGCTATGGAATGTATGATTTGCCCACCACAACCCAGGTGGGTAGCTAGCATCTACCTATGAACTTATTTTATGACCCACCTACCTACATTTAATTAAAAAATTGGCCCAAAAACATTGTTGCCAAAAAAATTTGTTGTTTGATTTGACCAATCAAATAGCCCACCACTCGATTAATCAAAAAGATCACCATTCAAATTGATCATGTTAAAAACAACTTGACCAAAATGACTAAGTGGTTTTTTTTTACTAAAGTCCAATACAAATATTTTTTGGTCAAAATTTCCAATAGAAAATATCATGATTTGTAATAATTCCATGCACTTAAACATTAAAAGGGCATGTGAGAACTTTGGGATGGGATTAAGATGAAGGTCATAGACAAATTAAGTTACATTGTCCAAATAATACATTAATTAACACAAATTGAACTCACATGATGTTCAACTTCAATCATGGGCAACCCAAATTCATTTGATTCATACAGCCCAAACCTTTGGAAGGATGCACCATTCTTCTCCCTATAGTATATTTTGTGATTAAAAATGAATACTACATCTAAATGGTTAATTTTTTTGAAAATTTTCGAAACTATCAAGTTATGAATTTTGTTACTTTGTGGGTTCATAACTTGCACATAAAAGTTCTAATTGAAAATATCAAAAATAAATTATAATTGTAAATATATATTTTCAATGCCATATTGCACACTCTAATTATAAATCATTTGGCCTTTATTGTTTAAGCTTTAATGGTTGAACACCAAATTATCAAATTGACTCCTGACCTTTTTTTTGGATATTTAAAATGTGTTTTAAATCTTCAAATGGAATTTATAAGCCCATTTTGGATATTTAATCATTGAGACCTCTTTAATGGTTTGCAAAAAGTTCAATTTGGATAGGTTTTTTTATTTACAACCTTACCCCAAAGATTTGGGACACATGCTAAATTCCAACTCCTAAAATGGGAATCCATTTGAAAAGTTTAGAATTCACTTCCTTGCATTCTTGCCCACTTGTGGAAGTGTGCAATAATACTAGGAATTTTTTTTGATTTTTGTTTTTGTTCATGCCTCAACTTTAATTGTAAACCCAAGGTTAGGGTCACAATAACAACCCAATATAAAAACATCCTCATGACATGGACTTTTAAAAGATGTTTGTGGTCCATTGAAGGTGGCATGAAGTTGTCCAAGCTTGCTATAACTATTCTTCGATGCATGTTTGAACTATGTGTGACAACCACTTTGAAGGCAATGGAAAATCAAACTCCATTGTGGGATTTTGCTAGTTTGAAAAATGGTGGTCATCAAGTGTAATAATCACCTTCATGGGTTTGTGTGATTCAATGTTAGGTTACTATTATAATTCATGGCTTTTAAAATTGTCCACGTTGATTACCTTGTCCATTTTGATTAATGAACATGCCCATTTTGACTAAAGGCTTGTGGCTTGAATGTGAATTGCTTATTTTTGACTAATGAATTTGATTAGAATGGCTAGAATAATTATTTATCAAATTGAGTATTTAATCAAGTTGAACAAAAAATTGATCACCTTGGTTAACATGGTCAATGGGTTCTAGTTAAATGGGACATCTAATCAAGTTGGACAAAACAAAGTGACATGATTGGTTAAAATAACCAATAGTTTTTTAGTTAAATTGGACATCTTATGCTAATTGATATGCCAAACTTAGCTACTACTTAAACTAAGTAGATAACCTAAGTCTATGTACCTACCTACCTACCTACTATTTAGGCTTGGTAGGTAGATTTAAGTAAGTAAATAGCCAAGGCCTTTCTACCTACATAGGCCTACCTATGTACCTATTTACTTAATTATTACATAGGCCAAGTAAGTAGCATATGTGTACCTATCTATCTACTTAGTTAATACTTTGGCTAAGTAGGTAGCCTAGGCCTATTTACCTATATTTTAAGCTTACTTACCTATTAACATAAATGGTGATGTGAAATAAACATGTGAATTAAAAAATTTGACAAAAATTGTCACCTTTTGGAGGTGTGGTTGATTAGTAAGGACGTTTGGTTTATCATTGTGGAAGTGAAAAGTTCAATTCCTTATATTTGTATCAATGTCCATGCCTAAGACACTAGGGTAGGTAGGTTAAATAGGTTAAGTTAGGCTAGGTTTACTAGCTTCCTACCTCCTTGCCTTTTTACAACCTACTTAAAACTATAATCTACCTACTTAAAAAATATTTCAAAATAATACTATAAAAAAGAAATGATTTAAATTTAGGTTAATAAAAAAGACCACCCAATCACCATGGTGGGTCCAAACCAACTTGTCCAAATTAACAAGGCGGTCTTTTTATGCTCGTCATTTTGAATATTTTTTGATGAAAAAGTCCAATAAAAAAACCTTGTTTTTCTAATAGTGACAAGTTTGAAAAGTGGTGACCACCAATGTGTGCATGGTAGTTACAACCTTCTTTGTGTGACTCCATTGCAAGTTATGAAAATTTCCATCGTGCAAGCTTTTACAAATTTGAAAAACAAGGCCATCCAAAGTTTGAACACCAATAAATGAAGCTCACCATAAAGGAAACTAACCCTTCATTTATCTCTTGAAAATAAAGAAACTACAAATCAAAGAATCTTACTTGAATGGTCTTTTCAAAGACTATTCATTTTGAACTTGATGATTATGTTTTCATCCGCATACTTACATGATAATATAATTACCAACATGTTTTTTTCATGGTATTTTCTTATGAAAATTTCAATCATGTCTATTTTGATTGAAATCTATCATGTCCATTTTGACTAACATGTTAATTTGTGTGGCATTATTATTATTATTATTTTATTGTATTATATTATTATTATTATTATTATATTGTATTATATTATTATAATTTATAATTTGAATTTTTCAACAAGTCATTACAATGTCTAGGTTTTTAATATTTAAAAACTTCTATTGAATCACAAAGGCAAATTGGTGTTGATTTAAATGCAACTAAAAGCATTTTTTAACTCAATGTTGTTAACCTAAGTTAAAACTATTACATGGTTAATTTTAATCACATTCATAGGATGTCAAGAGTGAAATCTGAATCCTCACCTCCACAACCATATGGCAAGTCCTTAATCAACCAACCACCATGCTTCATGAAGTGATAAATTTTGTAATTACATAAATATAAACACAATGCATTTTAAAATTGTGAACATTAAAATATTATATATAATAATTTAAGTTCATAATGAAAATTTCATATGTAAGTAGGTAATGTAGGTGGTGCCTATGTGCATGGTAGTTAATAGGTAATACCTACTTACTTACCTAGCTACCTACTTACCTATTTACCTTCATTTCATTATTTAATTTAATTTTTAAATTTTCATAACTAAATTGAATCTTGTAATGCATCTAATACTTTAAGGCAAAATAATAATAATAATAATAATCATTTTAGATATTAAAATATAATTCTGAATTTCAATTGGGGTTATAAATTCAATACAATATAGTTTCATTTGATTAATTAATAATATTTTAATTTGAAATAAATTTTACACCTGAAAATTTGTGATCAATTTCACATGTATATAATTTCATAATTAAATTCTAATAAATTAAAACATCATATACATTATGCCACATAAAACATCATGTGAATAACATGTTTAGTAACAACAATCACATATGATGACACATCACCATTTATGTCATATTATACTTACTAAATTCAATCATAATGCTATCACTATGATTTTCACATATGTCCTCCATGCCTCAAAATGTGTCATTTGTAATGTTTGTTTTGATTAAAATGAAAACTAAATTTAGTCATAATAAACATTGTTATTTTCATAGTTAGTCAAAATAGACGTTATTAATCATGTCAATAAAATAAAATTCAAATATACATTCATATTAATCAAATTCAAATAATGTAGAACACATGTTTTTGTTGTAATGAATTTAATATGATATTTTATCCAAATTAATGTTTAACATTTTTGTTAAAATTTGGCATGAATTTTAAACATAATGACATTTATCCAAGCCCTTCATCTCAATATCTTTTTTCAATAAATTTGTGATGTTGTTCACTTCCCAATCATCCATAAGAATATTTAGCCAAATTTGGTGATATTGAAAATATCAAAAAAGAAAAATCTTAAACACCTTTTTTGTTGGATGCAATTGTAATGATTCTTGGTAAATTTTTAATTCAAAAATTCAAAAAAACTGCAATATAATTTCTTTCTCTAAAATAATCATATAATGACAAAAATTCACCACAAAAAAAAAATTATTCGTCTTTTTCTATTTCATAAATTCATGTTAAAATTACCCTATTGATTATACATGAAAAATTAAATTTATCAAGCATTTAACTATGTTCATGTTTTCATTCAAATGTAACCTAGGGGAAATTATTATTTCCATATTTTGTGAAACATGTGAAATAAAGGGTATTTTTTGGTGATGATATGAAGTAATAGGACATTAGAAAAATATTTTATAAGAATTAAAAATATTCTAGATATATAATCTAGGCATATTTCCATAATACAAACCTTATTCACATTTAAATAAGTTATATATATATATATCATAAATTACAACTTATATTTTTTTGCACATTGTTTGGAAAAAATTGAAGTAACTTCCACTAGAATGTAACAAAAAATATTCACCATATATGCAAATAACCAAATTAAAACATATATTCAAGTTCTTTTCAATTTTATGTCTTCATATTCATCAATATATGGCCAATTATAAAATTTCAAAATGAATTATTCAATTTCACAAAAGATTATAGATTCAAAATTTTAACATTGATCAACTACCAACTATCCATTATTTATTATTCACTAAATGACCAATGAAACATCTTGAAATTACACAAAAATCATTGAGGTGCAAAATTCACAAATATAAAAACATTATGCATTTTATTTGATTAAAATCCAATGTTTAAAACTTCTGTGATAATTCTTCAAAGTCAAGTGATTGTAGGATTTTATTACATACAACAAATCCTTGGCTACTTTCATAAGGATTGCACCCACATGTTATTCAATCCAAGGACTAACAAGGTAATTCTAAGTTGTAATGTTAAATTTGATGAAACATGCATTAGATTGGGCACTAACATAATACTTTAATGCATTTCATCTTTGGAGTAAAACATCACAACAAAAGAACTTGGTCCATGTGTTTTACTTTTGGAGCAAGACACCACAATAAAGGATTTTGAGAACTTCAAATAACTGCATGAGATTAAAGTATTGTTGAATGTGTTATAGTCATCCACAAAAAATGAATTTCAAAAATATTTTAGTTTTTTTTATACATCAAATCTAATGTAAGGAATAAGTTTCCTTCAACTTGTGATATTTTTTCAAAAATGATCAAAGCTAATGGTGAATGCAAACAATCATTAAAATTCAATTAAATAAAATTTATTTACACAACCTTAAGCTTGGGTTCATGACTGAAGCTTTGACAAGTCAAAGGGTTAAAAATAATTTAAGACAAGGAAGGCACCCAAATTCATTCCCCTTGTGAAAGGGAATTGCATGAGAATGCAAGGAATCCCAAAACTCCCAAGTGCATTTTCACTCCTAATAACTTGAAGTTTTGGGGCATCTTGTAATTTTTGAATAAAATTTGAAGGTTCAAACCTTATCCAAATTGGTCTCTTTTTAGACCATTGGAACTTTTTTGAAAAATTGATATTTAAAGTGGGGTCAAATTCCTAGTTTGAACATTTGAAATTGTTAATAGGTTTTTCTGTTCCCATTAAATTTTCAACTTTCGAATTTTCCAGCAATAGGTACATTAACACTACAAATTTTAAATCTATCTACAATTCTTAAATTCACATGTACTCAAATTGCACATAATTTCAAGAAAAATATTGCTAAAAAAAATGTTTTCATATTTCAAGTGAAAGAGAAACATAAAATCAAATTAATATCAAAAAGTTTCCTTGAACACGTCTGTCCTTTTAGTCTTTATACTAACTAATTCAAAATTTAAATAGTCATAATAGACCATTTAAATAATCTTTAACTAGTACTTAATTAACAAAACTAAAGATTTAAAAACTACACCTTGTTTAACCACATGTTTCATTACTTGTTCTGCCAACTACAAGTTTTGTAGACTATCAATTGATTATCAACCTATCAACTTGTCTACTAACCTAATGTAATGTTCCCAATCACTTTTGATAATTGATTAAGTTAATGTCACATGTTAGGTTAATATAACAGGTTAGTTAGATCATTTGTTAAATATAACAACCTACCTTAACCTATAACATGTTAGGTCACTTGTTACTAAATTTGGGTAATAGAAACGTAAGTTATAGTTGATTGTGTGGTTAAAAATCAAGATGGCACTGTGAAAAAACAGGTTGTTTTGCAACTAGCCTTGCGATTCAATTTTTAAGTTATAATTACCACTTGCAACTCACCATATATATATATACAATTCATTGTAATTCAATTGCAACTATGTTGAAACAACTCGTTTTCAATTACTATGTAACTCCACTACAACTACAGCCATTACATCCTATTAATGTTACTAATTTTCATCCATCCATTAAAATTTGACACATGGCAATATGAGGATTTTTGGATTAATTTTTTTTGAAGTATTGATCTCCATCGTCTATTACGATTATTGATGATGGTTTGAAATTATGACACACAACATGATAAAAAATTGCCACATGGCATATTAATTGAATTTTAAATTTTCTTAAAAATATACATCTATTTCAATAGTTAGCTAGGTTGATACATAGCCATAGGTAGGTAGGTTGATATGTTCTAGGACCTACATACCTACTTACTTATGAGGTAACCAAGTAAGTAAAAAAAATACCAAATTAGGTGAATTAAAAAATAATACTTTTGTATATATATTTTTTTAATTTTGTGTTTTGCCTTTAGGGTTAAGCTTTTCTGAGCTCATCCCAAAATGACATGTGTATTTTAATGTGAGAATAATAAAAAAACACCTTTTGATATAGTTTGTGACATGGGATTTAAAAACAAAAGCATATGGGTTAAATCTTTTAATTGTTTTTCAATTGCAAATTGAGTTGCAATGACATAAAGATTTTCCCACATGCTTTGTGTTTATTTTTCATTATGTAAACGATACAATTAAATTACTATTTATCTGATACTTACATGTGTGAATTAATTATTTAATATTAAATAATCTGATATAGTGATTTAAAATAATTAATTAATTTACAAGAATTAATTATCAAAATATTTTATTTTATGTTAAATAATTATTTAAAGTTTAATCAATGAACTAATTATCTAAATTGATTATTCTAACTCAAATAATTAGTTGGTTAATAACTTTAGATAATTAATATCAAATAATTAATTCTTTTACTTAATTAAATAAAAATTATTCGAAGTAATTAGTTTAATTCATCTTTTTTGTTTGTTAGTTATTTCGAATAATCAATATTTTTATTTTAAATAATTTATTATTAGATAATTAATTATAAAAATGCAGATAATTAATATTTTTATTTTTAAAAATATTAATTATTTGAATCAAATTGATTTATGATTCATATTAAAATTTGATTATTCAGTTTAAGTAATTAGTTCATAATAATTAAATAAATTAAATATTATTTAATATTTAATAAATTATTGACTAATCATACATTAATAAAAATTAAAAATGAATTTGGGTAGAAAACATCAAGGTATAAAAAGGCATATCCATTTGTACATGTAAATTGAATTTTTAATATAGTATGCACATAGCTTTTAATCTCACATTTAAATTAATTATATGTATCGTATTAATTAATTAGTTATTGAATTTATATAATTATTGATCTAGTAATTATTGATGAGATAGTAATTATCTTAATTGATCAACTTAATTCATTATTAAGTATCCCTATTTTATATAAATATTTAATTTATTATTATTTGATAGTAATTATTATTCCTATACATTCATATTATTCAATATAATTAACATAATTATTTAGTTAATTAATTTAAAAATAATTATATGAATTACACTTATTTATGTAGATTAATAGTCAAATTATTGAGACAATAATTTTTTCAAAATATTACATATGAATTTGTATCCTTATTAACTTATAAGTTGTTGCACAATAGTTACAACATAGTTGAACACTAGTAGTTGAATACAAGTGGACTAGTAGCACTATTAGTTGTGTCAACATGAATCATAATTATAAATGTATCATATAATGGGCAATGGAAATGTAGACACATAACATGATCGCATGCATATATATTGTACATTAGTTGCATCATAGTTGTTGCATCAATGACACATTTGTAATAGTTCCAAAATAGTTGTCACATGCAACTACAATGCAATTCCTCAAAAAATCAAATATGGTTAATTATGGATGAATGTATGATCTATACAGATTATCACATAGAAAACCCATTTTCAATTCACTTGTAATTATAATACAACTAACTAATTTTTTACATAACAATTTATTTATTAATTCTTCATATTTTTAAGGGGATAGTTGCACAATAATTACAATACCCAACGGATAATTGCATAATAGCTGTATATGAGTTTTTTTTGAGCTTTAATTGTAGGACAATGTGGTTTGATGAACACAATTTTTTTTAGTGTGACAATTTGACATAAGGGCCAAATCACCTCCCATTGGAAAATGTGATATGCCATTGGAAAAGTTATGTTTAAAGGTTATAGCAACATTTGAGAACTTTTGAACTAGAGTCCATATATGAAGGAGTTATGAACCCACAAAATAATGGGACTCATATCTTAAAATTTTTGAGACTTTCACTTGTAGTTGAAAGTACTATTGCGTGATACCACAAGGAATGTCACACTATCATTTTCCTAGACCACCTTGATTTTAGGAATGCTTTTCATTTTTTTGGTACAAAAATTTATTATTATTCATATACTCTTGGATTGTCCACATCATGGGTTTTCTAATGACCCATCTTAATCATAATTTGGATATGTTTTGATGTTCCTAAGCATTTCTTATATCAAAAGTCTCAAGAATCAACATAAGAACTATATAAAAAATCCTTAACAACCTTGTATAATTTTATTTCTTGTTAGAGAAAATGCCTATGACATATGCTTAGGGAAAACATCCAAAAACAATGTTAAAATGTGTATAGTGAATATTTGGTTTATGGTTGAACATTAGGAAAAATATTCATCAAAAGCCACATGAACAAGGAATGAATTTTTTTAATAAAAAATCAACTTTGATTGTTACTTGTAGGGCTTGTAAAATAAAAATATGTTTGTAATGGCTATTGATTGAAAAAATGAAACCTTGGGTACTTTTGATGTTCATCAAGAATAATCACATTCTTGTAACTCCTTCACTTCAATTACGAACATTTCTTCAGCCCCATCATCCTACAAATTTAAAAAGAGGATCTTGCATTTTATCTTGAAAATCATTTTTAAAAACCTTGGTTAAATGGATGCAACAATAAGAAATACAAAAACCAAAATTAAAATTTTAAAAAATTACCAAAATTTTTCTAAAGTGGTTCCCAATGATACCACCTAATCATACTTTCACCCTTGTAAGGGATCCTAGGAATTTATGCCACTTTGATATGTAATCCCCATCATCATCTATAAACATATTATAGGAAAAAAGTGGCACCTCCTCTTCAAGTTTGGGTTGTGGTGAACTAAATGAATCTGAATTACTCACAACTTGTTTGTGCATCATTTTGGTTCTAAACTACACTAATAATTAGTTTTTTTATATGCAATTTGAAATGTTTGTGAATTGAATTTGAGGAATTCATCTTGGTCCCATCTTAGGTTTCCCACACCTTCTTTTATAAAAGTTAACAAATGCACCTTGAGTTTGCATTATGTTGCAAAATCAGGAATTTGTAAGATTTTTTGCCCCCAATACCATTTAACACACTTATGGATACATGAAAATCAAATTAATGTGTTAAAATATTGACCAAAAAGACAAATGCAATGCTTAAATGCTTTGATGACTTCATAGTAAAAGTTGTTGATCATATTTAAGAACCAACCACTTGTAGCAAACAAGAGGTGGAAACCAACAATGTTTGAAGTTCAATGGATTCCATTTCACACAATCAAATTTGGCAATTAACTAAATTACCCGTCAAGAATAGGCCAATAACAATTAAGTGGATCTACAAGGTTAAAAACAATTCCATTAATAAACCTTCAAAGTATAAGGTTAGGTTAGTGGTTGGCAAAAGATTTGAGCAAAGGGAGGGTTTAGACTTTTGAAAAACCTTTGCACTAATGGTCAAATGGAGCACAATTAGATTTGTGAAAGTTCTTGTAGCATATTGCATAATTGAAAAAATCTCATATATGAATGTTAAAATAATGTTTTTGAAATTTGACCTTTAGGAGAGGCTATACATGAAACAACTTTATGGATTCATAAAGTATTTACTAAATGGACATTTGGTTTATAATAAGTTCAAGAATGAATTGTATGGGCTTTGATAAGTTCTTCAAGCCTAATATGAGAAGATTGATAAAATTTTCAGAAATTTGCATATGGTTAAATGTGGAGCAAACTTCAATTTCTACTATTGGCATTGTGAAGGGATAATTTTATAATCAGATTTTATTTGGATGATTGGTCATCATGGATGGGCTATTTAGAAGAGAAAATTATTTAAATCAAGTGCAACTAATAATTGATAATTTGAAATGACAAAATTAAAGTTACTTAAATTTTGTTTAGTCATTACTTTCATTTTTATTAAAAAAAAAGGGAGTATCATATTTCAAAGAACATACATTGAACACAATGTCCCAAGTGAAACATTTGGATGGTTTACAATTTGACCAAGGAGCCAATGGCATAATGCACAATATTCATAGTAGACATAAGTGATCAAAATGTGACACCATTACCTATAGGAACATTTATGGTTGGCAAATTAGTATAAATCTTGGTAATATTAAACAAAATATTAATTTTTGCATTTCAACAAACTACACTATTTTAATGCAATGAAACACATTTTGGAATATGTAAAAGGTACCTTAGACTATGAAATTTTCCATAGGATTCATAAAAAATAAATAGATTCATTCAAAAGCTTTTGTGGACACCAATTGGGGCAAGTGGTACATGATGTTAAAAATCAATAGTGGTTACATTCTCAAAATTGGAAACTACCCAATGTTTTAGGTTTGATTATCAAGTACCCAATTGACAAGGTTTGAACTTTGCACATGTAAAAATGTTAAATTAAAATTGAATCAAGAATCAACCTCCTAGTGAAATTCAAACCAAAACCAAACCTCAAACCCACACTCTAGATAACAATTGAATTGAAACATGAACATGGCTATGTACACCTTGTTAACATAGGTCATGACTTCCTAAATAAGCAAGTTCTATAAATTTATAGAATTTGCATGCAAGTAATTGACTTATTAATTAAATGGAAACCTTTAATTGATTTCACAACATGAATATTTACATAGTCTCCAATCTCTAGATGTATTTATGTAGGTGGAATCAAACTTTGTGTTTGAATTGAACTTGTTTTGAACTATTCTTAAATAATCAATACCAAATGTTGAGGAAAATGAAGATTTAATCTTTGAACTAGGTTATTTAATACAAATAGCTGGGACTACAAATGTTCTATCAAATTTTTAAATAAGTTAGAATCAAGATTGGAGGTTCTTTCCAAAACCAAGGATCCATTATCAAATTTCAAGGTTCTTATGTTATTGTAGTATTATATACATCAGTCCAAGAAAATTTTCACCTTTTATGTCACACCTAAGTTAAAGACCCAAGGAAAAAAAAATCATTGTGGATTATCTTGGGTAGTAATCAAATTTATATTAGCTTAAGCAATTTGGTGCACAAGTGACAATTCAATAATTATGCAAATTGGAAGAGTGGAGGGCACCAAAAGTGAGTGTATGCATGCTTGTGTGAATAGGAATAGAGGATGGCCACCCAATGAAGCATTAGTGTGTGTACATGTGTGAATGGGGAATCGGAAATGGGCACCCAATGGACACTCCTCTTTCCATTGAGGAGTTGCACTTTCAACTTTGAAACTTTTTGCTTTCCTCAAATGTTCCATATTTGCAATTCAACTTTGCAAGAATTTCAAGATGCCCCCCTAGCTGCACCTTCAGCATGGGCATCATCTAAAGGTGCATTCACACTTGGTGTTAGGGACTCTAGTATTGAGTCCCCTAACACCATGATGCTAGTCATTTAGGACTTACATCTACTTGCCCTGAACATTTTATGTTAAGCTAACACTCACTTAACATCAAGCTATTGTCCATTTAACATTGAGTGCCACCTAGGATGCCACCTAGATTTTCATTTAACACTGACTTAACATCAAATGTGAATGCACCATAATGCTAATTGAAAGGAAGGAACGCATGCATCTTCCATGAAAGCAACTGAAACTTCCAAAGCTGAAGGTGCAGCTCCTCACTCAATGGAAAGACTTCTTAGTGTGTGTATGTGTGAATTGGAAGAGTGGATGGGCACCCAATGAATGAAAAGTACGTGTGTGCATGGGAATGGGGAGATTAGTAGTTTGGGTGAGAGAAGTAAGTCTTTTGAATGCATGTGAACAGGACCAGGGCCAGGGTGAACCGGCACCCACGTTGGTACCTTTCATCTTTTTGAATGAGGCCCAAAAAATATTAGAATTAAACTCAGAGACCCTGATTGAGTTAAAGCATGGGATATTTGTATATTAGAATTAATTTAAATGGATTTGGGATTTTGGCCATATTAAGCCCAAAAAATGTTAGATTTGAACTTAGAGACCCTGATTTAGTCTAAGCGAGGGATATTTGTAATATTTGGGATTTTGGCCATATTAAGCTCAAGAAATATTAGATTTGAACTTAGAGACCCTGATTTAGTCGAAGTGAGGGATATTCATAATATTTGGAAAAAAATGAAATGGATTTTGGGATTTTGGTCATATTAAGCTCAAAAAATGTTAGTTTAAAAACTCAGAGACCCTGATTTAGTCTAAGCATGGAATATTTGTAATATTTGAAAATAA
>Ga0116227_10007341_pt1 | contig 21604 bp, 25 predicted proteins | sample S1TSphgellanicum_FD_89693 | JGI IMG/M metagenome (GOLD analysis project Ga0116227, IMG submission 89693) | Host-associated microbial communities from peat moss isolated from Minnesota, USA - S1T2_Fb - Sphagnum magellanicum MG | ecosystem: Host-associated > Plants > Peat moss > Unclassified...
AAAAATAATTCATATTTTAAAAAAAAAAATAAAAAGTGTAAATAATAATTTTAAAATACATTTTATAAACAATATATATATGTATATATAATATATATATATATATATATATATATATATATATAATTTTAATACATACATTAAAATACACCCTTATGTCATTGTAGAATACCTTTAGGATGTAACTAATTTCGTGACTATTATGATTAATGGGACATATCAACCTATTAATAAATGAAAATAAATGTAAAATTGATGCAACCAATAGGATGAAATTTTCTAATAGTTGCATCATAGTTGTGAAAAAGACCAAAATAATTGAAATGTTTTGTAATTACAAGTATTCCCAAATCTAATCGTAAACGACTACAAGTCGCATGTAGTTATAAATGGAATGGTTACATTTTGGCTAATTTCTACTAGTGTTAGCCTATGTGAAGTAACATATTCTACCCTAGTTTAACCTATAATAGGTTACCTATTATAGTTTAGCCTAAGATAGACTATAATTAATTATTTTTATATAATATCTAATTGTTGTAATTATAACATTTAATTATTTTCATTATAATATTTGGTTATTGTAATTATGATATATCTTTATTGAACAAATGGAAAATTGCCACCTATTTGATGGCCATTGGTTCTTTAAATTACCATGTGGTTAAATCCTAACCACCCATCAATCGCACATTTGGTAACATGCGACTATCCCAAATGTAATTATAAATGTAATCATAGATTAGGGTTCCATGTCATACTAAGGATCATCTATGGTAATGGATGAATTTTTTGGCGTAATCATAAGGTTTGCGACTACAATTTCAACTTCATGGGCGTGTCATGTCTTTTATAATTGACTGTCTTATGGCATTTGTTTAAGGCAATTAAACTATTTTTAGTTACATGTGTCCATTACAACTACAAATGAGTCACAAATCTAGTTGTTGATTTTCAAATTTCGTCTAATGAAAACATGTTTGAAATTTGAAAACCCAACCAATTTAAAACATATTTTTAATCCATTTTTCTTATATTAAAATTCTTCAAACTTTATGTGTAGCTAACCATAAAAGCAATGGAGTGCACTATTGTTTCATAACGAAAATTAAAAAAGTTTTGAACATGGTTTTTCATCTTTATGCCATAAATGTGACTATGACTACATGGTGGATATTTTTTTGGCATACTTTACAATGTTTTCACTTAGAAACCATTGCCATCCTTGGGGTAATTAGTATCATTGGGGACTAAAAAATGAAGGAACATGTGCTTAGGCTAATGGATCCATTGCACCAATAATTGGTGTGTTTTGAGATTGACCTACAAAAGAAATCATGGAAAAATAAACACATCAATTATAAAGGAACCAATGCCTTTAAATTTGAAGCAAATACATTTTAAATTTAGAATGTTAAAAAGTTCAAAAATTATATTATGGAGTTTTAGCAAACTTCCTATAGTGGGAATTATTGTTAGAATAGTTACAATTTGCATTGAGGTTGTGGATTTAAGAGTTAGTGCCATGATCCCAAGTTCTGCAACCATATTTAAATCTTTTTTAGGTTTTGTTGCCTTAGTTATCATCCTTTCATCACTAGAACACAATTTGTTTTGGTATGAAAAGGCACAAACTACTACTTGTATGGGTTCTCGTGGCACCAAGTTGATTTTTTGCATTCTCCAACGTTTTAATTATTGCCACTTCACCTTTGCACCCATCACAAACATAAATTCTTCACATAAGCATGGTCACTAATGGATTGATCAGATGATTCTTTACAATTCATTTAGTTAGTTATAATTAAGTTTATAATGACCTTTAAACATGTGTGTAATTAAATAATAAAGAAAACTACAAAATTGAAACAACATAACCATTCTGAAGACATTCACATACTAACATTAGTTTATGTAGGATGTTTACAAGACTTTTGTAAATTGTGCACATGGACATGTTCAATAAACATGATTAACAATATAACTCACCACTTGTCACTACTTTGATTTACAAATAAACATGTATTGCATTGAGTAAACAACTAGACAATAAGGATGGTTTCTAAATTGTAAAATGAATTGGGAACACATATTAGTGGTTAGTGGCGGATATGTTGAATGCAATATTCTCCAACCAAAATCGCACATAATTTTTTTCAAACATGAATAAATTTTATAGGTGTAAACCTTAAACCTTGGGTGAAAACATAGTCAAAGGAACCAAGGGCACTAAGGTAAAAGTCCTTTTCCAAATACTACACATGACATGTGTCATTTTTACATTAGTTTAAAATTTGAAAATTTGTATTTCGGACACCCAATTTCACATTGCATGTTATATATAAATATTTTTTGACTATAAATTGCTTTTATATCATATATATTATGCATTCATGCCCTCTATGACATAAATATGAACAATTTTTGTTAAGGCCACATTTTTAAAATCCATAATTTTTAAGGTCAAAAATACATTTGAACCAAATGTGCTCAAAATGGTTAAATAAGCAATTTCCATTCATTCAAGTCATTTTTCCCTTCTAATCATCAATGTTAAAATCCTCTCCAACTTTTAGAGGAATGGTGCACATTTGGTAGGAAAAAAGGATGTTTGAAAAAAATAAAGATTGTCCATTCTCGAGGTTTGAGTGCTTTGAACATGCAAAAACATTTTTGATATGTGTCAAATTTTGAACATATAAACTTTGCAATTAATGGAAAATATTCCACAAAAAATATGATAATCCAAATTATTATGCTTCCCCTATGATCTTTGAAACATACGAAAATGCAATTTTAAGGAATGTCCACTCACTTGGGTGGCTCCTTTGATTATGTTTTTACCCCCTTTGACCCAAAGTTTGAAGTCATAATTTTAAGGTGTTGAAAAAACATGTCCTTCAATAGTCCTATGCAATTCAAAAGTATAGTGATATTGGCATCAGAGATCGACTTATTAAATTAGAAAAAGTGGAACCAATTAACATCTACAAATGCCAAACAGTTCAAGTGAGGATCACAACAAGGCCAATAGTCAAGAATAGTTTAACCTTTTTTATTACTATTTGGTTCAAAGGGAACATTGTAATAGTCACAATGTATAAGTTCACAAATGTGACAGGAGGAAAACAACAACTTCAAACCCAACACAATGAAAATGTGTCGCACCACAAGGTTTGTCCTCCAAGTCACATGTAATATAGGTTATGGAAACCCAAATGAATAAGACAAATTAGTGTCCTACATCCAACATGATGGTTCCATGCCAGAGTCTTTGGAGTAGCAATCACTTCATGAAAGACAATTATTGGCTTAAAGGTTTTGAAACAATTTGGTAACTGAATGTATTTTAATAAGTCTCAACAATCATGCCCTTGTCCTCTTTATTGAAACTTGCATAATACAAAACCCTTTCTCATGCCAAATGAAGTGGGGAGTTGCAACCATAATTCCCAGAAGGAATATTCAATTTCAACAACAATGGGCACCACAAACTTGTAGGCATTGAAGCAATTAAAGGAGCTGCACAATTCTTGGAAATAGTATTTGGTGTCAACCCTAAACCCTAAAACAAACTTATAGGCATTAATAAAGAAATGAAAAGTTGTAGCCAAAGTTGGTCCTAGGATCATTCAATTTGAATAACCTTAAACACAAGTTCTTGTGAATATTGATAGACATTCATGTCCTAAGTTTAACTTTGTCACAAAACTAATTAGAAAAAATCTATACTACCATCATTTAAGTTGGAACAAACTTGGTAATGGTAGGTTAAAAAATGCAAGACAAAGTACTTCTTATTCACCATAAAAGGATGAAGAAACATGCTTCAACTTGTTGATGTTGAAAGATTTGTCATTATAACCAATGGCACCAGAGGTACCAAAGGAGAATGCAATGGAGCTAGTAAAGGATCTTTTATCCAACACAAAGGAATTAGTCAACATAACAACACAATTGAAGCACCTTGCAAAAGAATTAATATGCATGGCAATGCAATTGATGCACCCATGTGATTTTCTTCCAATCCCTAGAAATGAACTTGTCCAATTCTCCTTTTGATCCTAACAAATGAATTCATGCATCCAAATTTATTTGTTAAGATTGAAGGGGAATTGGATTTCTTCATTCCAAAATACTTGCACCTTATTTGATACTTTGCTTCCGCTACCCTTTTCCTTAGGCCTTGGAGAATCTAAAGGTGGTGAATTGGAAAATGAATAGTCATGGGGCTTGTAGGTCCTCCTTGGGCATTTCTTGCAACTTGAATCATTATTTTTTAAGAATGAAAACCCTTCCAAAAGTATGTTTTCATTTTGCTATGTCATCAAGTATTCAAAAGATACCTTTTATATGCACATAAATTGTAATTAAATTTTGTAAGTTGGTAATGGATATCGTTAATTATTTTCTAATACATACTTGGCTTGGAATTATTGAATTTCAATTCCTAAATGTAAAAACCCAAGACTTTATTTAGCAAATGTGACAAGTACACAATTTTTGCAAAGTATCAAAAATGTACATTAAAAAAAACAATATACATAATTTTAAATTCTTAAAAACATGCCCATGTCATATTTTATACAATCATATAATTTTAATTAATTCAATATCCAAAAATTTGATGTACTTTCAAGCTTGCCTTTCATGAATATTTTATTTTTGCATGTTTAGGACTATTTTTTTAACATACTTTACCATGTTTGAACCCTAATGTCAAACACCTATCTAAAAACCCTCTATCCAACGGTGATCATCTATTTGCTTAGATTGAAGGATACTTGTTACTTATTTATATAACCCTTTGAGATTACACATGTGCACCCAGAAGCTCTTAGAATTTTGGAATATTATTCCTATGTAGAAATGACCTCCATATGTGTCTTTTGTTATTAAAATTATTCAATTTACACAATTTGAACCTTTTCAAAAGTATGTTTTCATTGCAGCAAAAAATAACATGCGTAACATATTTATTCTATGTATATAATTTGCATTTTTAATTTTAAACTTTGAATTACATGTTTTAAATAATTATCAAATGAACCATATGCTTGGTTTCATAAATGGTTACTTGTGCAAAAAGAAATGGTTACTTATAGGCAATTGTGACAATAACATAGTTTTGGAAAGCATGTAACAAATAGGTATTTTCTAATGTTCATTTTAAATCTCTAAACTCAAAAAATATTTCATCCCACATTTGATTGTTTCATATGATTCAAAATTTCAAACTTAATAATCATCTTCTACTTTTAAAAGCTTTTCTTTACATAATTTTGGTTTTTTGCTTTCAAGGACTACTTTTTTTGGCATACTTTAACATGCTTGGACCCTTTAGCAATTTAGAACCATTGAATGCCACGTGGCTGGGTTGGTACATAGAAGAATATTTGATTATGTTAAAGAATATTCATCCATGTCATCATAATATGTTAGAGAATATATTTTCTAACGTGGACAAAATTTATTTAAAATATTCTTTCATGTTCATGAAACATTGTTCATTACTCATGTTCACTTACTCACGAAACAACATCCCCTTTAACAATCTAACCTTCATGTAACAAGGAGGTTTGAATAGTAAAACAACAATTGAAAAGTTCATTTGTTGGTGTAGATGAAGCCTTTTTTTTCAAGGTTGCCACATTGGAATAACATCATAATTAAAGGAGAAACATTTTCCTTTTATGATGGGGCAACATTACATGAACCATAGAACTAATCTAGTTCTATCTAGTAAGTATTATCCAATCTTCCAATGGTGGTTAGGTTGGAGGATTTGTTCCAATTTTTGTATTTTTACTTTTCAAGTTCTCCCAAATGACATTTGGAATTCATTAAACTTGCCGATATTGTGAAAACAAGAGGATTCAAGATCTTGAAGAATGTCAAGACAAGGTGAATATCAATGTTGGAGCCTTTGAAATGTGTCTTGGCAAAACACAATACAATGATTATCAAAATGTCACAAGACAACATTGTAATTTTTCAAGCACGATTGAATTTTAATCTCCTTTGTGATATCAAAACATTGTTGGCATTGTCTTGTGTGTTGAATTCTTTGATCAAATTTGCCCAAGGAAGAGATGTTTTCATTTTAAATCTTGTGGTAATTTAAAAAAATTGCTAAGTAGATTTGTTTTTTTATGTACATTGACTTTATGAGCAACTATCAACATGAGTATTTTCAAGTTTTTGGTGATGTGGTGGAAAATATTTTTACCACAATTACCCAAGATTAGGTAATCGATTTCAGCATTGGTACACAAAATTTGGGAATCAATTTTCCAATTCATTGATACTTTCCACATGCCTAGTCACAAGTATCTACTTCACATTTTTTATGCAAATTGTTAATGCTAGTTAGTTAATGTGTAATGATGTTTTCATAACATCCATCATGGAATTGAAGTGTTCATGTTCTAATGTAGTAGACATGTTTATCAATAAATTGGAGAAGTGATTCCCAAATTTTGAATTGATGAATAGTCTAAGCATTATGTTTTCACAATTTTGGATGCATCATGATGCTGATTCATCTTTTTCCTTGCATTTTGGTGTCATCAAAAAACATTATTATGAAATAGAGATTGTGAAGCCTTCATTTTAACAAATTACAAAGCCTTTAAATGCCAACATCTTGGACCTACAAATATGTATGTTCAAGTTGACTATGAAAATGCAAACACCCAAGGCAATGAATGAACCATTTGACACCAATCCAATGACCAAATTATGATATGTGATTAATAACAATGCCTTGTTAATTCAAAGACTAAGTGGGTATATGAAATTAGTTGAGACAGCCATTGTTTCAGTGCTTGAATCTGTAGAAGATGAACAAACTTTCTCCATTTTGGCATTCATGAAAGACAATCCATTGGGGCCACACTTGGACACTATTGTTCGCATGTTTGCACAAGAGTCTTTACTCAAGAGACTTTCCCTTACAAAGATATAATTACAAGTTGAAAAGATCGAAATGTGTGATTTGGTGTGATAACCTAATTAATTTTGTCCATTTTGTTATTGTTTTTGGATTTTAGCATTTTTGTTTTCACCATTAGGATAAGTTTGAGCCTTGGTCCTTGATTACTTGGTGATTATTTAGTTTTCCAACATTTGTGTGGTGGGTGGGATTTTGAGTTACATTGGGTAAAGTCTAATATTAGACTTGAGTTCAATTTTCTCTCAATGTTTATAATTTTTGCATGTTTGAACTTGTGGCTTTTTATGTTTTGCATGAGTTTATGACTTTCATTTGTTTTCAATTACTTTATGAATTTTGCTATTCTCTATGTTGTAGTGTAGCCAATTTCAATTCTTTCAAAATAATCATTGTAGTCACATTTTAGATTTATTTGTTAGGTGGATGCTAGTTGAACTTAGGTCATGAAATTTTTTATGGCCACTTTGGACCCACTTTCATTGAATGACCACTTTGATTGAATCAAGATCACCAAAAAAAAAAGGGTTGCCAAAATTAGAATCGGCAAGTGGCAAAGGAGCCACAATGTGTTCCTACTCCAAACTCACCTCAAAAGCCACTTAGGCATATTTGAAGGTAACCCTGTTGCCACTCGCCCATATTTTATAATTTAAAAAAAAAACTCCTAGTATTTATAAAAAAAGAAAACAGAAAGAAAAAGCCCATCAAGACACTTCATCCATCCAAAATGACGAAGCCGTCGGTCTGTGTACAGACTGCAGTTGGGAAGGAGCGGGTGTTCGCGGGGGTTTATGGTGTTTTAGGGTTACGTCCGATGGGGTTACCGATTTCTCCTGCGCTTTGTCACTATCCTCGCGTCCTTCTTCTTCGTCAGAAATGGCGATAGTCGACAACAGCATGGTCGCAGCGATGTTGAACTTCACATTTGGAGAACATCGATTCCAACCTTGCCGATTCCATTGACCGATAAAGAACTCGAATCATAAAGACAAGAAAAAGGACAAGAACAAGAAGGTTTTCATAACTTTCTTGGTGTGTGTTTGGATCCTCCTGGTCTGTGATCTGTTCCTAAGTATATGTATGTATGTCGTGAGGTTTTATGAATGAGCAAGCAGCCAGCAAGCAAGCAAGCAACGGCGAGTGCTGACTTGAGTCCCGCCGTATTGACGAGACGAAAGAGAGTTGTGTTATTATTGGTAACTCGGGGTTTCGGTGGCCATGGCGGCGGCGGCTCCCCGTACCACTCTGCTTTTCGCCGATTCCTTCCGGCATGATCGGCTGTGCCAACATGTTGATGAGGTAAATGTTTGGAGTCGTCATTTTTTCCTCCAGCAGTTGTTTTGTGATGCTTGGTAGTAATTTCGCTTTGGTTTCAAGAAGACAGTTATTCGCTCAAGCAGTATAGAATCTCCAACATACGGGAAGCAAAATCTACTCTTTAATTCCATGTGTCAAAATACACAAACGGACTGATCCAAGGACAAGCGATTGATTCTACAATTCTTTTAGGGTTTGGAGAGAATGGGTTTATATAAGGTTGAAGCCTAAGGTCCTCTGCAAATTCTAGGGTTTTGGTTTCAGTCTTTTCTTGGTGTTTTTTTTTTCCAATTGCTCATGGCTTGTCTGGAAGTGCTCAGGCAGATGATTACAGAGCTTGGCATTGCTCAAAAGTATGATCTTTCATTGCTTCTTGTCTCTCTCTTACATTGCAAAAAAATTGTGTTTATTTTTTGGAGAAGAAGGGCTGAGTTGAGCAGCAATTGTGGACTCCGTTTTTCTTGCAGGTGCGGTTTACAGAACCAGTGGTGATTACTGCATGTGAGGTGGTGGAGCTGCAACAGCAGTCTCTTTGCCCTTCTATCTCACTTACAGGGTGAGTTAGGGAGTACACCAGATCTATCTCAGAATACCTTTTTCTTTGATAAAAATGTGGCTGGGTAAAAAGAAAGAAAATAGGCTTCTGATCAAATCATTTTGTGTGGGGAAGCATAGTGTTGCTGTTAAGAATTTTGCACCTCACATTGTGTGTATGGACAGTAGTTTAGGTTTACAATGTATGTGTGCAAGCTACCTGCTTGTACACAACTTGGTTTCTGGGCACTATGACTGCAGAGTCTGTCTGTGTTTGAAGTGCTTTGTAGTATGGTGTGTGAATTTGTTGAACCTTGTGGCTTCAAATTGCAGGTGCAGCAACCCAGAGTCATGTGCAGTCGAAATCTTTGTGCGCACGGGTGGAGATGCTCGCTTCCAGCCCTTGGGTCCTGCATTTTTGCACTCTCCTGCTGCAACCTCTTTCTTGGATGTCCAGGTGATGCATCAAGCAGTGTTCTGGTCTGCACAATCTCATTAACCCACCCACCGAAGAAGTTCAACCAGAACTCTCTGGGTCCATGTTACAAGTGTTGTGTGGGTCAGGCATCGTGCCACAAACTGGACCATGTGTGCCTATCTCTTTGTCTTGACAATCAGCTTACAAACTGCCTGTTTTTATCTCATGAATGTGCAGGCAGCTGTCACAGAGCATGTTGTCCTGCGAGGCAGTTACAAATCACTTACACTGGTGATTTATGGTAACCTTGCCAGTGAGCTTTCTTCAGATCACAATCTGGACCCTGATGTGTTTTTGTCTGCTGAAGCCACCTCTCTACAACAGCATCTGCAAGACACTGATACAGAGACTGCAACTGTTCCACAGAGTCTGCATTTGGTGGTGCCTCCAAGTGCAGAGCAGGTGGACCTACTGAAGCGCTTGCTGCAATGTGTGGACCCCAAGGACACCACCCACCAGCTGGTGCCAGCACTCTTGGCTGCTGCAGCTGTCTGGCACTTACCCCAGCAGCATGCAGTTAACAGCAGTGCTACATGGTATGCTGCTGCTGGAAAGCCTGGCCTCTCTGATGGCCCTACTGCACCTTTGGTTTCTGATGCAAGTTCAGAGCTCGTGGAGCTGCGGGAGTGGGTACAGCAAAGGGAAGATGAGGGCAAGGTGACAACCGGTGACCAAGAAGAGAATGTTCTTCTGGACCTTACACTGCACTGGCTACAGGCTGGTCTAGAGCCATCACCAGTGCTTGACTCTCAGTTATCCACTGTATGTTTTACTTACCATAACTCTCAGGCAGCAGATGTGATAGCTTATATCAAATCCTAAACCTTTGTATGCACTAGCTCTATGATGTTTTCAAGCTGAGAAATTTGCAACCAGAATCAGTGCAAAACTGAGACCCTTGTACTCTGAATGTCATGGGCAAGTTTGCTGCCTGTGTTGGTTGTGGCAACACCATTGCCAGAAATCATTTATTCAACATGATAGACATAAATTATTGCACTGCAGGTGGAGATGTTGATAGGGGGCCTGGCTGCAGCACAGCTTCTCTGCACAAACTATGCAGATGATGTTTCACTGTTTTTGGAGGCAGGTGGAATGGGGCTGCTTTTACAGGTAGTGCAGGAAGTGGCTAGGACCTCTGCACTGCTCTTGTTTGCTCTTACTGCCATAGATTGTGCATGCCGTCATGGGCAAGCATGTGAGGCTCTGGTCTCACAGGGCAAGGAACCACTGCTTGTGCTATTGGAGCAAAAACAACAACCACCAGTGGGGCAACTTCTCAGGCGTATTCTACGTCGCCTGAGTGTGTACCAGATTGCTACTGCTTTTGAGGTATTTTACTTCTCATGTCCCTCTCTTCTCACATGCTGCTTTAGACTCAGTTATATTACATGGTGAATCCCTTCACCCCTGGAAGATGACTCTGACAATGCTTTTGCTCAATGATGCAGTTGACTGTGCAGCAACTGACGAAGGAGTCATCATCAAAGAGAATTACTGCTGAGGAGGCTGTGGCTATTGATGAAGTGACAATTTTGCTGACAGAACTCTTGGTGAGCCCTGATTTCATCTGGTGCTGGTGGGTAAACAGTGGAAAGCTAAGTAGCACCATGATGAAGGAACCTTAATATGTGCATGATGTCCTTAGCTTTTGAGGGAATGTGGGTGAATCAGGGTGCACTGGGGGTTAAGGGTCTCACAGAGGAGGATGGTGGGGTGTTTCATGATGCTGGTTTTTCCAACATGGGCTTGCTGACCTCATCACTCCCAGGGGGCTCCATCACATCCAAGGCCAGTGTGGCATCAGAGGAAATTGATCCGTCAGTGCTGTCCCTACTCCAGGTTTTGCTACACTTTCATTGCACCAGCCATGCAAGCCTAGATTCTGTGTGAAACTGATGTTGCTGCTTGTATCCAGCTCTTACCAGTGTTGTCCATGTTGACAGCAGCACCCATTTGTAATCTAAAATTGACAAGGAATTAGTGTATGTATGTAGGAGAGGTGCTTGGTTCCATCACTGGCAGCATTAATATCACATGCCAGGTTATGGATAGTGGATGGGAAGACAACAGCTGCAGGTGTGGAGTTCCTGGCAGCTATTCAGAGACTGTTGCTTCATCTTCTCAGGTGTCGTCCAGGTCTGTATAAAGCATTTAGGTGGATTTTAACCTTGTTATAATTCCATTGTCTTGTGATTAGGATGGGATGCTCTAAGTGGATGGTGTTAGTACCTCTCTTATGTGTGGAAGTTTTTTGTATGTCAACATTCCCATTGTATCTTTGTTTCTTGATGTAGAAGAAATTTCAACCTTACATCAATCAAGTTACACATGATAGAAGCTTCTGCTGAAGGCAAGTAATGAGATTCTTTGGTTTTTCTGACAGGACTGCTGTTCATTGGTGCTGATAAAAAGGCAGCTACAGCAATAACAGATGGGCTCAGACTAATGCAGAATGTGCAAGAAATGGATATTTTGCCATTTCATCATGTAGCAGTTTTGACCTCAGTGGGATTATTATGTCGGCCTTGTGATCTGGCAGGGATGCTTCAGAGTAGCATTTCTGTGGTTGGTTTCTCTATACTGCCTGTTCTTTCCAAATAGTAGTGGCTTCTGTTTCTTGCTTTCTGTGCTCATATTTTACTCAGCTGGCAAGGTGATTTTGTTGCAAGCACTTGCATTCACAGACTTGTGTTGGCTATGCAGATGACTGCAATGGATCGCTTGATAGGTGCAGACAAAGGATCAGAAGCTGCATTTGGGTCTCTTTGGGACCTTGCTGCTATAGCAAGGTCTGTCAGAATGTCCTGTAATTTGTGAATGGCAGTGTAATGGATGGGTTATGGTTCAGCATTGCAGTGGTTAGGGTGAGCAGTGGTTGCCATTGGAGCTTAATTATGCTTAGTTGTGCTGGGTGGTGGGATCCAGATCGGAGGCTGGCAGGCAAGCAGTTTTGGCAGTGGTACAATTTCCAGAGGTAATGCAATCTTGCATTCCTTCCTATTGACCTTTTCATTCAAGAGTGTGGGTTGGTTGCATCTGACATTTCACCCACTGGCATTCAGGTTTTGGCCGTCCTAATGGAAAGTCTGAATACTGCACCACAACAGCCTGCACTAGCACCAGGTGGGTATGCTTCCAGCTAGTCCTTTTTGAAGTTTGGAGAAGGCATGTCTAGGTGAGCTAAGCAAAACTAGGGTGGTGTTTGAGCAGGAGGAGAGGCAGGAATGAATTTGGCTGCAGATGTGCTTCAGAAGGTGCTTTGGGATGCAGCACCCACAACCCTGCTGGCATGGACAAGGCATGCACCAACTTTGCAGCATCTGTTGCAGGAGGCTTGCAGTAGTGAGGCTTCCATCTTTGGTCAGATCCTTGACTGGGTTGAGCCAGCTGCTGTCTTTGAAAAAAAGGGAGCAGTTGGTCTTCTTCGATATGCAGCAGCTTTGATTGGAACACAAAACAGCAGTGCTGGGTCACACATGGATGGTCCCCTGGATGATGATCCCAGTAACATACGAGAGCATGCAGCTGACACTGAGCTTCCCACAGTTCTTTCCAGAGGGTTGTCTTCTCCACTGATTTATGAGTCAGCTATGCAACCATTAACCATTTCTCTGAGGCTCCTGGCATCACTTTCTGCTGACCCGGTATGTACTTAATTTCACCCTGACTTCCATGTGCTTACATTTAAAGCAAGAAATTTGATTGATGAAGTGTTTCATTGGTTTTTGAAGGGTGTTGCAGCGGAGCTCTATGGAGAGGGTGGAATGGGTGTTGTGAGTGCAGTTCTTGAGCATTCTGTAGCCGCTCTGCAAGCCCCTCTGAGTGATTATGGTGAGCCTGCAATCCTTTGTGTACCGTTCTTTCTAACTTTTAATTTGACTGGTTAGTGGAGTGTTAAGGGGAGGTCCTTGGAACTCAGATGAGGAGGAAGGGGAAGGGGAAGAAGAGGACGGGAGGATGGAGCAAAACAAGGAGGGTGCTCTGCTTGTCATGTTGTTGCCTACTCTCTTGTTCCTGCAGACTTTGCTTAAGCGGCTCCAGGTGTGCTCTCTGTTCAATTGTTGTAAGTTGTAGTCTGGGATCAACTTTTACTTAATGTTAGCCTGGAATGACTGTATGTCTATTGTGGCCAAGTATTGTGAAGGTCATAGGATGCAATGGTGGTGCTGTGGTCAGTTTTGTGTACATTTATCTGCATGCAGATTTGCAAGCTGGTCAAGAAGCTAGGAGATTGTTTGTCACATGTGATGTTGGGAGGGACTTGGGTGGCACTGCTCAGTTCTTTACTCCAGACCTTGTCCTGGAGTAAAGACCGAACATTATGATTGAGTTTTGGAACCTACAGTGCATGTACTGGAAAGTACAATGTTGTGAGCAACTTACTATTCAGTGCATGCTCATGTACCTTGGCTTTTTGTGTGACGCCATGTGTAACAGCTGCTTGCTGGCATCAGGCTTGCGATAGCTCCTCGGAAGTTCAATCGTATTGAGTGTGTCCATGAATGCAGGGGGCAGTGCAACAGTATTGCAACACAAAACTACTGGACATGTTGCTGCGACTTCATTACTCTGTCAGGTAGCTCTTGGCTTGCTTGTGGTGCATTACTCAAGGCCTGCTTGAACTGCTAGCTTGTCAGATCCAAGGCAGGAATTTTATATGTTTGAGTTTGGCAGTGCAAAACCAGAGGCATATGGAGCAGTTCCACCCTACGCATGGACAGGGGGAGTGTTGGAGGTGGGAGCTGTACGACAGGTGTTGGCATCAATAATAGCCTGCTGGCCCATCTTTGGCTGGACTCCTGCTCTGCTACCACGACTGCTGGGGTCAAACCCAACCTCCTTGCCAGGGGAACCTGTAGAGGCCTGTAGTGCAATCTGCCTTCTGGTGCTTTTCCTCTCTTCCCTCCTCACAGAACATTTGTGTGATCTCAATGAAGAATCCAAGAAACTGAAGTAAGATGTTGTCCATGTGCTATGTTGGTGAAATATCTTACAAAGGATATGGGTAATGCTGGGTGCAGGAAGAAATGCTGCCTCCTGCACCACCAATTTTGTGTCTGGAAAAAGCTGCAGTTATGGATGTGTACCGGAACTCAGCTGTGGGTCTAATGTCAGGATTAGGGGTAATGGCTGATGTTCAGTGGCATTTCTCATTAGCCAATGCAGAGAAGATGCTGCATGCATTGGACCCTCATTTGGAGCAGCTTGCACAACTCATATTACGCCTTGCTCCATCTGTATGCTACAACACCCCCCTGTAAACCAAACCTGTTTTGCCCGAGTGGACACCTATCAGATTGTTGGTTCTTTGACTAGAGTGAACAGATTTCATGCAGGTTGAAATTATTGTGTTTGAAAGTTATGCATGTAGGTTGCTGCCTTCAATGTGTTAGCTTCTTTCATGTATTGTGGTGTATGTGGAGTCTTGTCTCTATTGCCTGTTAGGATTGGTGTATGTTCACTTGACTACCTTGCAGTGTGACTTAAGAATCTGCAAAGTCACATGCATTTTATTTTCTAATGTGTGTGGACTACTACCATTCTCTCCAGCTATTTTGTAGGGTTCATAGGGCAGATATTCTGAGTAGCTGTTCATTGGTACTAAGAATGTTTTTTGTCTGCCTAGCACCGGACTGTGATAAGATTACTGCATTTTCTTAGGGTTCAGGAGATTGGAGGCTAAGTGAATCAGGGATCTAAATTGCAGTGGTTGATGCAGGCATGTCTATTGGTACAGGAGAGGCTGACCCACCTGGTTATACGCATGTCCTGTCAAAGTGTGGAACATGCAGCTGTGCTTCTAAATCCTGTCATCTCCACTCTCCAACAGCAGACTGCAGCTGCCACAGTTTCATTACTCTCTGAAATCGATGCACTCCAGGTACTACTTTTGTTGATAGCTGGGTTGTCTCTGCTCATATATTTCTGGAGTTTTCCTCAAACTCTTGCTTGAATCACAGATATTCAATATCTGTGACACACCTCATTCTCAATAGTTGTGAAAAGCAAGTTAAGGTGTGCTGAAAGAATAATTTCTGCTTAGTCTGATCTCTACTGGAATGCCAGTATGAAATTGTATTTTGCTGGAAACTTGAGAGAGAAGGTTGTTGAAGCCAATGGGTTCATGTTCAGGTGGAGCGCATGCTGCAGTGGGTGTCGCACTTGGCATTTCATCCTGCTTCCAAGGTCAGCTACTTCATCATCCTAAGGGTTAGATTCCTTTGGGTAGTTATTGTTGGTAGTTGATGAAGCTTTTAGAGGTGGGTGGTTAATGTTTGAATTTTGCTGTTGGAGGTCCCTGGACATGGATATGACTGTCACTGGCATTGAAACTGCTCCTCAGTTCTGTTTTTGGTCACTTGCCCTTAGGGTCAGGTTTCCTCTTGTTCATTCTTGTTGATTGCTTGCTATTATGTTGTGAGACTTGAGATATCCATAACTCATCATGGGTTCATCTCTCAATTCTTTTCAGGTTGACTTGAATTGTAAGTATGGAGAAATTCTCAGTACTTGTGAAGATATTGACAAAGTTTTTTGAGCAAATTTTATACTTAGGATTAAAGGGAAGGCTGTGGCATATTTCAGGTGGTGCTGCTGCAAGGAGGAGCAGTGCAGGTTTTGGTGCAGGCACTTTTAGTGCCAGCTGATGTCATTAGACTAGGCTGGTTGACTTGGAGCTGTAAAGCATTGATGGCTCTTTGTGACCCTGCAATTTCTTTTTTGCCTATGTCATTTATTGAAAGGTGGGTCTGTCTGGATGCTTCAAGTTTGTCTTCTGAGGGGGAACTTGAGTGTGGATGTGGAAATGAGATTTTCCCTGCTCAATCACAGTTTCTAACGGGATGATGTAATATGAGAATCTGTACTGCCTTTGCATGTGTGGGGCTGTGAACTTTATGCTCTATTTTTTCGTACCAAGGAGTGTTTCTCAGATTGTGTGCTGGATTAGCAGGCGCTTGGCAGAAGACTGTGCAAGCTTTGAGGACTGTCGCATCATTGCCTCTGCTCTTTCTTCTTTGTTTGAGGTGAGTAGTAGGTGGGACCAGTGCATGTCTGATAGACATACATTTAGCACACTGATTTTTCTGCTGGTTAAGTTTGTAGATGATGAAGGGTTTTCTTTACCAGTAGGGTGATTTGCAGGTTGAGCAGAAGCTTCAAGTGAGTAGGTGTTCATTGCATGTTCAACTGGGTAGCTTTAGTGAAAGTGGAGTCTTGGGGCTGTGCTATGGATGAACTTAGGTGAATTCTGTAGCCAAAACCAAGGTTTCTCTGAAGGTAGATTGCATCTGTCTGCACGAGAGTTGGTGAAGTGAAACTTCTGTCACGTGTGGATGCACAGGTGATGTCTTTGGGAAAGCACAGTCTGGTTCTTGCAGGGGTATGGGAGAAGCTGGCAAACCATGAACTGGGCCGAGCTGCTCTCGCATCAGTTGCTGTGTGTCAACAAGGTGCTGTGCAACCCAGTGTGAGCCAGGATCTATCTGATCCAGAGCCTGCACAACCTCCAGATAGAGACAACCCTCCATTGTTAGTTCTTTGGCAAAAAATTTCTGTTGAATTCGAATCCAATAAAACATTGAGGCCTTCTCTTGTGGGGGTGATTCACCGTTTTGCGAGGGGAGCAAATGCCTTGTCTCATCAAGGCCAAAGGTTAGCATGTACTTGGCAATCATCTTCTCACCTTGTTGCATGTTTCATCACTGATGCCCACATGTTGGTCATCACAATTCTTTATTTAGTGTCATCTTTGTAAGTGAGAACAATCAAAGAAGCCAGTGTATTGGATAGCCAAGGTCTGCTTTGACACTGTGGAGTTCTGTGCAGTGCTTGGGGTACATGGGCATTGAAGGCTATGTTTGGACTAGACCTGTCACCTGGAACAACAGAAATCAGGGTAGTAGAAGACATTTTGCAACCAGTTTTCAATGTTGCAAGCAGCCTCCAGCAGCTTCTAACTGACAGTGACCAACCAGGAGATGTTGAAGTCCCAAACAACCTTATGCAAGAGGTATAGTGTTTCCTCCACACTGACCAGACTAGTACCATGACATAGAACACCTTTCTAAGTACCAGATGTATACTTGTTGAAGGTATGGTTTTGCTGGTGGAGTATCAGTGAGGACTGTAATTGCTAACTGGATCAAGTTGTGAGCAGGCACACATTGCTGTTACTGCCATGCTACATACTCTTGCAGCACCAGCAACTGAATGCAACATAGAGGAGGAGATAAAAGCTGTATTGGGGAAACTGGAAACACCACGACCTGTTGCAGAGCGTAGAGCTGAAGCTATTCCAGGACACTCACCATCAAGATTGCGTATTCTCATACCGGACTTTTTAGGTGATTCAGAGTTGGTTGACTTAGATAGTTGCATCGAAGTGCCCACCATTGATTTTAGGGGGACTATTCCATGGGAATGCCCCACAAAGTTGCAGGAGAAGCCACACATGGCAATCAGCTCATTGAAAAGGAGGCCTATCTCAACAATAGAGTTGGCAGGCAAGCGACAAAGAGGGGAAGCTGGAGCTGGCTCACCATCAGTTCGTGCCACTTCTGCAGCAACCCCAAATCGAAGGGACACGTTCCGACAGCGCAAGCCTAATACAAGCAGGCCACCATCAATGCATGTTGATGACTATGTGGCCCGTGAAAAAAGCTCCGATGGTCCTACAAGTGGCAGTCCTGCTACCGCTGGCCCATCTTTGCAGCGCACCAACTCTAGTGGAGGGAGACCACCCTCAATTCATGTGGATGAGTTTATGGCTCGCCAGCGTGAACGACAGCAATCTTCTCAGATGATGGTTCAGACTTCTGTGGAGATTGTTGCAACTAAAACTGGGGTTGATCCAATGGAAGTGGAAGATGATGGTGCAATTCCTGGATTATTGGGACCATCACATCCAGATCAAAAGAATGCAGAACAAGGCAGTGTAACTGTGACCTCACTCTCCACAACTGTCTTCATTCCTCCTATCTCGAACTCCACCGCATCATTTGGTGTAGCTGGTGGAGCACCCATGCATTCTCAAGTGGTCAAGACTCTATCTAACCAGAGCAACATGAGTTCACTGTCAACAGCTTCTGCATCAGACATTAGGAACATGGCCTTAAAACAGTTTGAGGACATCAAACAAGAGCAAATCAACAGGTTGACACATGTTGATAGCAGTAGTGAGCCTTTGGTTACATCTGTTGTTCAGAAAGTGAAAATTGAAATGGAGTCTGTGGAAAACAAGGCAGTGGGTCAGGTACAAGGGCCTTTACGATCATACGCCAATTCACACTCCACTGATGTGAACAGTCCCACAGTTGAGAAGGAGCCCAAGCAGTCACATTGGAGGTCCAAATCAGTACGAGCATCAGAGGTTCTGGTGAGCCCTGGTTCTAATAAGAGTATGTCACCAATTTCAGGGGAGCACCAACAAAAACTTCAAATGGACACAGATGTCAAGTTAAATCCTCCCCGGCCTCCTGCACCCAGCTGGTCCCACAGACCAGAGCATCCAGTGCATCCACAGCATGTGCCTCTGCTCCCTCCTCCCATGATGTCTACACCCTACAATTTCAGTCCAGGATCTCACCCACCTGCAGACTTGCAATTGGGAGGAGCTGTGCTACAAGCTCCCAGTGGGTCATGGAGAGAAGCAGCACCTTCCTTCTCTGGGCCACCACCACCACCTGCTCCTCCTCCACAAAGTACCATGCAGCAGGGCCCCTCCTCTCTTCCAGTACCATATGGTTCCATGAGACCATTTGATGGTGTGCAAGCTTACCCACTTCCACCATCTGTATCTTCAAGCGACCACAGATTTGTGAACTTTGCTGCACCTATGCTTGGACAGGGCATACCACCTCCTCCATTTCAACCTCAAATTCCAGTGGGCAGGCCCCCTGTGGCTCAGGTTCCAATTCCTCCAGCACAACCCCTACACCACCAGCCACTGTTACAGCATCAGCAACAGCCACAGCAGCAGCAGCAGCCACAGCAGCAACAGCCGCAGCAGCAGCAGCAGCAACCACAGCATCAGCAACATCAAGCAGGCTTCAACTCACAGCAAGAACCAGCAGCATTATTGCAGCAGATGCTTGCATCCCCAGATGCCATTCAAGTATGCCAATTGTCGCTTTTCTCTCTCTCTCTCTCTCTCCCTCTCTCTAAGCACTGGTTGATTGTGCACTTATTTGTTGCAATCTTTTTTGATGTGCTTGGATTTGAAACATGGGTGCCATTCTTCTGTGGGTTAGGCTCTTCTGAAAGATCAAAACAAGCTTCGACAGCTTCTGGAGCAGCATCCAAAGTTGATTACTCTTCTACAGGTGCTATATTCTTCTCTCTGCTTCTCACTGCATACACTCTAGGTATGTTAGTTTCTAATGTTTTCTGTCAATGACAGAAACAGCTTTTACAGTACAAGTAATCATCAGACAATCTCTCAACAGGTGGTGAGTCCCTGAACGGTGCTCTGATCTTGCAGGAAAAAATGAGCTAAGGCTCAATTTAAGAGCAGTGGCATTTAATATCCACAGGAGTCATCACAGGAAATCAGGGCTTTGTGAAATTATTTGTGTTTGATATGTCTCATTTTATACCCATACTGCTCTGCTGAGTTCCTCAGAATTCTTGTGAAATGCGCCACCTAAAAGCTGCAGATGTGCCAGCCAATTTACATAATGCAAGAATGTTGATTTAGTGCCATAGACAATGGAGGCTTTGTGTAGTAGAAATAGGCTGAATATGCAGACTGAGCTCTGGTCATCCGAGGAGGTCCTGGTGGGATCAAAAAATGGTGGAAAAAACGCTTGTTCATTTACATGTAGAACAAAACATTCTTATTAAATGTTGTTCATTTTTCTGAACTCTTTCCTTAAAATTGTCATATAATGTGCTGAAGCCTTAAACCCTAGGCAGACGTCTTTGCATATAATTCAAAATGGGGATCATATGTTGTGGAAGGATAAAATGTGCATGAAACATAGGCCTTTGGCATACTCCTGCACTTTGGGTTCAGGGTTAGGGTTAAAGATTTGTGTAAAATATGTGCTTTCAATTCCAAAATGAACACAGGTGGTAGAAATGTGAAGACCACAGCTGAGGACTTTACTGAGCACAAAGGTCTGCTCTGATTTTTTCTCCTTTCATTTCCAGCCTTGTATCATGGGAAAAAAAAAGACAAAGCAAGGTGGGATCTGGGAAAATGGAACACACAATCCACATTCTTGTATGATGAGGGTTGGAACAGAAGGATGAAATGCATGCATTAGTTCATTTTGGTGATACTGGGCAGTACACATTTGTGATTAATATCAATTCATAGATGAATTCAAGGGGGTGAACCAATCAAGATACAAAGGGTCATAATGATATTCATGATATCCCACTAGTATTCTTAAAAGCCAAAATAATGAAAGCTCTAATAAACCAAGAATAGAGGACCACTAGAAAGCTTGTCTAGGAAACCTCCCAAACCTTTGTGCTCGCAAGACGTTCGCTTGTCGAATCTTATCACATAGCATAGGGGCGGCATTTAACAGATCTGCAACATGACACAATGCAATCAACCTAATTTCTGTCATTGACATATGGCTTGAAGAGGCCCCCAGACAAGAGTTGTAAGCAAAAGTTTGATGGCACAAAATATAAAGGAAAGTGCTTATTCTGAGAAGAACAAATCTTTGATGTGTGTTCACAGTTTTTCTCAAAGACTACAGTTAGCCATCACCCAGAAGAACACAGAATCACAGTGAATTTGAGACAAATGCCAGACATGACTTCTTTCATCTGAAGATTCCAGGAAACACTTACCATCCTTAAGACTCTGAGATCGCAGCTGCTCAAAGTCATCATCAAAGGCACTCTTAAATGTCAAGAGTGTCTCTAATGCCCGCAACTCTGTGCGCTTCTTTGCTGCTTCACTTTCAGCCTGAAAATGCAGGATAGGTTATGTTAGGCAGAGAAAATTCCTGCTTGAATCTACTATAAGAAAAACAAATGATCACAGACCTCAGTTTGCATACTCAAATTTTGGAGGGTAATCACTGAGTGGTTGCAGACTCACAGCAGCCTTCTGTGCACGAAGAGAAGCCAGCTCTGCATCCAACTTGGCCTCCTCATCTCCACTCATAATTTGCATTAACTCATGCTGAACCAATGAAACCAAAGTGCTCATGCAAACAAAGTAAATAGAAGAGATATCTTTCATAAGAATAGAGAAATCTCCATTCTCACGATGAAGAAGAAAACAGCAAGGTTAACACTTCTTCAGGAAGCCACAGAAAGAACCAGCCAAGGGGAGATACAAAACAAAACACGAA
>Ga0116227_10007342_pt1 | contig 21603 bp, 19 predicted proteins | sample S1TSphgellanicum_FD_89693 | JGI IMG/M metagenome (GOLD analysis project Ga0116227, IMG submission 89693) | Host-associated microbial communities from peat moss isolated from Minnesota, USA - S1T2_Fb - Sphagnum magellanicum MG | ecosystem: Host-associated > Plants > Peat moss > Unclassified...
CACCCCCCCCCCACCCCCACCCCTTCCATCCCTCCTTCTTCTCCTTCTTCCTCCCTCCCCCCTCCCCCACCAAACCCCTCTCGCCTTAATTTAACACAGATAAACACTAAAGATTTTGTGGTTGTTTTTATTATGTCAGGAAAGGACACTACTGCAGCTTTTAATGATACCTTGAAAAAAGGAAGAAGGAAGTCCTTTGGGAATCCCATATAAGGAAAGAACAAAGAACTTAGAGTTAGGCTAGGCAACTACCCCCCAATAATCACATGAAGGTAATATAACTATCCATCCATCCATCCATCCTTGTTGCTAATCAAGTAGTAGGTAGCAAAGCATCAAAGGCTAGATTGGGCAATATCATGAGTTTCATCACTCATCATCCATTTTCCAAGTGTAATTGAACCACACATTGAATGAAATTATACAACAAATTTGGAGGAGTTTTCTTTTCCCCTAAACCCTAAGCTTATAGCCTATGGACTAAAAGATCTAATGATATAATTCAGCATCATTTCATTTCTCCATGTTATAAGCCACAAGCAAAAAAATTGTTTTTTTTTTTAAAAAAAAATTTCCCCCCTATCAAATTTCCCTTCACAATCACTACAACAAAAATAAGGTTTTTCTTTCCATGATGAGACTTATAATGTGAATTAAACTTTGTGGTTTCATCCATTATTACACCACTCTCATATACACTATAAACCGTATTTTCCATCAATACATTATACAATACAATTTATACACTCTAAAGAGATGATACAGGTATCTTAGAGCTAGGTATCTTAAAGTGTATGGGTATGTAGTTCTTGTATGTATGTATGTATTTTTGGTATGTATTTGGTATTCTTAGTTCACCAGTTGTGTACAACAGGGAAAGCAGGTTTGGATACAACCCTGTTGGCTGGGACTGGTTTCTCTTCTTTCCTGCCTTCCTTCCTTCCTCCATCCCTTCCTTTGTTTGTTGAACTGTGTGCTTCTGCTGGTGCTGGTACTGCTCTCGAGATTTCTTCTTGCTATTTCTTAGTGTTTTCTTTTCAGATTCTGTTTCTGTACTTTGGTTTTAATCGAAAATCCCAAAGTGTTTTTTGTCAAAAAAAGTTGATGAGATTTGGCTGCTGCTGTACTAGCCTATTTGGAAACAGATTCTGCAGTCCAGCTGCAGGAACAGCAGTCGTGCTTTGCCGCACAGTTGTCGAGAGCTTGCAGAGTGACAGACAGCAGGAGAAAGGAGCTGGAGCAGCAGTTGCAAAGTTGCAGGTGGTTTGCGTTTCTTTCCACAGAGTAGAATAATGTATGATTTTGTTGGGTGTTTTTGTTGGTCTGCTTTGCTGCCTTCATGAGCAGTTTCTTAAAAGCATTTGGTTGCAGCTTTTTTGGTCTTTTAGTGCCAGTGTGCTGTCTTTATACTTTCTGCATGCAGCTTCCGGGACTTAGCCTAACCTGCAATCCTTTTGTGGGAACTGTTTTGGGTTTTGCGACAACTACAACGACAGTTTGTGCAGCTAGTAGCAGCTCGTTGCAGCCGTAGAAGGACTGCTGTTGTTGCCGGAGTAGTATACTATAAGAGAGAGATGTCGAGAGTTGGACTTCAAAGGTGATCAAGTGTTTTGCATGCCAGACTCTGCAGGATTTGTACTGTAGGATTTTATTGGCAGGAATCTAGAGCTGGCAGCTCGGGGGGGAGTAGCTGAGCAGTTGTGGGTTGTTCTTTATTTCATGTTTGAGGTTCATGGGGAGGACCAGCAGCAGCAGCAGCAACTTCTAAAGCCGAGGCATGCCTCCACTGCAGCACCATCGATGACATGCATCGAAACTTTGTTGACATGTTTCTCTATCACCGGCGTGCTGCAGTGGAGCTCATCTCTAGTAGTAGTTAGGAGCGATAGTAAGCCAGGCGCAGCTGCGGCCTCCTGCAGCACCACCACGTCGTTGCGGCACAGAGCCATGCAAATCGTGAAAGGGCTCGTTTCCGCAACGCTGGTAGCAATGGCAACTGTATTAGGCATGTATGCAGTTCTTGGGTTTGAACAAAACAGAGCGGTAATGACAGTCTGGTTCAACAGTGGCAACATTACAGCTCTGCGGCAGCAGCAGCTGCTACTAGTACCAGCAGCTTCATCTCCAGCAGCAGCTGCTTCTGCAGTAGTACAAGAGAAGAAAGACAAGGTTCAGGATCACGCCTGTGCTGGTAAATACATCTACATTTATGATCTGCCTGAGCTTTTCAACACAGCTTTGTTCGAGGACTATTGTCAAGGACGCACCATGTGGCACACTATGTGCAGCGCTCTTGTGAATAAAGGACTTGGCAAACCCATCACTGCTGCTGCAGCTGCCCCTCGCCAGGTACAGACTTGTAAGAACCCATTTCTGCGTTGTGGGTGGGTGCACAAGCAGGCCTCATCATGAGCTGCACTTAGGGTTGGTTGCTGATTCTTCTTCCTTCCTTTGGTGGGTTTCTTCTGAAAAAAACTCTGCAGGGGTTCTACAACTTGAGTGTCGAATACTCGCCGAAGCTATGGTACCAGACGGATCAGTTTGCGTTAGAAGTGATCATTCACGAGCGCATGAAGCTCTACCGATGTGTGACGAAAGACCGATCGTTGGCTTCCGCTTTCTATCTGCCTTATTACATAGGACTCGACATCGCTCGCAACTTGTTTACTCCTCACATTCAAGTGCGTGACAAACTGAGCCATCAATTCGTGGGATGGTTACTGGCGCAACCGGAGTGGAGAAAACGAGGAGGAGCGGATCATGTCTTTGTTTTGGGTCGCGTGGTGTGGGATTTCTACCGCAAGGAGCCTACCAACGAGTGGGGTGTGCCCTTGCTCAAGGACCCAGAACTCAATAACACGACCAAGCTCTTGATCGAGCGAGATCCCTACTCACCAACTGCTAAGATGGTCGGAATTCCATACCCGACAAGCTTCCACCCGGAAACAGATGAAGATGTGAGAGCATGGCAAAGGGTTGTACGAGAATCGAACCGTGACAATCTTGTCTCGTTCGCTGGAGCTCCTCGTAAGGCGGAGTTCCATGGGCAACTCCGTGGGACCCTGTTGAAACAATGTATGAACTACTCCCGGAATTGTACTCTCTTGGATTGCAGCAAAGTGAGTTGCCCTCGATATCCGCAGTTTGTTACGGGTTTGTTCTTGCGCTCCGTGTTCTGTCTTCAACCTCCCGGCGATAGTCCCACTCGGAAGGGGATCTTCGATTGCCTGATTGCTGGTTGTATCCCTGTTTTCTTCAGCAACGATTCTGCTTATGACCAATATGTTTGGCATCTTCCCAGGAATGGAAGGTCCTACTCCGTCTTCATCAGCGAGGATCAAGTAAGTTTAGTGCCCACAATCTCTCTCTCAAGCTCGTCCAGACATCCCCTTCTCCCTACTTCCTTCTCTGCAAATCCCAATTCCATAGCAGCAAATGCTGGCGACATTCTTCCCCGGAGGAACTCGCTCGGTCTTCAAACCCTAATTTCAGGACAATCTTCCCATGAAACACGAATTAGGGTTTTTGGGGAACCCTAATTTCATGGCATGCCTGGGAAGAATATTCTTCCCAGGAAACAAAGGCAAAATTAGGGTTCTGGGTACCTAATTTTCCAGCATGCCTTTGAAGTTCTTCTCAGGAAACCCAAATTAGGGTTTTTGGAAACCCTGATTTATTTAATTTTGGGCTTAATCCAAAACTGGTCAAATTAATTCCAGGTACTCCTTAACCCAAGGAAGACATTGTAGTGGTTTTTTTTTTTTAAATTATTATTATTATTATTATTATTATTTATTGAAATAAATTTCCTCCTCTCTTTCAAGTGCTCATTTCAACTCATTACTGCATGTGTGTGTGTGTGTGTGTGCAATTTTTATGTTTTCTTTGCAGGTGCAAAAGGATGGATACAATGTCATGGAGATTGTGGCAAGAATCTCTGCAAAAAGGGTGAAAGCAATGCAAGAAGCTATAGTTGACATCATTCCAGGCCTTGTATATGCAAAACCTGGGCATCGTCTAGTGCAATTCAAAGACGCATTTGATGTTATCATTGACCATGTGCTTGCACAATCATCGACTTCACACCTCCAAACACAGCAGCAAGGATTGGGCTAGCAAGGTGGCAGTTGAGCTGTGAGACAAAATAAGTGTCAACTCAAAACCTATCTCTTGAAATAAATTTTGTAGAAATTAGGTCAAGAAAGTAGTACCACCTTCCTTGTTCGAAGTAGGTAGTAGCCATAGATCTAACCAAGAAGATTGGATAAGTCTCCAAGCAAAATGTAGCATAATACTCTAAACCCTAAAACCCCTAATTATATTGACCTTACTCTAGAGGCATGAAATTATGAGGTAGTAGTAATGTACCAAAATCGAGGGAGGATGTATACACACTTGTCAAAAACATTCAAAGACTTATGTGATATTTAGGTTTGTTTTAACTCTTTGATTATGAGGGGGCCTTTCACTCATATCAAATCCCATTGTGTTGGGTTGCTTTATATGATAGTCGCAAATGTTAGAATTAAATGCATTTTGCAACTTTTCAACAACATCCAATGACAATATTTTAGGCAACTTCTTCAAATGATTAAACATAACCAATACTTAAGTTTGGTCATGTTTCATCAAAATACTTCAAACTATGTAGCATGATGGAGGTAGTTTAGCTTTGTGGACTTGCTTGTACATTAGCTTAAAGTTCTTGAGGGACTTGTGCGATGCAATTGTTTGATTGTTTGTACAATTATGGCTCTCTTGTGTGATGTCTTGGAATGCAAGGCTTGGTTGATCTCTACTTGGAGAAATGCCCTTAAGTCACAACTCTACAACTCTCATTTATAGAAGGTCATAGTAATCCACAATTGAAACCGTTTGGACACACATTTGATTGAGGAGGATGTGATGATATTGGTGTTGCTATAAAGACTTGTTGGCACATGTCATGTGAAGTATCACAATCTAGCATCATAAGCAAACACCCAAAACAAAATATATGAAGTTGAATCTTATTCTATAGTTTCTATGTGATGGTCATCAAGTCATAAACACCCATTGAATGCACTTTCTCACATCTCTTGGACATTGTTCACATGTTTTATTTCACCATTGTGGAATCCAAGGTTCACAAGTGTGGACATGAAAAAATATAACTTTGGTATTTGAAAAACATTTGGCATCAATGATCATGATATCTCCTTGAATGTTGTGTAGGGGCATTATAGATAACTAAACACCATTAGATTTCACAAAAATTGCCAAAAAAGGTTTAAAACCAAACAAAATCATGCCATAATAGGATTAAGTCACACACAATTGAATGATGCCCCATGTCAGAATATGTGGTAGAATTTAAAATGTCTACTTTCAAGTTTTCTTGGAGAGGTCTTGATCTTAACAAATTCAAATTGGGTGAAAAGTCCCTATTCAATTAATATGGGCAATTTTTTTTTTTTCATTTTGACTTATTAAAAAAATATCAATAAAGCATTCATATGTGCTTTCCTAACCTATCAAAGTTTGCCACCTATTAATCTTTTTAGAATGTCATTTGCATCTAATTGATAAAACCATCATGTATATGACATCTTCCTTATAAAAAAAACCTAACATGTTTGGAGTATATGTAGGATCAATCTATTGAATCCCATTTGTGGCTAACATTTTTTTTGCCTTCAAAGGTGAATTAACATCTATCCATTTTGGAATTAGTCGTTATGTTTTATAAATGTTGAAATTATAAATTTTATGATTCTACATATGAAATTAACATTTTTTTTTGTGTTAAAATCCCATTTCTAAAAAAACAAATGCCATTTCTTACATTTAAGTGCAATAATTTAATGTCAAAATGTGACTTCAATGTAATACGTGTCATAATACATACCACATATTGTAAATTTTAATGGATGAAACCACAAAATCTATCTCACACATGTGTCGTGAACCATAGCCTTTTGTGCAAAACAAATCACATTCTCTTGTGGTTAGTAACCAAACCCAATGCTATATTTTTTATCCTTTAAAGCAATTATCAACATTTTATACTTTTGCAATAACCTTTATTTTTCAAATAAAAATGAATATTACATGAGAAAAAATGATATAAAATTTAACACATCAAATGACAACCAGAAAAGGAGTTTATTTATGGGTTAAAGCTTATTGAACTCACCAAGGACCTCAAGCTAAGCAACTTTCCTTTGTGTTAAAAAAATCACATCTCGTCAAAGGGCCAAATATGAAATGTTTTTTTCATTCACTATGTCATAACTTTGTCAAGTCATTCCGACACATGATTAAAAAACTCCTTTACCATATTATTTATCTAAGATGGTAGAAAATAAGGGTTTTCACCCACACAATGTCATTTATAAATCTAGCAAAACAATAAGTTAAACATATATAGTTGGACATCTAGGTTAGATTTACTATTGCATCTAAAGCTAATGTAAAGTTCAAGATTGAACAACCATATCTAAACTGGCATTGGGTGATTTTTAAACATATATATAACCTTTAGTTCCATTTTTTGAAATTTTGGAGGAACCCGATTTGGAGAAACTTGGGTTCCAATCTTTTTGAAAATTTTCAAAACTAAAAAACTTTTGGTTGAGTTTTTTTGAAAAACCCCTAAGAAACAACAATTTCACAAAAATTATCAAAGAAATGGAAATTTCATAGAATGTCATTTGATTGTTTTTTAGATTTTATAAAGACTAACATTATATGTTAAAATTAGTTTTCAAATTTCTAAGAACCCAATTATATATTGGAACCAAATTATTGTCTTTGAACATTGGCCCAAAATTATTGTAATACCTTGGTCATTACAAAAGTAACAAAAGTAACAAAAGTAACAAAATCTAAATAGTAACAAAATTGTTACCAATCTAAAAGTACAATGCAAATATGGCAAAAAAAAAATCAAATATTTTTATTCTTGAAATTTGGCAGTTTTTTTAAATTAAAAAGGTGAATATTGGAATAAAATATTCAATTTTTTTCATTTTTGGCAGAATTTCTCAAAAAAACATTTTTTTAACATAGGTTAATAGGTTCAAGGACCATAATAGCAAAATTGAATTCAATTATAAACTGAAATACAAGTTATAGTACTTATTAATTTTCATTAATATATAGTATTTTTAAATGAGGTAAAAAAATAAAATATCCCCTAATATATGTAATGTTTAATATCATTGACATTTTTCAACAAATTCAATTTTTCCATGTTTTGAAAATCATGTCAACATAAATGTGATATTCCTTATGTGGGTTTTAGGATCATCACACATCTTACATTACTTAAAGTAAAATGTTTATGTTGGGGTAAACATATAAAATCAAATATGTGTGGGTGTGTGAAAAGATAATCATAAATATTCTTGAAGGATTTGTGATGAAAATTTTGAGCTAATTTTTTAACAATGAATTTTCATTGTATGATATATATGTGTGATTTTTACTCTGTGTTCAAGGATGAAAGTATGAAACTCCAATTGATATGCATTCCTAAATCTTGAATTTCTTGAATATGTAAAAGCCATCAAATGATTCATTAATTTTCTTGCATGTTGTAGGAAACATCCCAATGCCTCACAATGACAACACATGTGATGAAGGAGGCCCAATTATCAAGTCATTTAAAGGCAAAAACAAAATGTGACCACATGGGGATATCACATCCATTAAAGTAGAATCTAAAAAACTAAAGCAACCCAATTGGGAATATGTAGAAGTAATGGACCCCGCATAAAGACAAGATTGATTATCAAGTTGCTTTCCTTGATAAATTTGATCCATGTGATCAATTTATCGTAGTGACAAAGTGGAAGAAAATATTGTAAAATGTTATGATTGCAAGTCATTCACAACACATACATAACAACACAACATGCAAGGATAAATGGCAATGCATTTCATGTAAGTTCAAAAAAATCTACAATTATATGTTTTATACTAATCATAATGAAAATTATTGGTCAATGAACCCCTAGTATAAGGTCACCTTGCATTTGTCTAAGTTATTCAACATGGTTGTTTATGACTTGATATTAGAATTCATGGGCAAGCGTCCAATCCTCCAATCTAAAGGCCAAGGGCTTGAATGACACATGTATTTTTAACTGATTAATTTGATTATAATAGTTTATTTAATTGAATACATATAGTCAAATTGGACAACCTTAGTCAAAATGGTCATTGGTCTTTAATCAAATAGAACATTTAATCAAAATGGCCAATGATCTTTAATCAAAATGACTAATCATTTTTAATCAAATGGAACATTTAATCAAAATGGCCAATGATTTTTAATCAAATGTGATATAGTTTAATATTTTATGTATCTACCTTTTACCATTCACCCACTTGCTTACCTATTTAATTACTTATCTACTTATTTACTTATACTTTATCACTTACTTACTTACGTACCTACTTCAATTCAACCATTGAATATAACCACTAGGTGTAGCCATTAGGTTTAAACATTAAGTTTAGCCACTAGGTTTACCCAAAATTTTGTCAAATTTTGCCATTAAATTAAATTAAAATTTAACCATTATGTTTAACCATTAAATTTTGCATTAGATTTGGCCATTAGGTATAACTTACTAGGTTCAACCACTAGATAAAATTTTAATTTAACCATTATATTTAACCACTAAATTTACACACTAAGTTTAGTTTAGGTTTTGTCATCATGTTTAGTCATTAAATTTAACTTATGTTTAACCACTATATTTAGTCAAGTTTCAATAATTATGTTTAACCATTATGTTTAACCACTAAGTTTAGCCTAAATAATTTAAATATCATGTTTAATCAAAGTTTAATGAAATCATGATGTTTAACCATTAGATTTAACCAATATGTTTAGCCAAGGTTTAATCATTATGTTTAGCCATTAAATTAACCATTAAATTTAGTCAATATGTTTAACCAAGGTTTAATCATCATGTTTAATCATTAAATTTAATCAAAATTTAACCATGAAGTTTAACCATTAGGTTTATCAATTAAGTTTAGCTATTATATAGACAAGGTTTAACCATTAGATTTAATCAAAATTTAACAATGAAGTTTAACCATCAAATTTATCAACTAAGTTTAACCACTATGTTTATCCATTATATTTAACCAAGGTCTAATCATTATGTTTAACCATTAGATTTAACCAAAATTTAACAATGAAATTAACCATTAGGTTTATCAACTAAGTTTAGCCACTATGTGAAGCCATTAAGTTTAACCACTAAATTGAACCACTAGGTTCAGTCACTATATTTAACCTAATTTTAATCACTAGTTATCACCTACGTTTAGCCAACATTTAGCCCATTTTGTTTAACCACTAAATTAAACCATTAAGTTTAGCCATTTGATTGAACCATTATGTTTAATTTAATTTTAGCCACTATTAGTTGTCACTTAGGTTTAGACATTAGTTGTCACCTAAGTTTAACCACTATGTATAGTGATGTGAAATAAACATGTGAAATAAAAAAACTTGACAAAAAAAGTTGAATATTTTTTATGGTGTAGTTTATTGATAAGGACTTGGTTAATCATTCAAAAGATTTGAAGTTCAATTCCTCATACTTACAACCTATGTGTATGTTTAGAAGGTTAACATAAGTAGGTTAAACTAAAGTAGTTCAATGAGATTAAATTAGGTTAAGTAGGCTAAGGTAGCACCTACTTACCTAAGTGCTTTTTTCAACCTCCTTAAACTTATTTACCACCTACCTATTAATTTAAAAATAATAATCCAAAAAATGATTTACCAACAGATTTTTTCATAGATGAACACATTGTTGAAGTACATTTGGAGGTGCACGAGAAGAATCCTGGGCCTCGTATGAATTTAAACTAGTCAAATCGTCCACTATCTACCAATCAAATAGTTAGTCATGATGTTGGTCAAAATAACATGGTCCAAATTGACTACACAATCACACTGACAAATCCAAATCGACTTGTCCATATTGACATGGTGGTTTTTTTACATGTGACATTTTGTGTATTTTTTGACTAGAAAACCTAATAAAAGAAACTAAGAAACTGTAGTAATACATACTCCCCTTGTGATTTCACAATGTTGAAATGAATGTGATCAATGACACCCATGACATTGGAAAACCCACACTATTTTTGAATCTTTTACATTACATTCACCATATCACCACAAGGCCAAACAATGAGATTAAGTTGTACACTTCATTGATAGCATAGAGGAACTTATGTAGTATAAGTGATTTCCCTAGATGACAAATAATTTATTGGAAGGCAAGAAATTGGCACCTTGTAAAAACCAATTTATAAACAACACAACAAATTCGAATTTCAACATGGACCAATTTCTTGTATAATATATTTTAAAAATAGGTTTGAATTGGTCCATGCATTATTAAATAATGTGACTTTGTCCATATGGAAACTTTACACCCACCCATAATTATTGAATTCTTTTCAAAGGAACTTGGAAAACCATGTTAGAATGAAAAAACAATGAAAGATCAAAAAATTTGAGCAAATGCAACATGACAAACAATGCACATAAACATTGATAAGCATGATGATTATAAAAATGGTTGAAAAGGTGTGTGTGTACAATGATGGCTAATAGAGGTAGTGGTGTGAATAAAAAAATGTTGAAGAATATTTGTAATTCAACCTTATATGAAATTACAACCAAATGTGAACATATAAATGTTGAAAAAAATAATAAGGTTACTTATCTCCCACCCACATGGGAAGTACAAAGGGTGTGTTGACACAACCTTAACCATGGGTAGCATGCAACCAAATCTTGGGCAAGATAAGGGAAATGGGTTAGGAATGAAATTAAAACATCCTTTGATTCAAATGCACTTGTGCACAAGTGTGTGAAAATGCAATAGAAAAAATCCCAACATTCCTAAGTAGATTCCCACTTTGGGAATTGGAAGTTAAGAAAATTGTCCCAAATCTTTGCATCAAAGTTTAAAGACTTAATTTTGTTCAAATTGCCCCCTATTTAGATCATTGGAAAAAATCAATAAATACTACATTAAAATGAGGTTGCATTTCAAAAAACAAGAATACTTAACAATAATTATGGTCATTTGAATGTTGACAAACAAATTGTGAAAGTGATTCTAATCGCTTTGATGACAAGTTGAAGCATCAAATCATTTTCAACTGAGGATCTTGATATGTCATTAAAAAACTTCAGTTTAATTGGGTTACAAGTTTTTGTTTAAGATATGTTATGGTCGATGGACTCCTTAAATTGCAAGACACATAATTTGGTAGTTTTAGGAATTCTCATTTTGGGAATTTCAAAAAGAACCATTGTATGAAGCCCTAGCTAGGAGCTATAATGCATACCAAGATTGGGTGACTTTTGTGAGTTCAAGTTAGTTGTGGCTTGTATGTGCATCATTTTGATTTTCACATTTTCTTTTTTTTATGAAAGCTCCTTCACACCTTAAGTTTGCATTTTGTTATGAAATTGATAATTTGAAAAGTTCTTTAATATTAATATCTTTTGAAAAATTGAATTATGTGTCACGGTGAGAGCTCAAAATTAGGTGCTAACATTATAAAATTGATTAATTACAAATCTGATTAAAACTTTATGTTTGGTGATCAATTTATCGAATAATTATTTCAACCATAGTTAGGTTAATTGTTTTAAATAATAATTTACCTGACCTACTAGTGAATGAAACCACCATATTATTATTTTTGAGGTTGTACTTACATAGTCTATTTAATCAATTTTCTATATCACAATATAGGGGTAGATTCATGTTTGATAAATAAATAATTAATTTCAAACATTCCATTTAAAAATGAAATTAACCCAAAATATTTTTTGTTTTTTTTCACATTTGTTTTTTTTTAGAAAAGAAAAAATTGAAAAATTCAGCATTTCTAAAAATAATATAATTTGTGTTGAAGTTGCCAAGGTATTATGATATGTGCCTTTGATGTATGAATTTTATTATTTATTTTCATTGATTAAAATTTTGGTGGTTGTTTATTAAATCGTTTTGATTTTGAAAACCAACATTGCACGTGGGAATGTTATAAATTGCTTTGATTTAACAACTTGTTGTTGAAGTGTTAAATATCACCATGAATTTGTGCCAAAAAAAATTTCATAAAAACAAAATTCCATAATTGAAATAGTTGTTTCAATCCCAATAATCTCAATAATATAAATTCCAAAATGCTTTCATATTTTTGGTCTCACATAGGTATGAATTAAGTAATCCTTCCAACACAAAGACAACAACACCTTTTATATATATAATAATAATAATAATAATAATTATTATTATTATTATTATTATTATTTTCTTGAGGAGAAAAACAATTTGTCATACACATTGTAACATCATCTTTGATTAAATTATTGTTCTCAAATGTTAAATTAATGCACAACCTCTCTTCTTTATTAAAGGTGCATTCACACTCGGTGTTAGGGATTTTAGTGTTGAATCCCCTAACATCATGCTAGTCATTTAGGAATTAAACCTACTTAATATGAAATTTTTAATGTTAAAACTACCATTCACTTAACATTAAGTTATCACCTATTTAACATTGCATGCCACCTAGGATGCCACCTAGATTTTTATTTCACATTGACTTTTAACATCAAGTGTGAATGCACATTTAATGAAGGACAATAGTGAAATGATTCATGTATCAAGTGACACTTCAAAAACAACTTTATACCTACAATTAATTTACAAATCTATTTTCTTTTTCAAGTCAAAACCTTGTTTCTCCTTACATAAAAAGCACAAAGAGACGAAAGTAAATTGCAAAGTAAATGCATGAAAAAATAACAATTTTTTTAATTAAAAAAATTAAAGAAAAAATTAAAAATTAAAATAAAAAATATATACAATTCATGTTCAAGACAAAATAATTCACAAAAATTGGTCTTGTTGAAAAAAAGATAAAATTTTATCAATATTTGCTAAAATTGTTGAGAATCGAATTCTCAACTTGTGAAAAATTAGATATTGAATTTGAAACTATTTAATCTCATTTTTAAAAATTATATATATATATATATATATATATATATATATATATATATATATATATATATATATATGGCAAAGAGGTGCCAAATATTAGTCAAAGGTATGAGATATATTTATGAATATGGAAGGCCCTTAAAATGAGAAGGGCACTTCATATAAAACACTCAGATTATATTTTTCTAGTTGGAAATTAGTTGGAAATTTTTGCCAAACATTGTATATCATAATTTAAAAAAAAACCATTTCCATAAAATTAGCAAAATTAGTTGAATTTTTTACACTAGAAAAAAAAAATTCTTCAAAATTTTCCAATTTATTTTTCGAAATACCACAAAATTTGTTCCAAAAAATGACTTGGAGACGATAGTAGAGGAATTAGTTTAGATTTTTTTTCATGTGCCAAACGAGGTCCCACAAAAGCCAGGGGAACCAAAGAACACATTCCCCGTTCACACGAGCTAGGCAAGAAGTTCCCCAAAAGTCTCCAGCGCATCGATTTCACGTCTAGTCATCCTGTGAACTACCCGTCGATCTCACCACCGTGAGTCGTACATGAAGATCGGACGGCCGAAAATCTGCGCAAAATACGCTTGCAAAAAAGCTAGGGCGTGGGACTAAAGAACACCAAAACAAAACAGCAGCGCCTCCATCGCCGCTGCGGTCCCTACAATACACACACACTCGCTAGCAACTCCTCGGCATTCGACAGGTTCAGCTTCAGTTTTTCGTTTCTGCGCGACGTTTTCTGTGAGTATAACCTCCTTCTTCGCCTTGCTAGCTTCCTACCGATGTCTTGTTTCGATAAAACTAATGCCAATTTCATGCGTGGTCTTGGAAAATGAGACAAGAACAGAGAATTATGTATTGATTGCCGCTCTCGCAAAGGATTTAACTTTGGAACCGTTCCTCTCTTTTCGTATTTGATTGCATCTAAATCCTCGCTCGTTTTCTGTGAGTATAACAAACTTTCTTCTTCACGTTCCTTGCCTCCTCCCGATGTCTTGTTTCGATTAGACTTTTATTGATTTCATCTGTGGTTTGAAAAGAAAAGAGAAAGTATGTATTGATTGGCGCTCTCGCAAAGGGTTTATCAGCCTTTAAATTGTTTCGTCTCTCATAGTGTCTGATCCTTGCTCGTTTTCTGTGCCTACAACAACAGCCTTATTTCACATTCCTAGCTTCGTGCCGATGTCTTCTTTTCGATAACACTGTTACCGATTTCATGTCTGTTTTGCAAAAGACACAGAAGTCTTGAGCATTTCATTTGGTTTGTATCAGAATGTATGATTCTTGTTGCGGCTGTACTGTATTGTAGTGGATTGTTTTTCCTGAAGGCACTATTGCTTGGGTTTTTGAGCAGGACGCCAATTCTTGGAGCTTTGGAAGACTTGTCTGGCAAGTATGGCGGTTGTTAGTGAAGAACAGGTGGCCGACGTCGAGACTTTTGCGTTCCAGGCCGAGATTAACCAGCTGCTCAGTCTCATTATCAACACCTTTTACAGCAATAAGGAGATTTTCTTGAGAGAGCTCATTTCCAATGCCTCTGATGTGAGTTTCTTCACTCTTCGTCTCTTGTTTTTCTCTTCTTTCCTCCTGTTTGCACCCCTACTGTCTGGAGGGTGGTGGTTAACAAATGGGACTGGGGAGTAGTTGATGTCTGTCTGTTAAGCACTTGGTAGTATCTTGACGATGCATGGGATATGTGCACAATGACGTCTCTAGTGTAAGCTTTCTGGCTCGGGTTTTGCAGAGGAGCTGTGCTTTGGAGTTTAGCTTTCAAGTTGCACCTGTGAATGTTGATGTGATAGGCCTTGGACAAGATCCGCTTCGAGGGACTTACAGACAAAAGCAAGCTCGACTCGCAACCTGAGCTTTTCATTCATATAGTTCCTGACAAGGCCTCAAATTCAATATCTATCATTGATTCTGGGATTGGCATGACCAAGGCCGGTGAGAGCCTGTGGTGTGCATTCAAGGGTTTTCAAGGATGCTTTGTCCTTTTGCACCATGTTATTATCAAATGGTGAAGTATTGTTGATGCTGGCTCTTGCTAATTGTTAGTTGTAAAGCTGTTCTACTGTTCATTGGACATAAGAACAGTAAAGAAGCTTACTTCCTGTAACACTTTTTTTTTCTTTGTTCCTTTATGTCAGATTTGGTGAATAATCTTGGGACTATTGCAAGATCTGGCACCAAGTCCTTCATGGAGGCCCTTACTGCTGGTGCAGACATAAGCATGATTGGACAGTTTGGTGTCGGTTTCTACTCTGCATATCTGGTTGCAGAGAAAGTTGTTGTGCATTCGCACCATAATGATGATGAGCAGTATGTGTGGGAGTCACAGGCGGGTGGGTCTTTCACTGTACGGAGAGATACTGGTATCACATCTGACCTTTCTTTGCCACAATCATATTGCAAATCTGATGTTACAAAAGGAGAAGGAACTTAATGTTTCATATGTACTTAGCTCTTGATATACAGCCCAAAGTGGGAAGGTTATGCATGTTGCCCTTTTCCCTTTGAAGGGAATGTACTTTGAAGTTTCCTCATCTTGTTCCATCTTTTTTCTTCTTTTTTCCTTGTTTTTTAAAAAGAACTTTCTATCTATCTTTTTGTGTTCCTCTGTCTTCTTCCTGGTTGATATTAGTTCTTGATATATTGCCATTGTGTGTCAACCTGTACTTAGATATGACAATGGTGTTATTCATCAGCTTTGGGCCTTGGGAGGTATTCTCCTGTACAATTCCAGAGTTAGCCAAGCAAAACAGCCAAAAATACATGGCATAGTGTATAGTTTTGATGGCTTGTGGTGCTGGAGCAGCCGAGACGAGTAGACATTGCAATATGGTCTGAACTTCACTGGCAACCTTGACATTCAGTTGTACTCAAAACCTGAGCTGTGATGTGCCCAGCTGTTTACTGAATTGGCTTCTACTCTTAAGAAGCTGCATAGGATTCTTAACAGATGGATTTCTGGCACTTGTTTGCATTCCTGTGAATTGTTGCCATCTGTCTGCTGTAAAAAATTTTGGTTGTCTCTCTTGATGCAATACCTTGTGCTACAGCTGAGCTTTTAACACAATCCCAGTAGATTGGTTAGTATATGATTTTTTCCTCCACACATTATGGGATGTTGATGAGTTTAGGTGCGATGTCTTTCTAGCTGGTCACTCCCATACATGTCGCTTTTGAGGGTGTGTGAACATGTGTGTGACTGCAATGGGGTTTCAAACCACTCTTGAATTGTGTTTTGTTTTTGGTTTCTGGGAAAGTTGAAGTCAGTGGCAAAACGTGTGATAGAGAAGCCAATATCATACATGCTACTGTTGATTGTCCCTGAACAGGCATGAGACTGGCACTCTTGTTCATGCTGCTTTTTTGTTCATTTTTGTTTCTTGGTCCTGTGTTCTCTGTTTTACTTTTCTTTCTTTGGAATTCTCTGTGGCTGGTTGAAGTGTTAACCTTGCTTTACCTTTCTTAATCGTGAGAATGGAGATTTCTCAATTCTTATGAGAGGTGTTTGTTTTTGGTTTCTGGTTTCTTTATCCTTGGCTGTACTCTGTTGCTAACACATTATCAGATCTGAAATGTCTATAACCTTTTTATCAGGTCATTGCTGAATTGCATTCAGGTCAAGTCAGCCCTGAGTGTGGAGAAATTGTCAATAGTTATTGAAATGTCTTTCATTGGAAAGTTTAATTTACAATGATTGTTTCTTGGCCAGGTGAGGAATTGGGTCGTGGAACTAAGATAATATTGTACCTCAAGGAGGATCAGCTGGAGTATTTGGAAGAGAGGAAGCTGAAGGATCTTGTAAAGAAGCATTCAGAGTTCATCAGCTATCCTATATCTCTCTGGACAGAGAAGACAACTGAGAAGGAGGTTTCTGATGATGAGGATGAGGAAGCTGAGAAAGCAGAAGAGAAAGAGATTGAGGAAGGCAAAATTGAAGATGTTGATGATGAGGAGAAGAAGAATTCTAAGAAAACCAAGAAGGTTTGAGCTATTGTTTTCACTTACCTTCTTTGTAACTTCCTTTGATGACTGTGTATAGGCCTGGGTTATTGTGGATTGTCTAATGGACATTGCCTCATGCGTGAAACCTACATGATTTTCACAGGTGAAGGAAGTGTCACACGAGTGGGCTCTGATAAACAAGCAAAAACCCATTTGGATGAGGCCACCAGACCAGATTACAAAAGAAGAATATGCTGCCTTCTACAAAAGCCTGACCAATGATTGGGAAGAGCATCTGGCTGTTAAGCATTTTTCTGTGGAAGGCCAGGTACTATCACTGTAGACTTGGGTAAAGAACATTGCATTCTCATGTGCATCATATCCTCACGAGTCCTTTGATCACATCAATCCTGGAAAAATAGTAAGTTTATGCTATATGAAGTGATTGGTAGCATGATTGAGCTTGTAGTTGCAATCTCTTAAGGAACTCCCTTTTCTAATTTTCTCTGGACCTTTGTTGCTTGTTATGCAGCTGGAATTCAAGTCGGTGCTCTTTGTCCCTAAAAGAGCTCCCTTTGACATGTTTGATGGTCGCAAGAAGCAGAACAACATCAAGCTTTATGTTCGACGAGTGTTTATTATGGATAATTGTGAGGAGTTGATTCCTGAGTACCTTGGCTTTGTAAAGGGCATTGTTGATTCGGAAGACCTTCCTTTGAACATTTCTCGTGAGACACTGCAGCAAAACAAGATTCTGAAGGTATTTCCTTGAACTTGCTATTTGAGTCATTTTCAATATAGTCCTATGCAGTTTATGGGACTCTTTATTAGATAGTCTTTTTTTGCTGTGCCACATTTCACAGAAACCTTACAAGGTTACCTGCTTTTTTCATGCTTCAGAATTCTCTTTGGATAGTTGCAACCTTGGCCTGGAGGGCTGGAGTCATAGAGATATGATGGTGATTTCACATTGGTCTTTTCTGTAGGGATTTTTGATGGCTGTTTATGAATTTTAAGCCTTGGTCCCCTCAGCTGGCCTGCTGTTACTTGTTTTCTTGGTTTGCCAATGGAGTTCTATCTGAGATGCAAATGATGTGAAAAAGAATAGGGACATCTTATTCCCCATGTGGGATGCAGACTTATTCTATGGGAATCTCTCTGATGCATGCACAGCTAGCTTGTCACAATAGTTGATGAACAGTGTCTTCCAGTGATAGCTTACATGTGGCCAAAAGGTGTGTTGACAGAACAATGGCATCATGGCACTGTTGTGATCGGTTCACACAACCTTTCTGTGTTTTGTGGAATTACTTCACTTTTGTAATGATGAGAGGCTTGTATTGAGGTAATGCAAATGATGTGAAAAGTAAGAGGGAAAGTTTATTTCCTATCTGGATGTTGACATTGGAATCCATGTGAATCACTTTGATTCCTTCTTGCAGTCAGACTCAGTACAGTTGTTTGAATGATAGTTACTTCCCTGAAATGGTAGCATGTACTGTTTAGAGAATCATGTTTACCATGAGTGTCATGCGATATGCTGACTTCTTGCTTTCTATTTTGTGCCATGACAATGTATTAATGTGTTATGCTGATGCGCATTTGTTGGGGAATGTGAATGATGTGAAATAGAACAGGGACATCTCAATCCCTACATGGAATGCTGACATAGTCAATGGGAATCTCTCTTATGCAAGCTCTGTCAGGCTTGTCATAGTACTAAGGGAATCTTCTCTAAGGAAAAGCTAGCATGTTTGTCAATGTCAGCAAAAGGACATCATGACTGTTTTGGATGTGAACCTGCTCATTTTGTGCCACTGTGCTTGTTATGTGTCTTGTTGTTTGGATCCTGCAGTCACCTTTGTGGCTGGAGTAGACTACTTGTAATGGTTGTTAAACTGGATGCCAGGTTCTGGCATTGGCATCTTATATGTAAGCACTGGTGAAATGTGCAGGTTATCAGGAAAAATCTTGTGAAGAAGTGTTTGGAGATGTTCACCGAGATTTCAGAGAACAAGGAAGAGTACAACAAATTCTATGAGTCGTTTGGGAAGAATTTGAAGCTTGGCATCCATGAGGATTCTGTGAACCGGTCCAAACTTGCAGGTATGTGTTTTTATGTTGAACAGGGTGATCATTTGAACTTATCTGCATACCTGATGAGGTAGGCTGGTGATTGCTTTTGGGTCTTTGCAAGAGACTTCTGACATTTTCCTCCAATTCTTTTGAGATAGTCAGAGCAGACTCTACTCTGATATTTACTCTTTATCTTCTAATTTATGGTACAGTTTGCACATAGGTGTTGCTTCCTCATTTTGTTGTGATAGGCTTGAATTAGGGTATGTTGGCATCCAACAACCGGCTTTGAGCAGACTCTTTCACATTGGCTAACAGGTTGATTCCAACATTATGTGGTGGGGTGTTTCAGATCTGCTGAGGTATCAATCAACAAAGTCTGGAGAGGATGTCACTTCTTTGAAGGACTATGTAACTCGCATGAAGGATGGACAGACTGATATTTATTATATTACAGGGGAGTCACGCAAGGCAGTTGAGAACTCACCGTTCTTGGAAAAGCTTAAAAAGCGTGGCCTTGAGGTTCTTTTCATGGTGGACCCAATAGATGAGTATGCAGGTGGGTGGGCACACTGAAATGGTCTTTTATTTACTGCATTCTGAAAGTTGATGTATTAGCAACTTGCTTGTTTCTGGATCAGTTATTGTCCTTCCAATTTTCACTCTGGAGAAATAATTTGACAAGCAACTGATAGAAGGTTGTTCATTTCTGAGTGCAGTTCAACAGCTGAAAGAGTATGATGGAAAGAAACTTGTTTCTGCCACCAAAGAGGTAAATTGATGGCTATTGCCTTCATGAACTTGTATGAGATTTTGTAATTTATTCATGGTTCAGGGGGTTTATAGCACTGGGTTTTGATTGCAATTTGTCCCCAGGAAACCATTCTGGACCAATGGGCATGTAGCATCCGTCACTGCATGTACATGTAATATGGTGTCTGCTAGTTGGTGCAGGTCCTTTGTGAGTCAAATGATGTTTTATCACAAATTCTTGATGATGCATCTGCCAGTTTCCTTGCATGCTATCATGGAGTCTGCCTTTCATGTTTGCTGATCAAGATCTGGCAATCACAGGGATTGAAGCTGGATGATACTGAGGAGGAAGCAAAGAAGAAAGTGGAGGTCAAGGCACAATTTGAGGGGCTTTGCAAGGTCATGAAGGTGGGGACTTAACAATTGTGTTAGCATCGCTTTCATGCTGATCATTGTATAGACTAATAGTGTTGGCCCTGTTGCTGGGACAGATAGATCTTGCAAGATGAAATTTTTTTGAAGCAAACTAAACAGAGCTGAATGGCTAAATGTGAACTGCTTCGATGGTATTTCCTGTCTTATGGGACATATTGTTTGTGCAGGACATTTTAGGAGGGAAGGTGGAGAAGGTGGAGGTGTCAGACCGCATTGTGGAGTCACCATGTTGTCTTGTCACTGGGGAGTAAGTCGAGTCCCCTCTTCCTATTGTTCTACAGTGGTGACAGTTTGTGGGGTATCTGGCTAGATGCATTTTCTTTTTGTGCATCTTCATTTTGTGATTAGATTACTGGAGGTACAGAAGAGACATTGTTAAACATTTTGTTGCTTTGCATGAGCTGCAAGAGTATTCTTTTGGATTTAATAATTAGGTGCTGAAACAAGAGGAGCATCTGCAGTCTGCAGGTGATTTGAGTAAGATAAAAGGAAAGCTCATGATTTGTGATGAAGTTTGATTTGATTTAGGTATGGGTGGAGTGCGAACATGGAGCGTATCATGAAAGCGCAAGCACTTCGTGATAGCAGTATGGGCAGCTACATGAGCAGCAAGAAGACTCTTGAGATCAATCCTGACAATGCCATTATAATTGAGCTCCGCAATCGTGCTGATGCTGACAAATCTGATAAGACTGTCAAGGACCTTGTCTTGTTACTTTTTGAGACTGGTTTGTTCCTCCAACTGTTCTGGATCTTCTGTTTTCCTGAGGAGTAGTTTGCAAGTTTTTCTTTTCCATTCTTCAGATCTGTAGATGCCTGAACTTTGAATTGGTGAACTGGGTTGATAAATTCTCTGGCAGGAGGGAAATGCTTGCTTGTTCTCTTTTGTCCACCATAGTACCTGGATACAAATAGTTAGTATTTGGTTGTGTTTTTTGCTCACTGCCAAGTCTCTCATTTTGTCTGCAGCAATTCTGACTTCTGGATTCAGTCTGGAGGAACCCAACACCTTTGGAACTCGTATTCACCGGATGATCAAGCTAGGTCTTAGCATTGATGAAGATGACAGTACAGCAGCTGCTCTTGACGATGAATCTGAAATACCACCTTTGGAAGATGATGTTGACGAAGGCAGTCGCATGGAAGAGGTGGATTAGAGTGAAATCTCTTTGAGCTGCTGAAAGAAAACAGATGGGGAGGGGGAATGATGAGTATAGTCAACCTGAAAGTTACAGCCAAGCACCCCCCCCCCCCCCCCCCCACAAAAAAACAAAAAAAAAAAAAAACAACACAAACAATACACTGAATACTACTTTTTTTTTTTTTTGAA
>Ga0116227_10007344_pt1 | contig 21601 bp, 14 predicted proteins | sample S1TSphgellanicum_FD_89693 | JGI IMG/M metagenome (GOLD analysis project Ga0116227, IMG submission 89693) | Host-associated microbial communities from peat moss isolated from Minnesota, USA - S1T2_Fb - Sphagnum magellanicum MG | ecosystem: Host-associated > Plants > Peat moss > Unclassified...
AATTTTTTAAAATTTGGGTATTTTTTTGGGTAGAGAATTAATTAAGTAATTATTGGGTTTTTTTGAAATTTGGGGGGGGGGGGTTGCGGAAAAAATACCTTCTACACTCTTCTACTTTGGCCTTTTCCTTTTTTTGGCCTTTACCCATGGAGTGTGGGTTCACATGGCACAATTGATGGCCCCGGCCGATTGGGATTTTGGCCATGGGATTGGTCCAAACAAATTCTGTTATCAAAGGGCATGTATACGTTTACTTCATTTAGCAGGTTGTTAGTGTCTTGGGTTCGAACCTGGGTGAGCCAGCACTTACACTGGAAACGTAACCTTCTTAAGTGCACCTTGGATGAACCAGCACCAGATGGAAAGTTCATCCAAGTTCATCCAACTTGCGCTGTAAGCTCCCCCAAGCAAGCTCTCCCTACAAGCTATACATTAATTTGATCTAAATCACAAGTTGGGCTTACTCTCTTTATGCCCATTTTGGGGGATTTTTAACAAGGTACCGAGGTCCAGTTTAGGTGCTAGTTAACCCAAGGCTCCAAATAAGAACTAAAAAATATTCATTTAGAATCAACAAAAAATACTTCAGACTTTTTAGACTTTACCGTGGTACCCATGCAAGGGTTGGTGAACCAGCAGCATGTGCATGGAGACTTAGTCTTACACCTTTGTAAGTTCTTGCCACCAAAGGTTGTTGCGATGGGGCAGGGATACAGGTCCCACCCATTCCTTATTCCAGAACGTCATGGCAGACAAAAGGAAAATACAGCACAAATGCCAACAATTTGCTGCATAAAGTATTCCATAATGGAAGAACATATCATATGTAACCAGGCCCTGGTAGACCAGTTGCCTCCATTGCACTTTTGAAGGGGGAGGAGGCTTTCTGTATGAGGGAGGGATGTACAGCTGCATATAAGTTCTAGCAGAAAAATGCCTACAGAGTTACAACAACTAAAAAGGCTTAGAACTTAGCCAATAGAGTTATCTGTAAAATCACCCTCTCTTTCACCCCCAATCCCCTCATTGAGTGGTATCCGCAAAGTAAGGAGATTTTGTAGGGTTTGAGAGTAATCATAGTAATTGTACAGGTAGGAGAAGTGAAAATCTATGTAGCTGCTAGGCGCTCAGGAAAATTGAAAGACAGGATGAATCTCAATTTATCACCAAAATTGATGGAAAAACTAGTTTGAGTCTCTGTTATTTCGTTTTGTCAAATTTTCATTCCCAGTTACACGTTTGATTTGATGCCTTACTATAGAAGTTCCCAAGTTCCAAAATGCCCAGTGGGATTTTACACTGTAGAAGGCACGCTCTAGATACACTAGAAAAATCGGAGGTCTTTATGAAACTAGGTCAGTGGGTGAGAGTTACTTGGTTACTCAAAATAATCGACCCATGGAGGTGGGTGAGATTAAAATTTCTGGTAACCAGGCAGCTTGAGCTGATTACCAGACATAATCGGCTGTTGTGAGGATTGAGATGCCCCTTTTCATCAACTGAGGGAGTGGGTACGAAAACTTCATCCATGCAGCAAAGGAGGAAGTGGGTATGAAAATCTCATCCACACAGCAAAGGGTTACCGTATCATTGGACCAATGAAAGCTCAAGGTGGTACCCGATGCTAACCAGTAGGTTGCTAACCCAATGAAGGTTACAGGTTATGGCTTGTAACATCTGGTCCATGGCCAGGTTGCCAGGGTCCAGACTCCAGAGTAGTGTTGGCTGGTTATTGAGAAAACACCCGGTTATCAATCTAGTTATTGATAACCTATCAATTGGTTACCGATTGCTTGGTAACCAGTTTGATAACCTACTCATCAATTATTAAGTTCTTAAAATCTAACAACCTACCCAGATGATTAAAATTTCATGTGTGTAGGTTATCAGTCTTAAACACATGCACATGGTTATAATGAAGAAAGAAAATTTAGAAAACTTAATTTTATATTTAATTAAAGAAATTGTATAACCTACCTACCTAGGCAATATAATTAACAGTTTTCAAGGTGAGTATTTGAAAATTAACCCTTATGCATAATCAATGGTTTTTATCACAAAATAATTGGGTAAGTTGATAACTAGGGGTAGTATTTTGATAGTGAAATTGATAATGGATGGGTTTAAATTTTTTTTAAAAAAATTCATAACCTACTTGACTAGTTATTGAAAAAAGTAATAACCTATCAACATTGGTCCCGACTTGAGACCACATGAGTTTTTTGGAAAATCCCTTGGTCAAGTTCCCAACTTAATATTTTCATAATCACATGACATGGTTATGAAAATATTATAAACCATGGGTTATGGCCAACGGTAATAGCCTTTTTGTTATTTTATACTCCATTTTAGGGTTGCTAGGTTGAGTAATTGAAAAGACCTCTTTAGGATGTTCCAAGATGGGACGGTGACTTGCCAAATGTCCCAAATCCAAGTGTCTTGGTAAAAAACTCTGTTCATAATGGGTAATTTTTGGTTTGGGGACGGCTCAATTTGATTCATAGAATGTATGGAGAACACTAAGACCATGGGGACCCTAAATATTAATATCTTACATTATTTGTGACAAACAAGGTATTGTTAGAGAGTATTATGTGAACGATTTTTTTTTCCCCACCCTATCATTAGTTTATTTTTTAATATGCAAATATTTAAGCCACCCTAAATTTTTTTATAACTTATGATTTTTTGGTTGACATCAAAATTTGATACTCTACATTTTATTTTATTTTATTTTAGTTTTTTAAGTTGTGAGGACTAATGAGAATGTGATTGAACATGATCAAATCATGTGATGAAATTTTATTTTTTGGATATTAAAAATTAAAGCATATATTATATTTTATTTAGCCTTCTTATGAAACTAATTAAATTATTATTTTTACCTAGTAACCAATATATATAATCTTGTTTTTAAATTTTTTTTAAAAAAATGTTTCACCTTGTCTTTGGGCCTCCTTTCAACCCCCTAACCCTTCTTTTATTGATATCCGTAAAATAAGGAAATTTTCATAAATATTAACATTTAATGCGCAAGGTTCACGAGGAATTATAGTACTTGTACAAGTAGGAGCAATCGAGGTGCTCAAGAAAAAAAAAGATAGGTTAAAACTTAGGAAACAATCACAATTGATGGTTTTCTTAGTTTCACCCCCCTCTTGAATGTTAATGTATTTTTTTAGAAGTTTTATTCAAATCTCACCCTGTTTATGACCAAACTCAGGGTTACGGTGCTGTTTTTTCTTTACAAATATCTCTAATTCTTCAAGCTATTAGTCTCTCTCACTCTCATTTGGGCGTGTTGATCACAGACAGGTTTAAGACCGAAACTATGTATGTTTATTACATAACTATGGAAATTTATATTCTTGGTTACAAAAATATTTTTTCACCTTTCTATTGTCTATGTATAATTAGTATGCACACCATTTTGCTATTATGAACTACACATAAACAACACCAAAACCTTTCAAAACTACAATTTTGTTTCCCTTCACAATTCTATTTCATAAAACTTTACATTCATATAACAATTTCTTTTTATCAAGTGATGGTGTTTTTAAAGGTCACAAACATTCACTTATATATTATTCAAAAGGAATTTTTTTTAAAAAATCCTAAAATTTATACATCACATAAAATATTCAAAAGAAAACTAGACACATGGCTCCCTGTGTGATTTCACATAAAATATTTAAAAAGAAACTAAACACATGGCTCCCTATGTGATTTCACATAAAATATTTAAAAAAAAACTAAACACATGACTTCCCATGTGATTTCACATGACTTTCACATAAATTAATATGTGAAAGTTAATGCACCATGATTAAATTAAAATATGAAATCTTATTAACAAATAAATCATCAAACTTACACATTAAGCAATTATATAAATAATTGTTTAACATCAAGTTACAGGTGAACACGGTATCTCCCCTCACCGTCATTTGGAACGTATTGTGATTCCTATCAATTAGTTTTAGGAATAATCAAAGTTTTTTTTTTTTCCAAAAATTTGGCCCATCACAATAAAATGTTCACAAACTTTAGACATTCCCAAGAAAGCATGAATATAATCCTTGCATTTGGCCCATTTTTGTTGACGATTCTATTAATTAGTTGTGGGGGCACATCCAAATTTTTTTTTTAGGTGGGTTTGTTTGCAATGAGTCATTGTGAATTAAATCATCACTTTTTTATTAATTTTTTTGAAAACTTTGGATATTCCTCTGAAGGGAAGTTTTCACTCCCAAAATATTATAGAAATGCTTCACCTATATACATTATGAAATTTCAACTTTGGCCAAAGGTTATGAGATGAAGTGTGGTGCTATTGGGAACATCTTGGTATACCCATGGGCAGCTTGGGAACATATTGGGAATGCATTGAAAATTTGATGTAAATACGTTGAAAACTTGATGGGAATTTGGTGGGAATAGATTGGGGAACACATTGACAACGTGAGAACATATCGGGAATGCATCAAGAATTTGATGTGAACATGTTGAAAACTCGATGGGAATATGGTGGGAATAGCTTGAGGAACACATTGACAACTTGAGAACATATTGGGAATACATTGGGAATTTTATGTAAATGCATAGAAAACTAGATGGGAAACTTGGTGGGAATAGCTTGGGGAACACATTGACAACTTTGGAACATATTGGGAATGCATTGAGAATTTGATATGAACACATTGAAAACTTGATGGGAACAAATTGGGAACATCAAAATCCATTAAATTCAAAGCACTTTTGCCAGCTCCCCAAAAGAAAAATAAATTGTGCCTCTTGGATACATGCTAAATCGTCGCATTGGTTCAATAAAACTTCTATTAATTATGGTCACCCATTTTTGCTTTAGGTAAAACCACTTCCATGAGTCCGGGTAGCTACTTAAGGTCAAAAGAGTAGAATATATGAAGTTGGAATGTGGTGTTACGGGGAACAACACAAACTTTGTGAGGCCATTAATTTTTTGAAAAAAATGTGCGATTGGTACATTCTAAGGATTTATCTTGTAGCATTTAGAAAGAGCTTTTCCAATGTTTTTTAATGAAAAGAATTACCTTGCAAGTCCCCACATCATGGATTTTTTTGTACATAAGATATTCACTTACCCATACTTTTTGCTAACATTGATCCTGTGGAGCCCCCAACAACCAAAGTAAATAAACTAATTGGTTTTTAAACCATCATAGTACCTTTTCAGGTTTGGCACTTAGGTGTCAAATAATTATTTTATTTTTCAAATTTCACTTCAGCAATGAAAAAATATTTATGAAATTTTGGCAATAAATTTAAGCAACTTTGTCGGTATGGTCTTTGCACTCTAAACCTCTAAAAAAATGAGATATTTTACAACATTTTTTATTGCTTTGTTTTTGCAAAAAATGGGGACAGATAGTGTTTCACCACATGATAAGATAGAAAATTCTTGCCAATTATTAGATATCTTCTATTGCTTTGCAATGATAGACTAGCCTAAAGCAAGAAGCTCTTGGGTTTCCACCAATTTTTTGTAGTTTGCCATCCCTTCATGTAGTTGTGCATGCATGGCTTTGTTGTTCTTTCTTTAGTTTTTCGCTTAATGTTGTCAATTTCAACTCAACATTATTCACTCTCTTCACCATTGTCTTCACATTGAATTTGATTGTTTCCACTTGGAAAACTTGCATTTCCAATTCTTGATTTTTCTGTTTTGACTTTTAGAACTCTCTTCTCAAGCTTTGCCTCTATAACCCTCTTTTGTGAGGCCTCTATAGAGACCTTCATCTTCAAGTTTGATCACAACGACCTCATGAAAGACGTCATATTTGTAATCATCAAACCCTAATCACTTTGAAAGAAAAAGAAGTGAGGCAATGCAATACAGAATTTAAGCATCACAAAAAATTGGCCTAATTCCCAAAATTCCAACATCTAGGTTATATATATAAATAAATAAATTCAGCATTTAAAAGAGATAAATTCTATAAAAATTAGAAATTAAAAAAAAAAATATTGCTTGTCCTGAAAAGGTACTACTATAGATAGTAGCACCAATCAAAACACATGAAATTCTGTTTCAGGTCGTTTCAATGTGCATCTAATATTGAACTTTCATTCAGTGATGAAGATATGAATGTAGATAGATATGTCATCCTAGGGTCAATTTCGTCATTAAATAATCCATAAAAATTATTGAAATGATTGTTTTTGTGAAAATTTGATGTGGAGGTGATGAAAATCATCATAATTATGACAATCTACAATGTGGATAATTTGAAAATATTATTAGATTATTCTAAAAATATATAATTATTCCAAAGCCTCTAAACAAATTGGTGTTTTGAAAAGAAATTAATTATTCATTTTCTCAAAGTGGAAGCTTGTGCATTAAATGCTGAGATTCAACGTTTCGTACTGAGTTTCAACATCCCATACTGAGATTTAATAAGATCTCATTACTTTGCGGATACCACTGAAAGAAGGGTTAGGGGTTGAAGGGAGGCCCAAAGACAGGGTGAAAACAGGGTGAGTTTACGGATTATAACTAGAATTATTTCCTCCACAAAAGGCAGGACATTTCAAAAAGCGAGACACCCGCTGCCACTGGGCATTTCACTTTTTGAAACACCCGGCCTCTTTGTCCAGTTTTTTCCTGTGGCACTTGACAGATACCCTCCGGGTATCAAGGGGAGGAATTTTTAAAAAAAAAATTGCCAAAAAATTGCCATTGGAGTAGAGTGTTCCACAAATAACTGGCCACTCCACCTTCAGCGGGTGCTTATTTTGAGAAACACCCGCCGCCTTGGGCCTTACTTACAGTAGTACATTTCAATTTCTCTTCTCATTCCCATTTGCACATGGATTTGTTTCATTCTGCAACACTCATTCCACTTCTTTGGATAAAATTTTGACGATGCAAATTGTAGCCTTGCTCATGCATAGTTAGTTCATAGGCCCCATGACACTTTCGAAAACTATTCCCAACTTATTTTTTGTGGATGGCAAAGAAATCCCCTAATGGTTAGCTCAGTTGCTCTTTTTTACTACCTACCTACTACCAACCCACTAGAACGTTGTTAGTAAGTAGGTAGTAAAACCAGCCCTTCCTCCTATACATAAACCATCTACTTACCTAGTAGTCACTCATTTTCCTAACTACCTACCAATATATAGAACTTTCTTCTTACAGAAAGGGTTACCAAGGTGAAACCAGAGATTAACTCAGTTGAGGTTCATCCACAACTGAGTCACAAGGGACATCCAGTGGATGGTGTGCTGGTCGGTGCTGGTTCAGTCTCTCCCAATGGAATGGACCATTCTACCCCGGAAGAGGATGAGCCTGGTTAGGGCGAGAGCTATTGTTCTGTTAGGTTATAGCAAATTCTGTCCAGGCCTGCTCCATAGCATAATCAGTTTTTTTATTCAACAATTCAAGTTTCAGATACATATCTCAATAATTGATTGAAAAATACTAAAATTGAGAAAAAAAGACCAAAATGGAGCTAGCAAATACCATAATTTTTACAACTGATAATTGGCACTTCTTTGCCAAATATTTATTTATTTTAAAAAATGACATGTGACGATTTCAAGTTGAATTGTGTCGTATATTTGTAATAAGTTAGTAACCCAATGGAAGGAAGAATAAATAGTTTTTTCAAAAGTTGGGACTGGGGAGTTTGATGGTTCAAAAATTATGGCAAAGATCATAAAAATTTATTTTTACATTTTTGGCTAAACTTTCGTGAATTATTTTGTGTCAAGTATTAGTTGAAGGGTAGGAAAAAGAAAAGCCTGTAAAAGTACCTCAATAGGTACTATATATTATATTAATTAGTTGTGGCTCATGGGGGACGCGCAACTTTCAATCTTCTTTCTTTTGTGGTGGGCATCTTTGATTGGTCCATCATAAAAAATAATTCAAAAAATCAATCAATCAATCAATCTTTGGACAGTCCCAAAATAAACACCTTTGCATCATTCTTCTCCTTTGGGCTGGCTCATATAATTTACAAGAGCAGAGAATTAGGGCAAAGGTTAGGGGATAACGTGAGCAGTTGTTGGGAACAAGTTGAGGAACTCATTGGGAACTTGGGAACGTGTTTGGTGTTTAATGAGAACAACAAATATCCAACACCCCCACCGTCCCCCCAAAAGAAAGAAAAAAACCTGGGGGGCCTCATGTGTGCATGCTGCATCACCTCATTGGCTGCAAGGAATTTTCTTTTTGGTATATGTGTTTTTGGCCATTTTTGGTCTAGCCTAATGGCAGGAGCATGAACTTTTGGGTATTTATTAGATGAACACCCTACCTATTCATCTCTCCTATTCATTCATTAGATGAGGTGCCTCCCAAATTCAGTTTTTTTTTTTTTTTTTTTGCAATGAGCCAATTTGATTGGCCCATTACTCAAAAAAAAAGAAATTATGGAGGCTCCCCCAAATAGAAGGTTCTATTTTTAAGTACATCATTGCTCCCTTTTGGCCCAGCTATATGGGTGAAAGGAGGACATGGGATAAAAGTGAGGTGCTATGGAGAGCATGTTGGGGAACGAATTGGGAACTTGGAGAACATATTAAAAACCTATAGGAACTCATTGGGAACATATTGGGAACACATTGAGAACCAGGGAAATGTGGTTCCCCGCCCCTCCCCGCCACGCCGGCAAACCCTTCAATTCTAAATGTCCAATAGCTAATCGTCCAGTTTGGTTTCGGTTTTACATAACTGGGAAAGGAACCGGAGGGTACCTGATTCGACTCCGCGGGTCAAGTACCCGACGCTGCTGGATTTGATGGGAGGCTGTATCCGGTTATGAGAATAAGAGGGCCAGAAGACGAGAGGGGGCTGCTGGAAATGGTGTCGAAGAGAAGAACCACAGAAGGAGAATGGCTATGGCGAGCTTAGCTCACGGCGCCACGCTCTTGCCCTCCAGCCCGACTGCATCCACCTCCGGTAATTTCGTTTCCGGAATCTGGAGCTCTCGGAAGACCGTAGACTGCAAGAAAATTACGGGACGACAGCAGTCGCGATGCCGCAGTTGGAGGATGAAGAAGGTGGTTGCTTCTTCTTCGTCGCAGCCACCGGAAGCTCTCTTCTTCGATTGCGATGGTGTATTGGTGGATACAGAGCGAGACGGACATAGGATCAGCTTTAATCAAGCGTTTGAGGAGAAAGGACTGGATGTCTCCTGGGATGTGGATCTCTACGGGGAGTTGCTCAAAATTGGAGGGGGGAAGGAGCGGATGACGCATTACTTTAACAAGGTCGGGTGGCCGCCGGTGGTGCTACAACAAGACGCGAAGGAGCGAGCTGCATTCGTGGCTGGATTGCATCGGAGGAAGACAGAGTTGTTCATGGAGTTGATAGAAACGGGGGCGCTTCCGTTGCGTCCTGGAGTCTCCCGGCTTGTAGATGAAGCGCTGAGCAATGGTGTGAAGGTGGCAGTTTGCAGTACCTCCAACGAGAAGGCCGTGTCGGCCATCGTGCGGGTCATGCTCGGCTCGGAGAGGGCGTCTTCCATCCAGATTTTTGCAGGAGATGTGGTTCCTCGCAAGAAGCCGGACCCGGCTATCTATCAATTAGCTGCATCTTCGCTAAGCGTAGAGCCTGCCAGATGCGTCGTGGTGGAGGACAGTGGCATCGGTCTCACAGCTGCCAAAGCCGCGGGCATGGTGTGCATTGTAACTAAGAGTGGTTACACTGAGCACGAGGATTTCTCCTTAGCTGATGCCGTGTTTGCTTGTATAGGCGATCCTCCTACGCAGAACTTTGATTTGACGTTCTGTAGGCATCTGCTACTGCAGGAAGGCAAAATTGCCTAAAGGAAACCGTGAAAGAGATTGATCCTTCTGCAACTGCGACACATCAAAAGATGTACAGAGAAGCAGAGACGCCCCTGAATTCAGATTGCGAAGTTCCTTTATTGCTGGATAGCAAGAAGCTTCCATTGTAGGTGATTGTTGCAAATCAATTGAGGATTTGGAGGTTCATCATTATTTGCTCACTTAAATTACTAATGCTTGAAGTGAGGGCATGGTTCTTCTTTATGAAAGTTGCAATTGAGCCGTTTTGCAAGTAATGGTCTTATTAGGGCATCTCTCACACTGACAGAAGATTCCCAACTACATTACTCTTGATGCAAAACTGCTTGTCAGGTAATTAGACCACATTACATTGTGACTAGACTGGTGCCTACTGCTGTTGTGCATATGTTTAACGGTTAGGGTTTTACACAAATCATGATGCAGCTATGTTAAATCTACATTCCCATTCAACTTTTGATGGTTGAAGTCCAGATGTGTGGGAACAGGTATTGAATTCTCACTGAAATTGTCTGCTAAATCCTCAAGATCACCACCTGACCAAGTCTGAGCAGGGAGAGCTAGGTTATGTGATTGAGTTGCATACAAAGGAAAGCATCTCTTCAAAGGGCAATAATTGCATGCTTCAAACTGCACAATGTTCAACAATTGGTGTAAGTAGATCAATTCTTCTCAAAGGATTTTAAAGTTCTGGCGAAAGTAGGCGTTGCTAAGCTTGAGTTCACAAATCACAACCACATGGTCCATGTGAAAGTCCATTGAAATACTCAGGCATCAGCTTCAAGAAACAGTGTTGTGTACATACTACAGTTTTGTTGATCCTCTTTCAGTAGGGAGTTTTACTTCGCACCTTGACTGAAGTTGTTCATAGAGAGGAGTTTCTGGAAAGTGTAATTTGAATTGCAGTGCCTGGGTAGTACCAAGGAATACATTCCAGAAGAAGCCCTACCATTGCTTTCTTTACAGGGTGTGTACCAAGCTGTTATGACCGCTTTTTCCTCTTTTGTCCAGCACTGCGTGAAATGGCCGTTGAATTGTTGGGTTTTGACCTGCTGGCATTGCTGCTCTTGGGCGTCTTTTGGGGCATGGTCTCAGCTGCTGAAGACCACAATGCCCTTTCCACATCCGAAGCAGTGAAATGTTCTAATTCAGCATCTCCAGATTGCTGCAATTCCTGCACAAGACACAAATACTGAGTATGAATGTACCTGATATGACCCTGCATCTCATGATCACCTTCAGTATTTGATAGATACTTTTTTTTTAAGGTTGAAGCACACTCCATCCTCCTGGAGATCAGATAACATCAGAAGATAAAAACATTTTTACCTTGGATTTCACTTGGAGTTTCTCAGCAAAGAGGAGATAGACTTTCATTGAGTAGTCTTTAACACCCCCAAGCGCAGCCACCATTGCCTGCACCATTGCTGCAGAAATAAGCAACAAAATTCTATGCTACTGTAGATGACGAATAGCTTCTCTCTCAACACCCAAAGTTACTGTCAACTCTACAGACTCCATCATGAACACAGCCAAGAGAATCCTGATGAGCATATCATTCTGACACATTCTGGAAGCATCACAAATTAACAAAAACATATACCTCATCTGACATAAAAGGTACAATTGAAGGCGTATGTGCTGCAAGCACCGCTGATGCTGTTGCAGGTCCTACACCTTTCAGTGTGGACAAATGTGCGATTGCTTCCTTCAGGTTAGGCAGTGCAGCAAAGGCTTTTCGAGATGCTGTCCGTACATCATCATCACTAAGATTTGCCACAAAGTTCAGCAGTCGGGACCTGCAGAATGATGCCCAGTCCTCCACAACCAGTTTAGTCCAAAGTGGCAAGCAAAAGCAATACAAGCAGGTTTGTCAGCTCTGAAGAAGACCTTGCCCATTCGTGTTGTTGGTACATCAACTTTGGAGCTCAATTTGGATGTTGAAAGATGCAATGGTGTCTGCTCTGCACAAGATTGTGGAGTAGGTATATGATTGTGAACTGGGAGAGCGAAATGAAACTAAACCTAAACATGTCTTTTTTAATTTAACCCTAAACCCTAAACCCTCACAAAGATACCAAATGATGTTTCCCTGTGGTTAGGTCAAATGTCCAGTGCTCAAATCCACAGGCACAAGAAACCTTGGAACATACTGCAAAAACACCAGGGGAGAGAGAGAGAGACAGAATAAACAAAAGGGTTTTCAATTTGTGAACAAAATCCACAGATGGGAACCCTAAAAGACAATAACAACAGAAGGAAAGAATCACGACAAAAAACAGCTGCATGAAATGTCAAGCAGGGTGATAATGTACTGCCAAGAAAAAATCCTGATTGTGATAAGAAGAAACCGCACCTCCATTTGCCTCGACTCAGCTTCCACTGCATGATCTTGGTGAGTTCCTCCTGCGTGATGTACGCGTCCGCCTGCCGCTTTTCCAACGACTCCGGAAGCTCGACACGGTAGAACGTATCCAGAGCAGTTAGCTTCGGATTCCCCAAAGCTTCCAAGCGCTGCCCGTATGCCTCCAAAGCTGCAATCCATGCTCGTGTATCGGTACTTGCAAATTCCACCATCGCTGCTGCTTCAGAAACCTCGAGCGATTTCACAATCTCCTCTCGTCTAGGGTCGAGGGTCTAGGGTTTAAGCTTTAGGGTTTTGCTGACAGACCCTTCTCCTATCAGCAGACGCTTCTCCTACGCAAAGTGTCGTTGTGACATTGCAGAAAGATGGCACTCCAGTCATAGGGACAATGAGCTAAAGCTTTAGGGTTCTTGCTGACAGACCCTTCTCCTATACTAAAAACTTAAGTGAGATTCAAGTATTACAAGTATTTGTCGAGACTTCTATCCCATTTGAAAATGAAACGTACCCAACTACTCCCTTGCTGACACAAAAAATTTCAAACTATATACATACAGAGTGGGAACTATATATTTTGGAGGTACTAGTAAGATTTATCTCAAAATGCAAAGTTTGTCCACAGATGTAGGTAGAGGGACTAGAAAATAATAAGAAAGAAGCTCGAATTCCCTCAAAATTTATCAGTATACACAGACCCAACTACAAAGTGTTGCCACCAACTGACTCATGGTTGGTAAAACTGTTGTGCATTGTGTGAGTAGAATTCGCCATGGTTAATTGCAAGCTCTTTCAGCTCAGCAGAAAAGCCTTAAGAGATTTTCTTAAGCATCTAGAGCTCTGGTCTGATATCAATTTCAGGCCTGTTCATGAGGAAAGAAAGAATGGCTTGTGTAGTGCATGTGCTGCTTATGGAGCAGATGTGTGGAGTTTCAGCTGAGTGGTCCTAGTCACTTCCTATAACAAGCTACTACATGAAGAGCCACAGCTGTATTTCGGAATACTTCCTGTTCATTTTGGAAGTCCTGGAGTAGGATCAAGGTGAGAGGTGCCAGGAATTAGGGTTGCAAATTGAGCTCCAAGGACAGTAAGTTGAGCTCACTTGAAAGCAAAAACCTTGCTTTGTCCCCAAGGATTAAGAAACCTAGCGCAAGCTCAGCTACATTCCTCCCTTGTGAAGGTTCCACCTCCTTTCGCACAATTTTGACCCTTTCACTCACAACCTCCAAGCAAAATTTCATGTAATACAAAGCTTGCGCTGCATAGCTTTGCACTGCACTTATTATTAACTTGTGTCGTAGAGCTTCACACATGATTCACACACAAAAGGAATAAGAAATTGGATGACAAACTCCTTTGGCCTTAGCTTTCATGGAGATTTGGGTCTGATCATTGGTCTTTTTGTCAAGCATGAATTTGCATCCCCAATTTTGACTTGATCCTTCATTTTGTCCTAACTGGCTAATTCAGTGCCCAATTACAAAAACTTTGCAGATAACTTTATTGACTAGGTGTTGTATTTGTAGGGGTGTTTGCAAAGTTCATTGAAAACATGCAAGCTCAAAAGAGTTTTAAGTAGGTGGTGACAAATCTTGTGTAGCTAGTCAAATAGTTGTATGGAGTTGCTACCAAATGGTGCCTTTCATTTTTATCAGGGTAAGTTTGGATCAAACCAAACATCTAAATTTATACCTTTTCCACCTAGTATGGAAACAAGTGAATGGTGAATAAACGCATGGTTTAAAGTGAAAAATCAACTTGGTGTTCCCAAATAAGATTGAATATTTGTGATCTTCCAGAACCTCCAAAAGCAATGACATATTTACTTGATGTTTAAGATGTCGAAATAAATGATTCATCTCTTGTTTCTTTTGAATGTCATCCAGTTCCAAATTTTAACAAGTGTCATGTCAATAATCCCGATGCAACTTTGGAATTTAGGTAAGTGGGTAACTTGTTACTCTCTAATTGGCCATTAAATATCATGGCTAACGGCATGGTTAATGCACGATGCTATGAAAACAACATAATTGCAAACTAAAGATTATGCCCAGTTCCACATGAAGGCATCTAACATGGATTTGTTATCATGCTTCAAGTAGAGTATGAAACTCAACAAGCATTGTTTAGAAGTCGATTCCAAGATATGGCCAGGAACAATTCGAGCTTCATTAGTTAGTTGATCATGCATGAAATGTGATTGTCGGCACAACCAAGCCACCGAGCTCATCAAATAGTGCAAGTAAAGTTTGTCAATAACTTGAATAGTGTTAGCATTGCTCTCATTATACCCAGGATGTCACGAACACCAACATTTAGAACAACAAAATGTTGGCCTTCATTTTGCAACTCATTGAAATTGAATAGGTCTACCATCATAGCAACTGTTAGTGCACAGTATGACAATAGTTTGAACTACGTCTCCATATTGTCATCTGAGCTGAAGTCTAAGCTAGAACTACTACAGAATGAAGACTCCATCTGTAAAGATGGGGGAAAGGGACACAAGCACTAGGTAAGTTTGTAAATCCATCCATGTATTTCAATTCCATGACTGTAGTTGGTCAGAAATGCCTCTTTCCATAAAGTAGCAACAACTTCATAAAACCAGGCTATTTTGCAACCAAACCGAGTGCATTCCAAAAAAATTGTTTATGGATCTCTCCAACAACTCAAATGGCCAAAAGCACATGTATTCATATCAAATCATGCAACCTGGATATAAGCAAACTGTACCCTAAACCCACATGGCTGTAGTTGGTCAAATTGCCTCCCTTCATAAAGTAGCAACAACTTTATAAAACCAGGTTGTTTTGCTTGAAAACCAAGCGCATTTCGATTTTTTTTTGCTTTTGGATCTCTCCACCAACTCAAAATGGCCAAAACAACATGTCTTCATATCAAAGTTGCAGTTTGGATATAAGCAAATTGTATCCTAGACAGGCATGGTTGCAGTTGGTCAGAAATTCCTCTCTCCATGAATCAGCGACAACTTTATGCATCCAGAAGTGGTTTTTTTCTGTAGTAATTCTAGCACTCAGTTTAGGGTCTTTTGTTTTGCTTGATAACTAAGAGCATCTAAAATTTTAGGCTCCTGGATCTCTCCAACAACCCAAAATTGCCAAAATAAAACATGTCTTCCTATCAATTCTGCCATTTGAATATAAACAGATAGCATCAATTCTTGAGGTGATGGAGATTGCTGTGGAGAAGATGGACTACAAAGCACAGTAACAATTTACTTGCTGGAGGTTCTCAAAAAATGCATGATTGTGACAGATTATGATACCTCAACGAGAAATTTGATGCAGATATAGATCAACACGACTTGGAGATGAGGGATTGATGCGCACATTGCTGCAGATGCGTTGTTGAGGGCATTTCGATGCAAGCAATGTTGGAGATGAACTAGTGTGGGAGGCAAGCTTTAGAATTCAAGCGATCGATGCAAAACCATGAGTTCATCACACACCGAAGGCAATGCAATCTTTGCAAAAACAGAAATCCAAGCAAGGAGTAAGTTTCTTAGGAAGATTGCTGTGGGCAACAGCCACGACTTGATTGTATGATTGTGTCAAGTTGTGGTGGTACAATGGAAGAACCACTTCAACCTCAATTTCCTGCATCGCAAACCAATTGTTGAGACTCTACAGTTTTCCTCAAACTTGGAGATGAGGAATTGATGCAGCACATTACAGATAACTTTAATGTACTTGCAAATTCTTATTTTGAATTTCCACAGCTCCCAAACACCAAAAAATTTCAGCTCCACTGCAGATCTTGATACTATTTGTTTGCCTCATAACTGCCTATGCTTAAACAGAATAATAAGGCAAACAAACAATTACCCATTTGCAAAAACGTCATGCACCTGTATCTGACTCAATTGTACACCGCAACATCACAACTGTTGCTGACAACAAGTTTTTCCTGTTTTCCTCCCTACTCTTATTCAAATGCGGGGAGACAGGCAGAGGAATGAAAAAAACTGAAAAGTGAAAAAGAAAGAAAGAAAATCTAGAGCCCCAAATCTCTGTAGCACAAAATCAATCCCCAAACCTGCCACTTGCTGCTTGGGGACACAACAGAAAAACAGCAACAATGATGCACAGGGTAAGGCCACAGTAGAAAATCTTGTTTGAAGTGTTTTTTTGTTCTTCATTTTGATAGAAACTGAGAAACCCATTGAGCTCTTTCACAGCCTTATATTTAGCCTGACTTCAAATAAATTGAGTGAGAACAAAATGACATAACCATTTGTCAAAATAAGTTTGTGCTCTTTCATGTTTAGCCTGACTTCAGAAGAATTGAGTGAAAACAAACTGATGCAAATCACTAATCCAAGCTGCCATCTGAGACTGGCTATTTGTAGGACTCAATAGCAAACAGATCAGAGTGTGTGCCATCTTCACATAAAATAGTGTCCAGCACCATCTTTGATTGTGTGTTAATTCCACATGGAGGAAACCATTGGATTTTGCATTCCCAGCTTGCAGAAACAGCAGCTGCCTTCTCTTTGATCTGGAGTGTGTGCTTTGTCTTCAGTCAATCTCGAATTTGATGGCTGCTGCAGGTATGAAGATTCCAGTGCAGCTATATCAACTGCTCCCTTGATCTTTGCCTGCTTGAAAGGGGCAGGCAAGGAATGCCAACTGCACATAGCTTGTTGTGTAGTGAAAGACTAAGGACTAAAGATGGTCCCTTTCATCTCCAAACCAGTTGTTTTTCTGTTTGGGTCCAGTTGGTCCTTCCTGTCCTAGCACCTCATCAGGCAGCTTGCTGATAATATCCTGCAGAGGAACCCGTATCTGTTTTGGCAGATATTTCAGGATGTTATTCAGCATAGCTGTTTTGTCATAATCAAACTTAGGACCCCATTCACGCATGTACTGCAACCAAGGTGGTTCTTTTGGCATCTCCTCATTGTATCTTGTGAGCATATACTCTGCTGCAATGATCTGAATAAACAGATCATGCAAAACAAATCATCAGCAAAATCTCTCTCCAATTACAGAACCAAGCAAACACTTCAGAACATCAAATGAGAACAAAACCAAGTCAGAACAGAAACCAGCTCTGTTTCAACCAGGACACTGCTTAACAGAATCAAAATGCGTTACACAAAACTTAATTGCATCATCATCGCTGGAAAATAGAGATTACTCACTTGGTACTTTTCCCGAGTGTCAAGTAAAATGTTACTGTACATTGTATCATTTCGAAGTCCAATACCACGTTTCTCATCTCCTTGCAGGTTAACTCCCTCATGGGCATAAACAGGATGTCCACTCTTAGCCACATAAATAAGTGGCCTATTGCGGTTTTTATACTCAAGTTCAAAGGGTTGGTGCCACGTCCCTGCACTATGCTGAGAAAAGTAGATTGATCTTAACTCTCCTGTGAAGTTACTTACTCTAAGGGTATAATGCTCCCAATCCCCAACATGTTCACCAACTCTACCTAACGGTATATTCAGCACTTTGAACTTTGCACAACTGGGTCCATTAAAAGGATAGAAGATCCATGTGGCTAGGTCTGTAAATGTTCCTCCATAAACTGGTTTGACATGTATGTACACCTCTGCACTTTCCAAGTTCCCTTTCTTGACTTCATCTGCTGAGCCATCACTTGGCAGATCAAGCCAAAAAGCCAAATCATTATCACCACCCTGTGGTAAATTTGATCCATCACTGCCAACTTGAACTGGGGTATCTCTAGAATCAGCAGCATAAAGCAATGCACCATGTTGGAAGAACCAAGATACTGAAGAAGGGAGATAAACCTCATCAGGGTGGAAGACAAGAGTGGGTCCATAGCTTGCCTGAACACTTTCCACTTGCTCCAAAGTAGGCATGGCACTTAAATGCAAATTCGTATTTGAAACACATGCTACAGGGACTTGACAGTCAGCATTGCATGAAATAAAACAAGAGAAACAACCTGCATCAACACCCTTCTGAGTTACTCCTCTCACTCTAGGCTTTGTGCCCCAGATGCTGAATGGGGAAACTTTTGAAAAGCCACCTGCATCCCACATTTTCTCTGCTGCAATGCAATCCTCTGTGAGGTCCATTCGAACACAGACCACAGAATCTAATCCTGGTTTCTCCTCTGTATTTGTGGCCAGAAAACCAACAGCCTTATAACCTTCTGGAGCTACTGGTAACCAGAACCAGCAATGTCCATTTTGCTTCCCATTCCATGCCTGACTGCTCCACACCATCACATAATCAACAGGGCTTGTTAGGGCATGACTAGTACTAGTCCTTTCACCAGGAACACCCTGAAATTCACCAACAGCAGTTGCTTCCCCAGTTGAACAATCCACAATTGAGGAGCTGCTGAAGTCTTCCTGAAATTTGAAGTCCATTATTCCTCCTACTGCATGACTTTGATTTTCTTTGACAGCAAGAACCCACCCAGTTTCAGGAATAGAATTGTCTTGTCCATAGTAACCAAGGACACTGTAGCCTGAAGGCAAATCTACAGGCTTGTAAATGGTAACACCCTTATCATTACTGCCACCCTCAAAGCTGCTCCAGATATCCTCGAAAGTTGAAATCTGCACTGCGTCAACTTCACCCAGAGATATGGTTCCAGTTGCAAATCCAGTGCCTGCATGAGCAAACCAGATCTCTCATCTTTCTAGTTCTCTCTTTGGGACAGTACAGATAAACCTAACAGTGCATCATCCTATCCATAGTACCCAACCAAGCTCTGATGCAGGGACATGGAGACTCAACAGGTCAATCCAAAGAGCCAGAACTTTGAAAACTCCTGGATCCTCCTCAAGGACCTCCTTGATCCTAAAGAGAAGAAATTCAAGACCCAAAACAAAAGGGTGACCTAATTTCAATCTCCCCATTTTGCAAGCAAGCAAATCAATGTTCGATCGACTTTTCCAAATGGGTCATCTAAAAAGAGAGTGAGAGAGAAGATAAGGACATACCGGAAGGCCAGGAAGAAGGAGGAGGGTATGGAAGGCCTGCAGTGTGACAAGTTGGCTGGTGCTGCTTCCACGTCCCATCCACCTTGCACTCCTTCTCCGATGACCAATTCTTATCTCCAGACATGCTTGCACATAAAAAACCTCCCTACAATCCTGTTCTACACACCATCAGAGAAACCCTTCTGTGCTCTCAGCTGATCTACTGCCACCCAATCCCACTTACCTCCAACATCATGCAACACGAACGAGAAGAAGAAGCTGAAGATGAGGATGAACAATACCACCACCACCAACAACAACAACAACAGAAATCAAGCTATGGTTTTTAAAGCCGTATTATTTCTGAATTGTAGGGAAACAATTTACAAGTGTTTCAAGTATAATTGCAAAGCATCTTATCTCTCCAGAGAATTGAATTACAAATATAAACAAATGTGTGGTAAATCAATCTGAAATCCATCTCTGTGATAATTGTTCATGAAGATCTGAAAACTATGAGCCAGATTGAACATACTATTGTCTCAAGTCTGTTCTTTATATCTTTGGAAAGCTCTTGATGAATAGGGGTGCAACGACTTGGTTTTGAGACTGTTTGGAGCTACTGTGTGTCTGTGTGTGTGGAAGCTATTGATTATTGAACCATTTTCTCAATGAAAACTAAACAAAAATTCGAAACCTGAAAAAACTGTATTAGAATTTTGGGGGTGTTCTTGGTGTTGTTGGAAAACCCTAGGTGAAATTTTTTTAATAAAATTTATTTCACAATTTTGAGAGCTAAGGTGTGGAAGATATTGATTTTTTGAGTGGATTTTGTTGCTGGAAATTCAAACAAATTACCAAAAATTGAGTTTGGAAGGAAAAAATCAATTGAGTGCTCAATGAGTTCACACTTGGGCCAACAGCACAGGCTACACTAGTGCTCATAGTAACTACACATTACATATCTCAATTCAATCAAGCCAGTGGCCATGCTCCTTCAGAGCACCCTTTTTTTTTCCCCCCTCTTTTTGGTGAATTCTTTTAATAAAAAGTTGAAAATGAAGTGAAATTTGAGGGTTTTAAAGTTTCAATTGCCAGAAGTGAAGGGGAAAAATAATTCAAAAATAATTATTTCAGATTTTTATATCTGGTTTTTGCTATGTATGTAGGCAAAAAGATAGAAGGATAATTAAAGATTTGTATATCATATTTGGTTTATAACTAGATTTGGTTAAATCTTTGTGTGAATGATGGGCACTTGTTTGAAATCTTCCTACAAATAATTCAGCAAATTTTTTTTAAAACCCTAAAAAGAGCACTAAGCTTTTGTTCCAGGACTTGGGTAGGGTTGATTCCACCATTGACTTATTCAAAAACTACCAAGTCAAGCACCCAACTCAAAAGAATTTGGAAAATTCTCTTAGTGTATGCATATCCATGAATATCCCTCCTACAAAAAGGAGAGATAGTGCACCTACTCCTCAAGAATTGAAGAGAAATTATGCCTACTTATGGTACATTCACACTCGATGTTAAGTCAGCGTTAAATAAAAATCTAGGTGGCATCTTAGGTGGCACCCAATGATAAATGGGTGATAGCTTTATGTTAAGTGAATGTTAGCTTAACATAAAATGTTCATGATAAGTAGGTGTAAGTCTTAAATGACTAGCATGGTGTTAGGGGACTCAACACTAGAGTCCCTAACACTAAGTGTGAATGCACCATCATGGGTGTAATCCATCCCTCTCACTCTTAAGGAGTAGGTCTAAGAACCCTCCCCTCATATGTCTTGTGATCTAAACATGTTTATGTGTAAAGTAAAGCCCAAGTTTGTGGGCTTTACAGGAATAAGGGCTGATGCAAAGAGAAGTTGAATGTGAGCTCAATTTTGGTGTAAAAAGTTGGGTGTGTTTTTATTTTATATTTTTTTCCCATGATACCCATTAGATAACCATTGGGTATCCATGAGGAATTGTTTTTAAAAAGAGGGTGAGTGTTTTAAAAGATAAGATTTGCAAGGGTGGGCATTATTTTTTTTGAAGCATGGAGGAAGGCTTATGGGTTCCAATGTGCCTTTCAATTACATTTTCAAAATCTACCCCATGTCTTTATCTGTAGGATAATGTTTGTCTCATGTTTTACGATGGGTAAAGCTCATGGGTGGCATACATTCCCAAAATGAGGGTCACTTGGCTCCCGCCTTGCTCTAGGCCTCTTATTTTGGGAACTTATGGCCCCACAAGCAAGGTCTTTACCTTACACATAATAGACAATGACATGGCCATTTCACAACATTAAGGTTTTGAGTGAGAGATTCAATGGTTTTTTTTTCATGTTCAACAAACACATTGTAATCATATATATTAATTCACTACATCTATCTGTCTGTATGTCTGTCTACACAAGTGTGAACAAGACCTAGATGATAGAGTCCAACTTTGGGCCATCTGGGTGGTCTTCTTGTAGTGCAGTTTAGGGGTTTTGGGGG
>Ga0116227_10007346_pt1 | contig 21595 bp, 21 predicted proteins | sample S1TSphgellanicum_FD_89693 | JGI IMG/M metagenome (GOLD analysis project Ga0116227, IMG submission 89693) | Host-associated microbial communities from peat moss isolated from Minnesota, USA - S1T2_Fb - Sphagnum magellanicum MG | ecosystem: Host-associated > Plants > Peat moss > Unclassified...
CCCCGCCCCACCCCCTTCGTCGCTTCTCTTTTTTTTTTTACTTTCTTCCTCTTTTTTTTTTTTTTTTTTTACAAAACCTTTTTCTATCCCCTCTCTCAAGGGGGGGTTTTTTTTTTTTTTTTTTTTTTTTTGGCCAATTTTGTGATGGCCTTATAGGCTGGGCATATGCACAGCTTTAAGGGGCAAATGGGTTTTTTTTTTTTGCCAATTTTTTGATGGCCATATAGGCTGGGCATATGCACAGCTTAAAGGGGCAAATGGGGGGGCTTTGGCAGCAACCTCTCAATTTGCCCACCGCTGACGCGCTTGGGTGGGCATGGAGGTAAAGTTTTCCGGCGGCAGCTAACAGCCTAGGCTGCAGTAGCCGCTGCAGTTGCACCCCAGGTAAAAGAGGTACAATAGTAAGGGTAAAATTAAATTTTTATAAATTTTTATCACAGGAAACAAAATTTATCAACTGTCTAGGACAATATTTAAGATTTTTCATAGTTTAAAAACCCTTTTTTTTTTTTAATAACACATGGAACTCCAACAACACTTCTTATATTGGTATGTATTTGATATTTAAATTTTTTTCATTATTTTTTGAATTGTTTTCTTTGATATTTATAATTTTTGTGTATGTGTAGATATTATGGTTGTTTGGAAATGATTTTTTTTGTTTTAACTTTCTTGAATTTGTCTTTGTATGATATAAAATATAATATAAAAATATAACCCTAATATAAAAATCATGCATTAAGGCTAGGATTCTTAATTAATTTTTGTTAAGAGCTCAAAATGTTAAAACCCAAACAACAAATAGAACCCTAAATTTGAATGTTGGTTAAACCCTAATATGGTGAAAAAGAGTTCTAATATTTATCTTTTCTAAATAAAAAAGCTCAGTATTTACCTTTGTTTAAATTGGCAGCGGCTGAGACTGCCAACATGTGCTAAAAAAAAAGGATGTGTCACTTTTTGTCCTTTTCTAAAATTTTGGGGGCCAAAGTGGGTACTGAGATGTGCATGTGCCCAAGCCAATAGTGGCCATCATCCACAAGAGGAATTAGAGCCAAATTTGGCTACTGCTCAGAGAGTAAAGTAAAAAAATTCAAGAATCCAGGTGTATTTTGGCAACCTCAAGTTGGGAACCCATGGCTGGGCAAAATGACCAAAGTGTTGGGAGGTTACTTGGACAGAAAATGGTGGATGAGATTGATTACTTTGTGTTCCTTTGCCTTACAATTTTTTTGGTGAAGAACTTTACAACACCTATTGTTTGTGGTATCGCAAAATGTAACTATAGTAAAGCTCATGGGCACTCAATTTTGATCCCAGAACCTTCTCCATTTAGAGGGGGCACTTCTTATCTTGACCTATTCCACCCTCACATGTCTGGCCATTGGAATTGCATTGTTGCAAAATAAAATGTATACTGTTAAGTGGAGCCTTTTTTAATTCACTGGGTTCCCAATGGCCGGTCCTCACTACTCAGTGACCCAAAAAGTCTGGGGAGGGACCACAACATTCATGAGAAACGGCCGTTGGGAACGCCCTGAATAAAAAAAAAGACTTTTACGGGACCAGATTGGATGAGAACCTTCATCCACCACAGATGGGATGTAGTATGTAACTTCCCAATGTGGTATTGCCATTTCGCCCCAGCTAAAACCTATTGCCTAAATAAATGAAAATTTTCAGAATTTTTTTTTGTTCTCCTAATCCAGTGAGCTTGGTGCGCGTTTTACAAAAATCCTTGAAATGAGTAACGCTGAATTTTTTCTTTCTTTTTGTCACCAAGTGGCAAAAATAGGGCCTAGAAAAGTAGAAAAGAAAAGAGAAACTTCTTTTTTATTTTGTTAGGCAGTTCCAATTTTTGGTAATCCCCACAGCCAAGGACCATTCATTAGACGGCATAAAAATCAACAATTTTTGTTTCAGTTCTTGTTTTTTTTTGCGGGGTGATACCTGCTTCTTGAAATGCCCAGCAGGTAGGTTCTTATGCTTGATAAGTGTTCCTCTAAACTAGTGGGTGCCCGTGACCTTCGGCCACTGTGAAGTCCCCCGGTTTCTTTAAACTTGGTTCGGGTTTTAGTTTTTTTTAGAAACTTTTAACTTTTTTTTTATGTGTTTTTTATTTTTAATATTATTTTGTGATAAATCTTGTCCAAGGTTTACATGAAACCAAGGGCGAAAATGGAGATTTGTAAGTTGTTGTTGAGAACCAACCAACAAACAAACAAACAAACAAACAAACAAAAGTGGCAGGCAGGCAGGCATGCAAGCATCCAGAGCAGATTAATGTCAGGTTGGATAAGTCATGTGAACCGATGTCGGATCTTGTTGGGCACGAAAGTACCTATTATTGTGTGAGACGAAGAATAATTGTGTTGAAGAAGAAAGAACGCAACCAAAGAATTTTATTTTTTAATTGTGTAGGAGAAAGATCAGGGCTGAAACCGTGTAACGCCACCAATATTCGTCTCTTCTGACTCGACTCGGCTCCTTATCCACTTAGCTGCTGCAGCTCATGTTCATCCCGAGGTAGATAAGTAGGTAGATAGGTAAGTTATAGATTGTTGGGCTTTTTGAGCTTTATGATAGGACAAGAACGAATAAATAAATAAATAATTTAATTTAATTCATGTACTTAAATGTGGAACTGTGCTGTATCCCCGGGAGCAGCTGTAATTGGTTGTTACACCAAAAAATTCTTGATTTTTGTTTAGTATTTTGGGCTGATGAAACTCTGCCCGAACATTATAAAAAGAAAGCACCCAAAGAAAGGGAGAGAAAATGAAACATGGGGCAAAGGACCAAAGTCCAGGCAAAATTTGGCTGATTGTTTATTGGCCCACAAATGATGCTTTCCTTGCTGGTTCAACACTCTGAGAAATTTTTCTTAATGTATTTGGAGGGCACCATTATTATTATTATGTTTGTTAATTTCTCTCACTAATTTCCCTCGTAGAAAAGAGGATGGACTTATGCCCACTCACTCCTTAGGCATAAGAACCGTCCCCCTTTTACTCCTTGTGATTTACATTGTTTAAGTTCATGATAGTATTTTTTTACTTGGTGCTTTTATGATGAGTAAATCCATCGATGAGGGACATTCCCAAAATAAACCCTCAAAATGTTTATTTTGGGAATGTCCCCACCCTGTGGATTTTTTACCTTACACTATTCTTTGGATTGGATTTTAGGTGGGGTCCTTTGGGCCTAGAGTTTTTGTAAGTTTGCAATTATCTCTTATTTTCAAATCCAAACCAGTGTTGGGCGGATATCCTGAAAATCTGGATATCATTCTGTGTATCATTTTTGAAATCTTCTAAATATCAAAAGGTGATATCCTTATCTTCGAATTTCACAATGATATAATATTCGAACAAGATAAAAACAATTTGAAAAACTGATATCAAAAGCAAATATCAGATCCCTACCCGGATATGGATATGAGGGGGGTTTATGTTTAGGCTGTAGGTCATTAGAAGGATACAAACAATTGTGGGCACCAGTGTAGACTGTTTGAAAGAAAAAAAACTATGGGTGCAACCAATAAACCTTAAAAAAACCTAAAACTAGAATAAAATGAAGAACCGAAATTCAGCTCAGGCCCCATTTTTTGTCTCTTCTTCCGATCGGTGCTTTCTTTTGTGCGTTGTTTTCCTTTCCTCTTCGTGTTGCTCTCTTCGTGTTGTTCCTCTCATGTTCTCCTCTTTGTGTTCATGCTCTCTTCCTCTTCACATTGTTGTTCTCCTCCTCTTCATGTTGTTACTCTCTTCCTCTTCACATTGTTGTTCTCCTCCTCTTCGTGTTGCTACTCTCCTTTCCTTTTCACATTGTTGTTCTCATGTTCATGCTACTTTTTTCCTCTCTTCTTTGTGCTATTACTTTCGATATTATTCTCTTATTAGTGTTGATACTATTAGTTTGGATCTATGAATGTCCAAAGGTGCACATAATGTATTAGTCTTGGTCATAATTTTTTTGGGATTTGATTGGAAACCAAAACAAATTATTCTTAGTTTGTTTGAAAATGTTGAAACTATAGGACAAGCATTGACTAAAAATCTTATTGATCTTTTAGATGCATATGGCTTGCGAAATAAGATAATAGCATATGTGAAGGATGAAGGTTTAAATTTAAAGACATTGACCAGTGTTTTGAAGCATGTTGTTAAATATGAAACTTCAAGTTTGGAGGAAAGCTTTTAGGGAACCTATTTTGGTCATGTTTTTTTCAAAGCATGTCAATATGCCATGATTAATGACAAAGTTTGTAGGAACTTGAAATATGTGTCTATTAAATCTACTTAGGCTAATTTATAAAAATGCATTACTTGGCCAAATAAACTTGGTAAAGATCATCAAGAGTGGAACAAAGCTTGCATTGAAGCTAGTTTAAGGCCCAAAAAATTGAACATTCTAGTGAAAACGAAATTAGTTTTGATGCTAATATTTAGTTTTTTGTTCCATTTTTGTAAATCTTGTTTTTAGTTTTTTTTAATTATAAGTTGTTTTGTTGATCCCTAATCTACTTCTACAAGTTTGCAAGTAAAATCATCTTGTTTCAAGAGGCATTACAATTCAGGGTGGCAATTGTTCTTTGTTGTAGTTAATAAACTACAATGAGGATTACTAGTTGTGTACCTCCTCCACCCTTAATTTGGTACATATCTTAAATAATTGTTTATGTTTTATCTTTAGTTGTAAATACTTGTGTGTTGAACCAATTTCATGGGCATTGGTTATTTTGTGATGTTTTAAATGTAACAATCACTATGAGCTTGAAATTTAAGTAATCATTTAGAATTTCATCTAATTTGCTGGATTTAATTGATGATGATTCTGTTGTAGCCTTCGAATTATCAGCGCTTACATCTAGCACTAGAAGAGAAATATGTGGGGTTTTTAAGGGTTTTCTTTCACTTTTCAAGAAATATGAAGAAGATAAAAACACATAACATGTTGTCCCTTATGTTAAACCCTAGATTTAAAGGTCTAAGGTTAGTTTCTTTTATTGGTCGAAAACAAGTTGTTTCCATTGTGGAAGAATATGATCAACAATCTTTATTTTTTATGTTTTTGAAATGCTATCACATCTTCCACCTTATGGTAGAATTTGAACGTATGGCAAATGTGCAAACTCATGATAAAAGTAGCCTAGACATTTTTGAAATGTCTACTAGAACAAATGAACGAACCAAGGAGGTGGTGAACAAGGAGTTGCGAATGTTCAAGAGGTTTCAAGCGGATGTTAAAAACATTAAATGTCCTTTAGAATGGTGGGCGAAACATGGGTCTTTGTTTCCAACTGCAACATTTCTTACTTGTCAAATTTTTGGCATTGTTGGTTATCAAATAAAAATTAAGATTTTTTTTCATTGGCTTGAATTCTTACAAATTTGAAGAGATGTCACTTACAATTAGATTATTTAAATAAGTTTTGTTAATAAAAATTAGTTTAATGATCTTAAGGTGGATCTTAGTTCACCTTTTAGTTTGATAGAATTGATTCAAGCTAACGCTACCTTAAAGGAAAAATTAAAGCAATATGAAGGTGAATTTGAGTGAGATGAACTTTTGGACTTGTAACTTTATTTGAAAATATTTTTGAAAAAAATCGTGGACGTTTGCAAAGTAACAACAAAGGTTGAAGATTTTGATGAAGCTATGCCAATTGTTCAAGTTTGGGAGGGAAAGTTTGAAGTAAGGGATGTGTTACTAGACGGTGGCTCCAATGTGAACATTATCTCTAAGAGTTTGGAAAAGAAATTCGGATTGAAAAAATCTTAATTGACTCCATTTGTGGTGCGAATGGTTAACCAACAGAAGGTGCAACCAATTGGTTTGATTAAAAACTTAAAAATCAACTTGGCAGGTTGTGATTACAAAATTTTAGTCATTACGTTGGATATGGAAAATGGAGTGGAAGCTTATTCCATGTTATTGTGATGGCCATTGTTGAAATTGGCTAAAGCTCATCACAATTGGGGTGATGGTACCTTCACTATTACTTCAAGATAACAAATTGTGATATTAAGTGCAATAAAATGAATTCGTATTAATTCATCATTATGGCCAAAGAATTTAAATGATGAATTTGATTGGGAAAAAGGATTGTCAGAATGAGAAGAAGAATAACTTTATAATGCAGTACCAAAATTGTGGCTTCTAAGGGAAGTAGCACTTGAAGAGCTATATTTTTTAAAAGAAATAGACTATGTTATGTTACAACGTCTAGAAGATAGAGTTGATTATCTAGTGTATTTTTATGAACATCAATTAGGAAAAGCTTTAATATTGGACGAGGCTTCCCACATCACTATTAAAGATAAAAAGATTGTTAGTTGGATAGTGATAGCTAAAAAACTAGTTAAACTTGGGAAGCAAACAAGAACCTAAAGAGGTATTAATTAATGCCATACTACCATGTATTTCAAGCACAAATTAAAAATGTGTTAATGGAATACAAAGACGTTTTTACATCGAGCTACAAGGAATTAGGAGGAATTCCAAGAGGAGTATGTGAACATAAAATTGAACTAATGGTGAATGTTCAACCAGTTAAACAAAAAAAATACAGAATGAATCCAAATTATGCATTAAGAATTAGAAGAGACCTTAACAAATTACTAGATGTTGGATTAAATATGTTATAGAAACCACTTGATGGTTATCCCCTCTAGTAATTGTGCTAAAGAAAAAGGGCAAATTGCATATATGTGTGGATTATCAAAAATTAAATGCCAAAACCAAGAAGGATCCATTTTTGTTACCTTTCTTGGATTCAATTCTTGATTTAGTGGTTCAACATGAAATGTACTCATTTATGGATGGTTATAACGACTACAACCAAGTCAAAATGGCAGAAGAAAACAAAGAAAAAATAGCCTTTATTTCAAATTGGGGTGCATATGCTAACATTATGCCATTTGGGTTATGCAATGCTCCTACCACTTTTCAAAAAGTGATGACCAAATCCTTTAAGGAATATTTGAATAATTTTATGCAAGTATTCCTAGACAATTTCAGTGTATATGGAAGTAAAAAAGACCACTTACGAAGAATGTAGATGAAATGGCATAAGTTTTAACCCTAAAAAATGTGCATTATGTGTTAATTCGGATGTTCTACTTGGATATGTTGTTTGTAGTGATGGATTATTAGTGGATCCCAGAAAAAATACTACAATCACTATAATGTTAATACTAGTTAATGTGATAAAATTAAAGAGATTTTTAGGAGCAACTAGTTTCTATCGACATTATTTCCAAAACTTTCCTAGCAAAATAACACCCATGTGCAAACTATTAAAGAAAGATGAAGAATTCAAGTGCACTAAAGCTTGTAATAAATCTTGGGAATGGATGAAAACGTCTATGACATGTTTGCTAGTGTTAATGGTACCAAACTAGAAAATCCAATTCCATGTGCATATCGACGCATCAACTTTGCACTAGGGGTTATGTTAGGTCAAAACCCAGATAATACCATTGATAGATCAATATGATATGCAAGTAGACTTATGAATAGTGTAGAAAAGAATTATACAACTAAAAAGGAAGCTTTAGCAATGATATATATTGTGAAGAAATTTAGACACTATTTGTTAGGAAATAGTTTCATTTTCTTTATAGATCATCAGGCATTATTGTATATAGTGAACAAATTGACAGTAAGACGTTGAATTACAAAATGGCTTTTGATGTTACAAGAATTTGATTTTAAAGTTGTCTACAAACTGAATCAAGTCCATTTTTTACTATATCACCTATCCAAAATCAATCATGGGGAATCGACAAAAGGAATAAATGAAGAGTTATTTGATGTTCATTTATTTAATGTGGGAGTTGATTAGTATGGCCCAATCATAAAATATTTGAAAAAAAGATATTTTAACAATGATGTACCTAAAAAGGAAAGAAATCGAATAGTCATAAGGGCTAGGCCTTACATTTTATATCATGGACAATTGTATAAATTAAGACCAAATGGGGTCCTAAGACAATATTAATTTCCAAAATAGGCGTTTCAAATATTGGAAGATTTCCATGAATGGCCAATTGGTGGGCATTTTGGCATAAATATTACTGTTAGAAAAGAGTTATTTTCAAGCTATTGGTGGCCCTCTATGCCTAAAGATGCTATTGAGTTATGTCAAAACTATGACATTTGCCAACTTTTAGAGCCTATATGGCAAAGTGGTAAAAGGCCACTCAAACTAATTGTGGCCTTTGAACCCTTCATGAAATGAAGTCTTGATTTTATGGGACCAGTCAAATCGGCAGCAAAATATATTTAAAATCAATATATCATAGTAGTAACTGATTATATTACTAAATGGGTAGAAGCAAAAACACTTCAAGACAATACAACTAAAAGCACCACTAAATTTATTTATGAATAAATTATTATTTGATTTGGCTGCCCAGCCCATTTTCTAAGTGACTAAAGTAGTCATTTCATTAATAAAATTATTGAGATATTGGTGGAAGAATTTATGATTTCACATCATAAGTCAATGACTTACTATTCACAAGGGAATAGGCAAATTGAGTCGACTAACAAAACATTGGGTAAAATATTAACCAAAATAGTAAATGCAAATTGGACAGATTGGGATGTAATGTTAATCACTACTTTATGGGCATATTAAATGGTTTAGAAAGTGACAATTCAATATACACCCTTCAAGTTGGTTTACGGCATTCAACCAATTATGCTAGCAAAATTTGTGGTACCAATTAAAAGAGTTCACAACTTACTACAAGAGAAATTAAACAAAATTACCAAGGTAAGGATGGAAGATTTATTTAAATTGGATGAAACTCATTGGCAAGCTAGAAAAATTATTGACCATATTCAGTTATTGCGCAAAGAACAAAGGGATGAAAAAGGAAGGATGACAAGTTTTAAGGAAGGAGAGTTAATACTTTGGATGCCTAAAGTCACAAAATTAAGGGAGGTAAATTTACATTACCTTGGAAAGGTTCTTTTAAAATACAAAAGGTGTTTGATAACAACATTGTGGAATTGTCAACCATAAGTGATGAGGGGGTAGAGATAGTAAAAATTAACAAATTAAAAACCTACCATCATAACAATCCACCAACCAATGTAATAATAACGACCATTACAATTGACACAAGACCTAGTGGAAAAATTAAAAATAGGTAAAGGAAGAAAAACAAACCTAATTTTCCACCTAACTTGTATACTAAACCAAAGAATTTACCTTGGGTTGACCCAAAACCGAGAGGAACCTTTAATGAGAATGATATTGAATGGATTGAAGAAGAAGATTTAAGAAGTGGCATACCAAGAATTCTAAAAATGAAAGATCCAAAAAAATCAGTTATAAAGGAGGGAAAAAAAACAACAATATTGTTATACCCAAGAACTTATGTAAATAAAAAAAGGAGCTATAAAAGTAGGAAAACTAGTTTACAACCTAGATTAACTTGTGTGAAGGAAACAGTGCATGATATGCTCAACATGCCCATGAATGAGTTACGTCCTATATGGCCATTAACTATTATGTCCTCAAGAGTTAGCAGAATTGAAAGCCATCAAACATAAATACCATGTGTGGAAGGACTACTCAGAAAGATATAATGAGTAGATTGTTGAGTGGAATGCAAGAGCAAGAGAAATGCGCGAGAAAAAAATTTGTAGTAGAATAATAGCTGTAAAACAAGGAGTGCCAAAAGATTTTTGGTTCAAGCCATACACTAGGAAGTTTAGTGGAGAGAGATTTGCAAAAGAATATGTGTAGAAACGACATGCTTCTCGATCTGTAACCCTAGATTAGTGAAGAACTTTGTATAAACCACCAGACCAGAGAATAAGAAAGACTAGGGAGGAAGAAACTGGAAGTGAATAAGATAGTAATTATAGAATGACAACGCTTCAGAGTTTTAACTTTGAAGATGTGTGGAGTTTTAATCACCCCCATCTGAATGTGAAGGAGTGTCAAGAAAAATTGCATTGAATGGAGGTGCCTATGGAGAAAGGAAAATTTCAAGTTTTCTAGGAAAAGGAGCGGGATGATTGTGATTATGCTCTTGAGTCAAATCTACTACAAGTCTAGGAGTACATGAAGGCAAAGCAAGTAGAGAGGTTTGTTCCGAACATTACATACCATGCTCAAGCTATTTAATTACCAAAGCAAATGGCAGATGGAAGGTAGTTAGAATAGAAGCATTACCAGAGATTATGTCTTTCAAACAAGGAAACAAGTTTGCTCCAGGTGCTTTAATTTCAACGATGTTAGCAGTAAAAAAGGAGGAATTGAATTGGGTTGTTTGGTTTTCACACAAGTTGCAAAATGAAATCATTGCAATTTAGCACAAAACAAGAAAATTGGAAATACCTTAGCCGGACCAACTCTGACCATTATTGGTCATCATTATTTGAAATAGTTGGAGCCAGAGAAAGAAGAATTTATTGGGACCAAGAAGAAGACCCAAAACAAGAAAAAAAAAGATGATTGTGGATGTTAATGCAATCCAATTAGTAAAGAAAAAGAAGAAGAAAAAGAAGAAGAGCAAATCGATTGTAACCACGAGCAAGGGGATCATAAAGGTATTTCCAATCCAAGAGGGGAATCTTGGTGAAGTTATTGAAGCTTCAAACATTATAAGTGAGATTGGAGGGAAGCATGTTGAAATACCTAGTGAGGTAATGGCAAAACCCTTATTACCCATTGTAGAAGAAGTAAAAACACAATTGGTAGAAAAAGAGGGTATGTAAAATGTTCCAACAAATGTGGATATGGAGAAGGAGAAAGTACAGGAGGTAGTCAATGTTATTGAAGGAAAATATCACAAATCTCAATACTTTAAAGATGAGGATGTGGAGATCATTGCAATAAAAAAACCATTTCATCAACAACTAGAAAATGAATTGTTAATGCAATCTAAAAAAAATGAACAGACAAGGAAGAATCAATAGGAAGGAAAAGTGTAACAAATGGAGGAAGAACTGCATACAAGAGCATTAGTAGTGATGGATCAACAATGGCAAGAAGCTGTTAATGATATGGCAAAACAATTAGTGGTTATGGAGAGTGGTGCATCCACCAATGGGGATTTGGATGCCATGGCTGAATAGTTGGAGATGTTAGCATAGAAGATTAGGAAGAAAAATGGGAAAGTTCAAAAATTGCAAAAAAAAATGAAAGGATGGCAAAACAACCGGAGGAAACATATAAGCAACTAGCAAACCAAGTGGAGAAAACAATTTATGAAGAAAGTTAGAGGATTTCAAGAGAAGAAATGTGTTAGCTAAAGACAAGAGTTATACTTTAGAGAATGAAAAGAGGGAAACAAATGAAGTCTTAGTAGAAGTATAAAACAGGAACCTCGACCTTGAGGCTCAACTAACACAAAACAAGTCAAACCATGAGAGGTTGTTGAAAGAAACATAGAAGATCAAACAACTACACTAGTAATTTAGGAAGTCACAAACTCAAGAGGAATTAGTTCTAGAGGAATTGGAAATGGTGAGGGAAGTTACAGAGATGGAAAATAAGGAAGGACTAAAACACCATCAAGAGATTATCATGAAGGCTAATGCAAAAATCAACTTTAGGAACAAGGAAATCAAATCACTCAAAAATGAGTAGTTCAACCTATATGAAAAATTGAAGGGGATGGAAGAGATTCTGCACCAACGAGAAAATGAATTGAGTATTCGGTGGGTAGCTGTGGAGAATGTTCATGAAAATCATCAAAAGGATCAAAAGATTTTGCTGGCAAAAGAAAAGACATTATGGAAGGAGTTACAAATGGCACAAAACAAAGTAGAGTCATTTACTTTACAAACCGCTAATGATTGGGAAAATGTGGCCATTGAAAATAAAACCAAGGCACCGTTAGATGACAAACTCATCAAGTGACTCCTAATGGAAATGGATCAATTCTTGGAAGAGGCTAGAATAGAATTCAACATGTGGCACTTCGAGCAAATTAGGAAATACACAATTGCTCTCGGTGCTACATATGAAAGTATTTGATAGCTTGAAAGGAAATACGAGGAAGACAACATAAAGGAAATTGTTAGTGAGGAAGCAATTAAAGAAGAGGCGAAACAAGTTTCTTTGTTAAAAGAGGATGGGGATGAGACCACATCCATCAAAAAGTTGATAAGGAAACAAGAGGTAGTAAATCCTACAAGAATAGGTAAAACAAAATAATAGAATGATGCACCCCCAAACTCTTTAACTAACACAACTACGGGTCCAAAGGTAAAACAATGAAAGAAGAAGGAGTTGGGGTACACTCGTTAGCTCAAAGCATTTTAGGGGTAGAGGGGCATGTTGAAGCTTCAAGATGAGGACTAAAACGAATGACAAGTGGGTCAATTATTCACATGAACCTACACAAACCAAGCAACAAGTTGGTTAATGTGTAGTTGAAGCATTTTTGGTGCATGGACCAACCACGACCATACACATACTCACAAAACTCACCATGGCCCAAACTTGGGGGAAGACACCACCTTCACCTTTATAATATTTTTTGTGCCTGGCCATGTGGGTTGCACCCAAATGTCATTTTGTCCCGGGACTCCCAAGTCGTGACTCTCGAAATTCTCGAAATTGAGATTTCTGCAACTTTGGAGGTTCATAACGTTTTGTGGAGACTTCCAATTGAAGTGAAATTTAAAGCAAAGTTGTAACCCTTGTCGAGATCTTTCCAATGATATGAGGAACGCCACCTTTACATAAGTAAATTAGGTTGATTCTTCACTTTTATTAGTCGGGAGTCAAATTGACACTCTAACTCTTGACCTTTCTTTTGACCAAAACTTGTGTTTTAAGTACTTCAATGGGTCATGGGAACCCATTTTAAACATTTACGTTTCAAGAGTCTTTTAATTGTATAAGGAATTCTTCAATCCATTGAGCTTTGTCCCCTGAAATTACTCTCTGAAAATTCGAAAGTCCATCGGGACTCCAACTCCCAAAATGAAAGCCCATTTGGGAGTGTGTGGGTTCATTCCCTCACACTCTCCTACATTTTCGGGAGCGTGAAATGTGACTCATGGGCTTCACTCTTAGCCCACACCTTTGCAAGCCTTTGCCTCCATTGCACGATCTTCCAAGTTAATGAAATAAACAAGCTCCCAATAGTGATCCATTAGTTGCTTCCATTACTCAGAGTCGGCATGAGCTTGACTTACCACATGATTTAGGATAATCTCCATTCACGTCATGGCAAAAATCGGTCTACTAAAAACAACAATATGGTGTCGGTGGTAATGCTTTTAATAGGCATACTCTAACCTACAATAGTACCTCAAGGCATAGAGCCCCAAACAACCCACCTCGAACTCTAACAATCCATATTTTCTTACTTGATGGTACTGAATGTAATAACATACTATGTTATAGGCTAGAAATTTTTTCCACTCTAAATCATCTACAGCCCACATCGCTAAGAATTGTTACTCAATGATATGGCCTTCTAGTATTAGCAATGTTACCCCTACCCTAAATCAAATTTGAAAACAATACAACAAGTAGTATGTTTCTAGATTTGGCAACAATGGCAAAACATACTCCAATTCTAGCATCATATGTACCATATCACTTTTGGAATACGACTTGACACTTGCCTTTTTTGCCAGGGTTAGATGTTCGACTTTAAGAGCAACAATTCCATAAATCATCTCCTCATTTTGGTCTCTACCCACTCTCTGTCCATGTTGGTAGCTTGATATTTGTTTTCTACCTTTTGTGTCGCAACCCTATCCTTGGCAATTACGTGGAGGGTAAGTTGTGAACTTATAAAGTTTTAGGCAGTAGATGCACATCTTGGCCAAAATGCATTGTACTTACAATTGGCCATTCTTCACATTCAACATTTGGTGGATAAATTGACCATGCATTAATAAGATTGTACATTATTAATAGTGTCTTCTTCATTTGGTGAAACCTAATTGAATCAACCAATATGTGAAGGGTGAGCGAATTACAACAAAGGATGGAACAAAATCTTTTGACAATGAGATAGACAACTATCTTACTTTTGCTCAGATGGTGCTCTATACTAAGAATATTGGACATCCTAGTTAGGTTTAGGAGCTTACTTACTATGTGGGGACACTACAAACAATTAAGAGGGGAATAATGTTAGGAAATGGAGATAGAGTAATAAACATATAGGCAAGTTGATAGACAAACAAGTCGAGATGATAGATTAAAAAGCGAATGTGACAAAGTAAGCAAATCAGTATGACAATATAGGCAAATTGGTACGGCAACAGATTGTTATGTCAACATAGTGTAGTCGATTTGTGGCAAGTCGATTTGTGAGATAGTTAAACAATTATAATTGTTTTGTGGGGAATATAAAAGAGCATTTCAACTAACTTGGGGGGGGTTCGAATGCTTATTGTTTGTATGTTATGGATGTTTTTTTAAGAGAAGAATCAAGTAGAAGAGTTATGAGAGAAAGGAAGCGAGATAAACATTGTAGAGCTTCATGGTTTATGGAAATATAAAGGATGTTCTTTCTTCCATTCTTAGTACTTGAATATTGTATGTGGAATTAATTGAATGTATCTCCAGACTTAGAAAGAATTTAATGTTGTCATAGTTAGGGTGTTTACATGGTACTCATTCAAATGGACCTAGTAGTGATATAGAGGTAGATAATTTATTCATGGAAAAATTAGAATTACCACTTGCAAAATTATATCACTAACAATCCATCATTTCAATTTAAATAAAACTAGTTTACAACTACAATGGCACTAACAAAACTCATTTATCATTAAAATGCAACATGCATAACATTGATACAAATTAAACTGTAATTAATTACATTTGTATACAATGGTGGTTTTCAAAATCACTACTTGGAGTATTGAGGTTAAAATTCACCATTTAAAAAAATGTTTCATCTTTGTTGTATTGGAATTTGTCTTCTTGCACATATTGGTTTAGATTATTACACAAAAAACAACATGTTCAATTTGACATAATTATTAACAACCTAATCAAATTATATGTGCATTTTTTTACTTAAAACTATTTTTTCAAACAAAATCACATTTTATTTTTGAAAAAGCCTTACTTTGTATGCACAACTTTGATTTTGATGGATTTAAACATTATCAGAATTTGACCCTATAACATAAGAAAAAGTCATCATAAATGTACAAAAATAATATGTTTGATTAATTTTATTTCGACTCTACTTTTAACTTAAAAAATTCAAATGCTCAAACAAAAAACAAAATCATAACATGATTTTCATAAACATATTCACCCCCCACAAATCCGTCATCATTATAAATTACACCTTACAAATCGAATTCTAATAAAATGGAAGATTTTTTCACACCATTTCTTTTAATATGTGAAAATAAACAAATTAAGAATCATGACCCTTCAAATTCTAAGAACAAAAACAAGAACTTTCAACCTTTAAGAAAAAAAAAATCCCTTCAACCTCCAAGTTTTTTAAATGAACAAAAAACTTGCAATAACATTTCAATTTTACTTTTAAACTAGGAAAAATAAAATCTTAGTTATGTTACACATGATATGATAATTACATCATCAAAAAACTAAAAAATGCACAAATTTTTTCATGTGAAATATATTCTCCTTTTTAATTTATCTTGAGTTTTTTAACATTAGGCATTTAGGTGCATGAAGGTTATTGATGCAATGGTGAAAATATGTTAATTTTTTTATCATGTATCATTTGTTTAATATTTTACCACCCAAATTTCAAATTCTAAATTGAAATTTGATTGCATACTAGTTGTTCACAATGATCACATGGTTGACTTGATTTGATTTGATTAATGTGTTCACATACTCATTTGGCTTATTTGGTTATGTTGATTTACATGTTTATTAGATGTTACTTGTTAGAAAAAAAAACAATTATCCTTTGTAATTCATCTTGAATTTCTTTGATAATAATTATAGGCACATGATTAACTTGAAGGAATCAACCTTTGTCAATGTAGTAGTTAGATGTTTATGGTATAAAGGTAGATCCATATGTACACCTTAATTGAATTTGTAATACAATATACACATTACTTTTTATTTCATTTCAAGAGTAAACTTTCATAGGTCTTCATTAAATTCTATGGTCCAAAAAGTTTGTAATGGAAAATTAGTAATAAAACAGTTGAGTACAATCACAAAATAATGGAAAAGTAGCACTTATATATAGTGGCAACCTAATGGCATAACTAGTTGTATCAATGTGAATCATAGTTTACAACTAATTGTAAACAAGTTGAAAATGTTATATATAATGGGTGGTGAAAATGCATACATGTGATATGATCATATGTGTTAAAGTTATAGACTAATTGTAAAGTAATCACTAATTAGATGTTCCGTTTACCCTAGTTGTAATGTAGTTATTAAACGTTATTCAAGTGCAATTTACCAACAAAGTCAAACATCATTGACTACAATTATATATATAGTGTGTACATGTATTCTATTATATAGATGTCCATCTTGCAACTAATTTGCAACTATTGTGCAATTCTTTAATTTTTTAACCTAGCATTTTATTTATTAATTCCCCATATTCCCATGGGACAACTATAATGTAGTTGTATATTAGTTGTTTTGGAGTTTTAATTGCAAGGTAGTTTAGTTGTTATGGACACGATTTCTCATAGTGCTTGGAACTCTTGGATGTCACTTCCTTTCTTGCTTGTCATTATCCTTCAACTTTCCACTCTTTTGTAGGAAGATGTCATTATTGTTTCCAATTTGTTGTAAGAATATGCCATTGCCACTAACATGAGCTAGGATTTGTAGATTGCTTCAAGAACATACATCAAAAACACATAAAAGGTGTTGTAACACTTGATGAATTTTTTTTTGTACTTATAAATTAATGTTAAATGGAGCAAATCCAACTAAGAAATGAAGTGATTATATTAGTAAATAGGAAAAACAAGATTAATTTGATTGTATATGATCTTTTACAATGGGTTTTTATGTTTGTTTGGTGTGTGTAACATGTTATTTCATTTGTGATTGGAAGTATTTAATGCTCCAACTAAATTTACAAAGATGATCAAAACCAAATTGCAAATTTGACCTATTAGCTAGAGAAATTGCATAGAAGTTTGAGTGAGAAGATCATCTTTCAAATAAAAGTTCAATTTTTCAAGAGTTTAATGGTTTAAATGGCAAGCATTGTTAAAAGACAAAAGAAGGTTAGTATTGAATATGTTAAAACCAATTATAGTAAATATAGAATTCATGGATGCAAAATTAATCTAACATAACAAATTTATTTATATGCATAGGGAAGATGTTAGCTTGTAATCTAATTTGCAAGAATCTAAATATAATAATCCAAATTTGATGGATATGTCTAATTAGATGGACTATGTTGACTAATGTGGATTAATGAGCATGTTCACCAAAGTATGTGAATGTTAATTGTAATGGATTTCTAAATTCATGCAGGGGAGGATGCTTTCATAAGTACATTAAAAAAATTGTCTCTTTGCCTAAGTGAATGGAAATTCCTACAAGTCACTTTTGCAAGTTAATAACCACTGATGCACAATTAAAATCTCCACAAATTAAAAATGATTGTAGTTTTAGTATCACCCAACAAGATTTAGGGATGATTGCATTGAAGATCCTTTTCACACGTCCATTGCCTGCAATTTTACTTGTTCATATTTTATGGAATCTTTTACAACCAACATGCATTAATCCATCTGGACACATGATCAATAATCCTATCATCAAAATTTTAAGACAATGGAATAAATGAACATGAAACATTTTGACAATTCAACCTAATGTTCTTTATTTATTTTTTTGGATATCAATTTCTCGTTATAATTATGCAAACTACCATTGAACAAAGATGTATGGATGAGATCCAAATGTCAAAAGCCCGAATAGTTGCACAAAGTTCAAGAAACTTTTGTCATTGAAAATTTACTTGAAGAAAACATATTTCACATAAAATTAAAAATCTACATATGTAGATTGGGCTAAATTGTGACTAACCATTTCTACCATTGTTGAATTTTGACCACATTTGAACATTCAAATAATGTACATGACTATGTAATCAATGTACATTCAAAAGCCAACTTGTAAATGCCTTATTCATGTCATTAGACTACATACATTATAACACCATTTTAAAAAGATTTTAAGCCATTGTGTCACGGATGCCAATGTCATGGAGTTCATTCATGACTTGGAACTTGTACTTAATTTTTATTTTAATTTCAGTTCATTTTTAGTTAATTTCTAATTAAGTTTCAGTTCATTTTCAGTTAGCTTCTAATTAAATTTTAGTTCACTTCCAATTAAGTTTTAGTTAAATTTTAGTTCACTTTTAATTGACTTTTAATTAATTTTTAATTCACTTCTAATTAATTTTCAGTTAATTTTTAGGTCATTCTTAGTTGAATTTTAATTAATTTTTAATTGAATTATAGTTCACTTTTAGCTAAGTTTTAGTTCATTCATAATTCACATACACATGGGCCACACATGGGCACATATGGGTGAACATGGGCCACATGTAGGTTGGAAGTTTCTTAAAAAACTTCTTTGAACTAGGTGCTCAATAGATATAAATAGAAGTAGAATTCCCCATTACCTTCAATTTTTTCAACACTAATTTTGGGTATGTTTTCTTATCATAACCCTATTCTTTTTTTGTTTCTTCCTTGCAATTAAATCTTGTTGGATTATTGTTTCGCACATGTCATATTGTTGTTCTTGTTTTTCTTGTTTCACGATCTGGATTTGGCACTAGGCCCACCTTTGTTCTCATCTTGGTGAAGAAATCCTATAGACTTGGTTGTTTTTGTGCCCGTGACAATTTCCTTCAAGTTTTTTTTTTCAATGAATGTGGAAACTCTTGAACTTTCTCATGAAAAAAATTGTTGGCCCATCTCAAGACACCACAAATCTTGCATTGTGCAAAACATCTAATGCCATAATATGAATTTGATGGGTATCATGTTCCATGAGTTGTCTTTCTACATTATGTTAACATTAGAAACTCCATGAGGTAGTTTGATATGAAATTTGTTGTACAAAGATTTACTACGTAAATACTTGACACACATATGAGTGGTTTTTTAGTACAAAAGTTCACCCAAAGGCAAATTACAAAAACAACAAAATAATAGATGTCATGAGAGAAGCATTTCACAAAACATCATACTTTCATTTACCAATTCCACAATGAAACTTGTGACTCAAAGTACTTTTAGCAAAATCTTGAACCCACACATGCATAAACAAAGAGACAAAATGTTAGTTCAATGTCACACAATTAATTTGCAATGTACATATAGGAGAAACATGTTTAAACAACAAAAGAAAAAAGATTGTTATAGCTTTACATGAGTGGGGAGAATTTCCTTTGCAAAAACCAAGTGCAATAACCACATAATCAATGGCATTAGGTTTATGGTTAATCACCAATTCCAAAATGCATGTAGAATGAGTCATATCACATCATTTTTATGCCTTTTTTACCTTGTATAATTTTCAGTCTACTTTGAAGATAATGTTATACATCACGTAAACAAATGCAAACGAATACAAACAAGTATAACAAACATTGGAAAAAAAATCTTGGGCATTTCACACTTTCAAGTTCATTGTTTTCACACCCACCCACACAACACATGAACCATGATCCATGAATGAAATCAATAGAGTTCCACCTAGTCCAACATGGCACAACAAAGGATTAAGCCACAATGATTTATTCATCAACTCAATTCAATGTTGTTAAAGCATCATTGATTCCTTCTAACATTTGATTGGAAACCAGTAGACATTATCATTATCTTGAACCCTATGTTGTGCTAACAACATTGGGAACTTAATAATTGTCACATGGGACACATGAACATATGTAGGATGTGAATATCTAAGCAAGATATAACTATTGGTACAATGTCCCCATTTTTGATAAAAATTACTAGCTATTGCAACCATGTTCCCTAACAACAACAAAAATCACTTTCAACAATGAAAATAATGTTAGTGCAAATTATGATGTAGAATTCCATTCCCTCCACATTATCCTCTTTTGCTTTAATAGCAAAGTTGTCCCCATGTTGCAAGAATGATGCTAAGTGGTCACCATTCTTCCATACCATCCCAATCATTTTTTTCAAAAGCCACTTCCATGGCATCCCATATAAAAGTTGTATCATTAGGAATCAAAACCTCCATGACATCCATTCTTTGGTCCATGGTTCAATTTCACATGTTGTAAAATTTAAGTTCATGCGAAAATGACAGAAACATGACAACAACCTTTTCATTAACTTAACAACATCATGACTAGTCACAAACCCCACTTCAAATGTAGATCCTTTGTTCCTTTCATTATTAACAAGGATTTAACCAAAAGGCATAAGCATGACAATGAGAAACTAATGCAACTCCATTGATTTCAATTAGTAATGACTTTATGGTCAATAATCAAAGAAAGATAAACTCAAAAAACTATTGGATATGCACATGAAATCATAGACAATGATGGAAAGTTCCACCCTTTAATTATGTAAAACACCCACACCTTAAGCCCTAACCATATTAGTCAAAGGGGTTAGCAATATGACAATAGGCAAAATTGTACATTAACATCACAAGAACTCACTTGAAATCCTAACCATCGAGCTACTCCATAATTCTTGAACAAATTTGGGTCCATAAGAAGTCTAAAATCCATTCTAGGATCCAAATGGTACACACTAAACTAAGAAAGATGGACTCCTCTAAAATATGATGTTTTCCCACATGACGTGACAATCTAACAATGACTCATCTGAAATCAAAGGATGCATTTATTTGCCTTCATTACACCAAAAAAAAAACATTTAGAAATGGTGATGGATTTAAATGACATCATTGAACAAATTTAAAACCAACAAATTCAAGTACGTGTAAGCATGTGAACAAAGCTACATCAAGATAAGCTTCTCCATCATATTCTAGCACTATTTGTAATTCACTTAAATTTTTTAAAACATAAATCATTTGCATTGTGTGCCACTAATATTTAATCTACTAGTTACTTTCACTTCTTAGTTTGGTAATACCTTTACCGGAAAATCAAACTTAATAGTGACAAAATTTGTGACTAAGTGTGATTTTTTGGTAAAGGTATAATATGTGACCAAAAAATATGTGACTAAAGGGGATAGTGATTTTAAAGAATGATGTTTCTTCCCAAAATGAATGGTTACCCAAAAAAAAACAAAGTGACACAAACAAGTATGTGACTAAAATGGGTGTGATTATAAAGTGGTTTACTGTAGGACCAAGTTTTTTACTCATTTCCCATTCTGAAAGTTATGTTATGATCTCAAAAGGCCATGTTAAGTCTTCTCTTTTTACCACAGGCCATGTAGTTTCTATGGATAACTCATAAACTACATAAAAACCTATAGAACCCTATAAAACAATAAATTTGGTTTAACCTTTGTAACCAATTCTGTAGGAAAATAGGTCTCATATATAGGTAAATAGGTAGGAAAATACGTAACTAGTAGGTAAGTAGATGATTTATACATAGGTAAAGGCATTTTTACTACCTACCTACTAACA
>Ga0116227_10007347_pt1 | contig 21593 bp, 16 predicted proteins | sample S1TSphgellanicum_FD_89693 | JGI IMG/M metagenome (GOLD analysis project Ga0116227, IMG submission 89693) | Host-associated microbial communities from peat moss isolated from Minnesota, USA - S1T2_Fb - Sphagnum magellanicum MG | ecosystem: Host-associated > Plants > Peat moss > Unclassified...
ATATATGTGTGCATCATCACCATTTGAGAGGTGTGGTGAATTTGTGATGTGGTTTTTTTTTTATTTTTCCTTGGCTCCCATGGCTAGAAGAACTTGGAGATCCATTGCCCATGATACTAGGCTTCTTGTTGTTGTTTGTTGTTGTTGTTGTTGTTGATGTTCATGATGGGTGTTGTAAACCCATTGCCCATGTTGAGCAACAAGACGACCGGTCGTGTCTCATCTATATTGTGTAGAAAAGTTGTGGTTACTATGATTACTATGATGCTGATGAGGAGGAGGAGGAGGGCAGAAGGGGAAGAAGAAGAGGAGCAGGAAAAACAAGAAGTGTGGGCTTTTGGAGTGTGGAATTTCTAGTAGGGTTTTGGAGAAGGAGGAGAAAAAAGAGGAGGAGGAGGAGACCTTGTAGATGGCGGGTGTTTGGGGAGGGACGTGGAGTAGAGTCCGGTGTATTGGGGGGCCTTCTGCTGTGTGTGCTAGCTTGCGCACCCATGTCGTCAGTCCTGTTGCCCAGGTGCGTCTGTGTTTTCCTCTCGCATATCCCATCTTCTCACCCATGGATTAGATTTTGCTCTCATCTCGCCTCGTCTGTCCTTTCTTCTTTCTTGTTTGGGATGAGTGGGGTGGGTCTCTTTGGATTCTGTAATTGATAAGGATGTGGGGAAGGTGCATACCTAGTAGAAGGAATTTGGATTTAAACGAGAGAGAGAGAGAGAGAGAGAGAATCAATGTAGCTTGCATTTGTTCGTTCGTCACCAAATGTTGCTTTCTGATAAGGACTGTGAAGAGGAAAGAACTGGTTTCTTTGATCACGAATTTGCATTTTTGGCCTTCTGATTCTTTTGGATTCTGTGTTTTCAATCCCAAAGGATTTTAAGCTCTAGATGTCACTGTCAGTAGTGATGTTCATTATGAAGGGATAGATAGCTAGGTGGGGTCGTGTGCATGGCCATCACATGAATGGTTTGCAGGTTTGAAATCCTGTGAGGCACATGCTAGGGGGTCACTTGTAGTAGTTGTGTTGATATGGTTATCCAAATATGTGTGAAAACCTGTCAAGTTGCAGGAGGAATAGGTTTTGCCAATCCAATTTTCACTCAGGAGCACTCAGGGAGTTGGAATACATTAGATTTCTCTTCTAATTGTGGTACCCATTATGATGAGCAAGAATAGGGAATGCGCCTGGTGCAGGTTCATGCAGAAGTGCAGCAAGATCAGTCTGAGTTTGTCACCTGGTTGCGGGGACGTGGTGAAGATGATGCTTGTTCAGCATTAACTGTAGGCATGTCAACACATGGCAGGTCTGTGTGTTTATTATGCCTATTTTGGCATCCTGTGCGAACTGTAGTAGACACAGAGAAATGACAAAGTGATCTGCACATCAAATTCAGCAACCCAAGGCCACATAATACTGCATGGATTGTCTCTTTGGTGCACTAGTTGTTGGTGACATACATTGGTGGAAAGTGCAGGGCACTCTTTGCAACACGACCAATTGAAGCAGGGGAGCGGGTGCTTCGAGTCTCAGGAAACCTTGTATGAACCCCTTCTTATTCTGTTGAAACAGCCAGGAGTTTTTTTCTCAGCGGAATGGGATTATAAAATGCTGATTCTCATGAATCACAAATGCATGCAGATTATCACACCAGATAAGCTGCCTATGGAGGTGTTGGAGCTGCTTCCAAAGGGGGTGAGTGAGTGGGCACGCCTAGCTCTTTTCCTGCTTGCAGAACAACACATTGGCCAGGCAAAGCTCTATCATTCTTCTACCTCTCACATTGCAGTGTTGCATTGCTTGAGTATCAACCTCATGACCTAATTCTTAGCAATTGAAGACTCACAGCATGTTAGCATTCTCAAGGCATTTGTGAGATCAAGTGTAGGTTGTTATCACTATCATTGCAATGGCAGACATCCATAGAACTTCTGTTAATGTTAGGATTACCGATCTGGAGGTGGGGTACAGGCATCTGAATGGGCTCCATACATCCGTTGTCTTCCACCATATGGTTCCCTGCACAGTACGGTATGTTGCCATTGACCCATCTTCTACATATACAGACTGGATGTTCACAATAATTGGATGTGTTTGTGGCTGGTCAGAGGGTATTTACTTGTTATGAGAATTCTGTTTATTTGTACATGGGGAACCCAAGAATACCATCTCGGTATCTGCACTGATATTGGTATCATGTTGTCGTGGAGATTTCTCTGCAATTTTGTAGACATGTCGTATTGGATTTACTGGATGTTGTGTGTCCAAGTTGTCACCAATGGTGAGCTTAAAGGATATATTCAGGGTGCAGGATGCCCCCACCACTACCTTCTATGCAGGCCTCTCTATGCCTTCGGCTTAGATGCTTGCTTTTACAGGGACAAGCTAAACTGAAGTGAAGCTTACCGCTACAAGCTTGTTGCAGCTTGAATGAGGATACTGTTGACTTTTTTATTAGCTATGTCTCTTGAGTGCTAGCTAACATCATGACCGACTCTTCCTGTTGCTTCTGGAAACTTGACAGAAACTCAGGATGCAGATTTTGTAGAATGGTTTGCCTGAAATCTTGGGCAGATTTTTATACTCTTATCTACACCCACTGTCAGGAGCTGAAGAGGTCAGTGGGTGGTTAGGGCAGCTCATCACTGTTTTTTGTGATGAAGGTGATGGTCTGACACTTTGTGGGTGACTCTCGTAAGGTTATGACTGCACTTATTGTCATGTAACCTTCGAACTATTGTTGTGGAGATTTCTGTGCAGTTTCATAGACATATGATGGTATCTGCATTCATCGAGTTTCATATTTGGTGTTGGGAGTCTACTTGCTTCTTCAGTTTCAATGTAGTCATTATCTTGCAGTCTAGCTTGGTGGGTGCACAAGCCAAACAGCATCCAACAAGCTTTACAAAGCTTGCAGTGGTGATGGTGCTTGCTAATGCTTGACTTGGAGCCCCAATATCTATGGAAGTTGATGTCCGATATGGAAGAATGGGGGTTTTATGAATGCAGGTTTTTTGGAAGAAGGAAGAAATGGAGATGGTGAGATACAGTTCAGTACACCGAGAGACATTGCAACGCAAAGCTGTTATTGGTGCTGAGTTTGCTTCTGTGCTCCCTGTTCGTAATTCTCTCACCTAACTCAAGCACTGGTTGTAATTTGCATTAACTATTGCATGTTGAAAACTAATCACAGTCAACTATGCTATGTATTCTGTGTTGTTGTTGAACTCATGGGGCCATTTTTCATTGCTAGCACTGATTATCTACTGTTAGCATTGTCCCTCATATGACTGCAATTCTTATTACAGTAATCTGATGGGTCAGGTGCTGCAGCAATGCCCACACATCTTTGGGGATCAAGTAACCCATGCTTCCTTCAAACATGCATATGCTACAGGTAACTGGCAAGGATCCTTTCTACCTTTCTACCTATACCTGTATGGCAATCAGATCCTGCCTGGTTTGATGTTGTCCAGTTCTCATGCTCCAAATGGAACAAGTATAAACATTAAACATGCTGTATGCAGATTGCAAAAGAAGTAGTCAAGAGATTGAACTTCCAGTCTCTAAGGGCAAATTAAAATTGAATGAAGCTTACATTTGCAGACCTTGTTGCAGCTTGAATGGAGATACTACTGATTTTATTTTGTTAGCGAAGCTGCTTGATTGCTAGCTGATGTCATGAGTGAGTCTGCCCATTGTTTACTGTAATGCAACAGAAAACAAGGATGCAGATTTTTGTACAATTGGTTGCCCTAAGTTTTGAGCAGATTGCTATATGCTTATCTACCCACTGTGAGGAGCTGATGAAGTCAGAGGGGAGTGATGGCAGGTAGTCACTGGAATTCATTCTGAAGGTGATGGTCTGATATTTTGTGAGTGACGTTCACAAGGTTATGACCAGACAAATTCTTGTCATGTTTGTTTTGCTTTGACCAGAACTGACACAACACTTCTTTGGTTACCTTGCATCCTCTCTTGCAGTTTTCTTTGCATCACATTGACATATTTCTATCTGTCATGGAGGGCACTTGGATGTCTTTTATTTAAGACGACATGTTTGCTCTAAGATGAGAACTGCCTGGAGGAAATTTATGCATGGATTTAGTTGCATGTATCTGCAAAGATACAGTTCAACTAGTCTTCAGCAATAGACAAGAAACAGTGTGAAATGTGGAATGCGATGTTGGGGTGTTGGCATAACTGCTGGGGAAAAGAGTAGTAGCAGGATTGATGTGTGTGGCCTGTGGATGGTGCAGTGTGCTCACGTGCCTGGGGAATTGAAGCCTTGCAAACCCTTGCTCTGGTTGGTCTATACATCTGACTTTTACAATGTTAATTGCAGCATCAGGCCTCATGAAATGCACAGCATTTTTTATGGGAGGGCAGAGGGATGCCATGTGGGTAACTGTGGTTTGCAATGGGAAATGCAGGTGCCATTTGTGGACTTCTTTAATCACGATGCAGAATGTCAAGCACTCTTGTCTTATGATGAAGAAAAGGCCTGTGCTGAGGTATTGTATCTACCTTTTCTCCAGTGTAACATAGAATGTCTTTATTTCTGCCATACTATGGACTTTCAGATTGAGCTCCACTGTTTTGTACATGTGGATCTGATGTGGAACTTTTATGCAAAGCAAACTGTTTATTGCAGCGTCAGGTTATTGGGACTAATGCTTTTCGTTAAGGACTAAGTCAACCTTTTATGAAGCATTTTCTTTTTCTCTCCAGTGGTAATGCTCAATTGCAGTTTCTCATATTTTAGTTATTTCCAAACAGGTTGTTGCAGATAGAAACTATGCTGCAGGGGCGCAGGTAGCTGTTTACTAAATCACCTCCTTTGAACATTGTGTACTGTTGCAAACTGCTCCTCAGTCTTCCCTCTGTTTTTTTAGGGTTAGGTTGCCTTTCTTTCTTTTACTGTTTGTTCAAGCATTCTTGGATCTGAAGTCTCTATATTCTTATCATCTCTAATTCTATTTTGGGTGACTTCAATATGTAAGTATAGAGAAGTTCTCAAGATTTGTAAATAGATACATTTGACCATTTTGTGCCAACACTATTTTGCACAAGTAGAAGGCTTGGAAGCTGCAAGATGTGATCTTGGTGGGTAGATTAGCAGGCATAGTTCAGTAAGACAAGATGTGTCAGATGCAAAAGCCAATTTTGAGTTGGAGGTGTCGATGCAGGTGTTTATTAGCTATGGACGTCTGCCCAACACAATCTTAGCACTTGACTTCGGCTTCACCCTACCTTTCAATCCACATGATCAGGTATTTTGTCTATGCAGATGCTTGTAGTTTTTCAATTTTCTGAGAAGAAGCTTCTGCATTTGATAGGTTCAATAATCATTAATGGAGAACTTCATAGCAGGTGGAAGTGTGGATGGGGTTGTCACGGAGGGATCCATTGCGCAAGAGCAAGCTGTCACTTTTGCATACACATGGCATGCCCACTCTGCTTCACACTGATGGATCTGACAGTGGGGGCAACAGCTTCCACATTAGGTGTGCCTCCGATGTCATTGCTTAATCATGGAGAGCTTTATGTTTGGAATGAAGTGTATCAATGCAAGGATCCAAGCACTCAACTCTTCAAACAGGCAGTCTGTATGCTGACATGAGGAGCTGTGCTGGTATGCAGAGAGGTGAAATCAGTGATTGGACGTGGGAAGGGCATTCCTCATGCCTTACGTGCTTTTGCACGCGTCCTGTGTGCCACTTCTACACATGGTGAATACAGCTATAATTGTTGGCATTGGCATGCTTTGATTTTTTTAACAGATGTTGAGAAGGAAATGGGCATCACCTTCTGTTTGTATGTGCAGAGTTGACAGAGCTGGGAGCAGAAGCTGGTAGACATGATGGCCGATTGGCTCGAAGGCCTTTGAAGAGTTGTAGCAAAGAGACACAAGCCATGAACTTACTATTGGCTCGTTTTGAGAGCTTAATCCATCAGCATTCAATTGCCGTTTGTGACTTGAATTCCTTCCTCTTGTGCTGTCACAAGTTAAATCCATCATGAACCAAATATAGATTGGAATGCTTTCTACTCTCCATATTTCATGCCCCCTGGTGCTCCTGTTTGAAAAACTTGATGATATGACTATTTATCAGAGTAGGGTTTTGTTTACTCTGTCTGTGAAACTTAGGAACTGTTTTTTGATTTGCCTGTTGGGGTGAGCAATGTACTCTCCAGCTGCTCCAAACCATAACATGATTTACATCAGATGCACATGAATGGGAGACCTTGACAAAAAAATTATGTGGACTGCATGTTTCTGCTAAGTCATCTGAGGAGAAGAAGGAAGATGAAATCTGGCCATGTTTCTTCCCTGATTACTTATGAAATATGGTGTTGGTAATTGCAGGCCCTGCAGATAGCGGAGGCATGCAGAGGCACAAAGCAAAGTCCTGCCAAAAAGAAGCCAAATGCAGAGATGGCAAGTGATGTGGTAGCAGGGGAGCTTCGGGTGCTGTACTCTGCAGCAGCATGGATCAGGCATCACTACACTTCCATCTCTGTACTCACCACTTCACACGCTGTTGTATAGGTCGTAATGGCCTACAACTTTCAACTGCGTGTATGCTCTGACCTCCTGCCTGAGTGACAAGGGAATTGAAAGGCAGTGCTAAATTTGGCAAGCTGTCTATAGAATGTCCAATAGACATTTTGTTCAGAGTACCATAAATTTTTTTATGGAGGTTGCTGTGGTCAGACAAGTCCACTAACCTGCATTTAACACAAAAAAAGGACTCAATTGATGAAACTGAACATAGCTTGTAGTTTAGGGCCATTGGAGATCCTTATTTACATACAATAGTAATGTCCAACCTAGTCAGGGCAACAGATGTATGACAATTTCCAGGGGGTCTGATCCAAAGATAACTTGGATGGGTTCCTGAACTTGGAAATCCTCCATAAGGAGCTTCCTCAAGGTTGAGCATTACAATAGTTGTAGCTTCCTCAAGGTTGCCCATTGCAGATACTTGACTTGCATGCACTGCGATTGCGATTTGCACTTGCTTGAAATGCCTGCTTTAGTTGGTTGCCAAATTCGAAACAAAATTATCTTTCACCACAAAGCATGTGAGAAGCTCTCTGTTCCTGATCTGGGCACATTTCAAGTATCTTTTCAACATTGTCTCATTCCCCTAATATTAGACATTTGAGATAACAAATAAGCTATACCCAATCTTCTAGGCCTGGTCCTCAATTATCTTCTCTCTTTTTTGTCTGTTATGTTTGTTCTTTCTTCCAAATGAGCGTTGTCTTTAATGAGTGTGTATATTAAATGCACCACCGTCCATTTTTGAAAGCTTTGTGCAGTGCAAATATGAAAAAAAGTTATTCGGGTAAAAGATTTAGCCATAAACAAACTCTCAAGAGTGTTACTTTCAACATTTGTAATTCACCGTCAAAAGGCTTTGGATGTAATTAATGCCAACATCATGTTTGACAAACGTTGATTTGATCGATGACTTTTACCATTGACATCCTTGACAAAAAAATTTAACACAACAAAAAGAACTTCAAAAGTTTATGAATAAATTCTTCAATGGAACTTCAGTTTCAATGAATCGCAACAATTTATGATATTCATCACATTTGGACAACAAACGCAACCTCAACAAAGTAACTTATGCCAAGAATTGTCCAAAAAACTTATTGGACCAACCAAAAGCCAATATGTTTTGCATTCAAACTCGAGGAATACATCCCACAAACACCATCGCATATAAATTGAACAATGACCGTAGTTTTCTTTCCAACAACATTTGTACATCCCAGGGCTGATGAGACATTCCATGAAAAGCATGAAGCAAATAACCAAAGTTGGGGTGGTTCTTAGAATGAGAGACAGATACCCACTGGTTATCAGCCCAGGTATATACTCACTCACCTTCTTGGTTCTCAAGATATTCAAATAACCGGGGTATTGGCACACAAATCATGGTTCTCAAAACATGAAAAAGTCGAAGAACCAGCCGGAGAGAAATACCGGTTCTTTGCCGGTTCTTTCGTGAAAATTGTGTCAATTCTTTCAAGGTTTTTGAAATAACCGGAGCTGACGGTTCTTTGTTTCTGAATGTGTTTCCCCAAACAATCAGAAGCACTGGTTCTCTCTCTCTCATCCCGCAATATTTAAAGAACCGGAACAGAAGGTTCTCCAAAATTCAAAGAACCGTCCAACGCTGCCAATCACCTTTCATCCACAATCCAAAATCCTTTTTTTCTTTTCGTTGTCCTTTTTCATCTCATCTGCAACCCTAAAACTGTAAACCCTAAAAGTTCTGCATTCTCTCGTCGCTCCTGATTCCATCGCCTGTCTTCTTCTTCTTCTTCTTCTTTTTCTTTGTCTTTGCAGTCAGAAAGCAGTCGATCACGACTCGTATCCCTTACGCAGGAGCAAGATTCGAGAACAAAATTCCTCCCTGAGAACATTTTGTCGATATAAAGAAGGAATTAGGGTTTTGGAATGGCGGGAGCGCAGACACGGACAGGCGTAGGCACGTTGATGGGGAGAGCGTGTATTGGGTATTTCCAACGCCGCTGCCTTCTTCCCCATTCTTCACCTCAACCACACAATGCTCTGCCGTCTCTGATGTACTTCAAGAAACATTATGAAAGCATGTGCAATCCATGGTGGCAGCTGGATAGTCCACGTCGTGCTGCCTATGCAGACATGCAGTTTGTCAAAGCTTTTCAGGTACATAGCTTTGATCTTTGTTTGGGTGTTGAATATCCGTTATGGGTAGGCGAGAAAGCGAAGGAGTCTTCTTCACAGTGAATGAGTGCATCATGTGTGCGCCAAGGGGAAAACCCGCTAGAAAAGCCGTGCTCGACGAAGGCCTGGTCGTCTAGAAAGAACCCTTTTGGAGTTCGGTGAGACATTGCCAAATTGTTCAAGGGTTTAGGGTTTAGGGTTTCTGTTGGTGGATAAAGATAAGTTATGAATACCATGCAGGCAATGTGTGTAGTTTGTATTAGGTTAACAGTTGGTGAAGAAGAAAGTTCATGCAGTGGAGACAACACTTCTTCAGCTGATTTCCTATTTCATTCAGAAAATCAGCTGTTTTATTGAGAGGGAAGATGGAAATTATCTTTGTTTCACAAGCCCAGAATTTGCTTTAACTTTGTCACTCCTGGGGTTTGCACATACATTTACAAGAGCTGACAGAGTATGTGTGATGGTTCCAGATGGGTTTAGGGATTAGGGTTTATGGGATTCAATCCTAAATGTGGAGAAATAATAGCTGAGAGTAAAGCATCATCACTTTGAGAATGTTTAACTGTTTTCTGCCAAGGATGCTTGGTTCTGTTTGCCTTTTTACAGGGAGGAAAGCATGAGACCCGCTGCATTGTGACTCGAAGAATGAGTACATCTGGAAGCAGTGGTAGTGCGGAGGCTGCTAAGAGTGGTGAAGAGCTTGCAAAGTCAGCTAGCAATGGCGTGAAAGGACCCACAGAAAAACCAAGGGCTGTCCGCGGTGGTGTACGTCAGTGATATATTATTCCTTGATTTGCTTTCTGTGAGTGTGGATTATGAGTGCAGGTCAATGTTATGATATGATTGCAGAATTTCCTTACCAAAGTGACAGTGCCAGGGTCTGAAACTTAAAAGTCTCCTCTTCAGGCTCCCTAAAAACATTTTTCATTAGAAATGAAAGCAACAGATAAAAACTCAAAGACTGAAAATTGATTTTGTTGTAGCCATTGTATTTCCTGGCTGTCACATACCAACTGCAAATTTAGCAGTCAAACTTGATGCTTATGCTGCTCAAAATACAGAGAAAAATTGCAGATTGGTCTTGGTTCACTTCCCAAGCTTCTATCTCTGTGTTATGGTCACACATACACAAAAAGACTAAGGTTTATTTGGTATGTGCATTGTGCAGCCAGTATCATGGGCCAGTCTGGCACTCTTGGTGGTTACGGGAATTGGGCTGATCTTGTATTGGGATTGGGAGAAAAAAAGGCAGCTTCAAGGTGCCTATATGTGATACTTTATTGTATTTGCTGTCAGCTTTTCATCTGAGGCATTTTGAGTGCCTCTGGTCTGAAGAAGAGAGCTCAAAGGTTAGAAAGTCTAAGAAAACAAACAAGGAGTTTCAAATCAATACAAAATAATACAGCCTTATTTTTTTCCATCCATTTTCTGCATGAGTTTCTGTGCTACATCATAAGCAACTGATTATTGCAGTATTCATCATTTCCTGGATTCAGTTTTCTGTTTACAGTTTATTGAACTTATAAAAGGTTTTTCTTAGGTGCTTAATATTTTGTCTGTCTTATTTGCAGTAATACGTTCAGATGGGGCTGCTGTGGCAAGGACTGGCCCTGGGGTTGGGAAGGCTGCAATTGGGGGTCCATTCAAATTGGTTAATCAGGATGGAAAAGAGGTGACCGATAAGGACTTTGTTGGCAAATGGACTCTTATCTACTTTGGGTTTACATATTGCCCAGATGTCTGCCCTGATGAACTTACAAAACTTGCTGAGGCTGTTGATGAAATAGGTATGTGTCCTCTCACTAGGCCAGTGGGATTGTTCTGCCAACTGTATTGTTACCAGTTACTATAAGCTTCAAGACAGCAGAAACAGAGAAAGGAGTAAATTCTATCTTCATGATGCAGAGAAGAAGGTTGGTGAGCAAATTGTGCCAGTTTTTATCTCTATTGATCCTGAGCGTGATACTGTGGAACAAATTCGAGAATATTTGAAAGGTAACTTTGATTTTTCAACAACCCATTTTGGCCTCTATTCTCTGTGTGTGGACAGCCTTATGATGTAAAATACATAAAAGGGAACTGCACTGTGAGGAGATGCATGAGTTAAAAGGTGGAATGCAGTAGTTTTGTCCAAAAGAGGATAAATTACCATTAGCTGCAGGTTTCATTGGATCCACAGTGAGTGACTCTTGAGAGACTGGATATATCCTCTGGGCCAGCACTCTAGACCCTTTATTGTGTTATCTACACACAAGCAACTGATTCACTTTGGTGAGAGTAGTGGGAAGAAGAGATGTTTCTTTGGGCCATCTCTTTACTGGGAGGCAATGCAACTAAATCTGGTGACTGCTTGTGTTTGGAGGGCACTTCAAATGGGTACTACTGAATTTGTCAGACTTTGCTGGTGGTTTTTTTCGCAGAATTTCACCCCAGATTAGTGGGGCTGACTGGTAGTGTAAAAGACATTCAAGAGGTGGCTCGTGAGTACAGGGTGTACTACATGAAGACTGAAGATGAGGGCAATGATTATCTTGTTGACCATTCTATAATCATGTATGTGTCAAGGTTTACAACCTGTGTTAATATTCCTGACAATTATGCTTTTAGGCAAGGGTTATGAAATTGTGGCACATCTTTTGAGTTCTAACTTATAATGACAGTTAAGCTATGATCAACCACTTTTTTGTTTGCTGTTCTATTCTAAACCCTAAACCCATGAATGTGTTTAGGGTCATTCATGGTTGTTGAGATGTTCTGATTCCCAAAGCAGGCTAATCATTGGCTGCTGAGTTCAGCTGGGTATATTTCTGATTATGTGTTTTTGCCTTGCAAACCTTTGTTAAGCATCTTGTGCTGCTGTTTCTGGCCTGCAGGTACTTAATGGATCCAAACATGGATTTTGTGAAGTTTTTTGGGAAAAATTATGATGCAAAAGCTCTTGCTGAGGGTGTATCTGAGGAGATCCGGAATGCAAATAAACAGAAAGAAGTGAGCTTAAGCCAGCATGCTTAAGGCTTCTTTCCTTGGAAGATCCATACGCGCTACTTCCTTTCAGGGAGTTAGCATCATGCACAAGAAGAGAATGAGGTGCCCAATCACTGGGCCATGTGTACTGCAGATCTTTGCATGGTAAATATAGCTCTGCTGTAGAGTTCTGTTTCCCTGTTATGGGTACCAAAGAATCAGGCAATGCACTATGGACAAATACCTAGGTCAAGTCTTTGTCTGCTTTACACGGTTCAGAGCAAGTGAAATAACTGAAGGTGGAAAGGATTCAGGGTTTAGGCTTTAAGTGAAATACATACTTGACAATAGCCTGAACTCTACTGAATCATTAGGAGTTGTAGATGAAGATTATATTTTGCAGGATGAGATTAAAGAGTTTCTGATGAAGGCAGCCCAATGGAGTCAGTCCAATAAATGTGGAGGAGGCCATTCCCAACTATTTTATGTCTCTCTGCTGTGTGATGTAGAACCCTTGACACATATTTGCAGTTCATGTGAAGAATAAAACTCTATCAAGAGGTGGAGGAGACATGTCTCTCAAGTCTTGTATATGGGCCCTCTGTATGAACCAACAATCATTTATACAGAAGGCCAGCAAAGCCAGATTATCAGTACAAACAGGTTAGTTTGCTCCTTTGCTTGTGGAAATCTGTTTCTAAACATGTAAGCTGAGTTTTCTTCTGAAGGTTTTTTGGCTATTCTGGAAGTCTATCTATCCAGTGTGTGAAGAAAATTGCCATTGGGAAAATCTGGAATTTGAGATTATGCAGAATAATTTGAAACTGTTACTTACCTAAGCTGGGGAAGATGGTTGCAATTTTATGCTTTGCTTCAGCCAGCATTTGAGTGTTCTCCAAATGGCAAAATTTCAGGCTGTTCAAGTCTCCATGCAGCAGATTTGAGATTGAGACTTGAGATTTCCAGTTTGATTTTTGAATGATCACACAACCTTAGTGTCTTGATGTCTTACATGAGCAGTCTGAAGTGTTGAAACCTTTACTCATTTATACCTGTTTGGAATCTGTGGTGTTTCTTGGATCTGTCTGCACATCCCATCCTCCCCTTGACATCATCAATCTTCATGTATTGTAATCTGTCAGTGCATGGTGAAGGGTGCTATCTCATGATCACAATCCTGGGTCATTTTCCTTCATTCACAAATTGGGTACCTTCTAATCCCTGTCAACTGCATGTTTCCTAGGTGACTTGAAGCCACTTTGGATTACCCTTTCACAGCCAGTTAACTCTCTGGCTATGTGTGTATGTTTCCTTAGCCCTAAAAGCTACATGTGTAAGCTGAAGGCCAAAGAATGTATGTGGATTAACTTACCAGCAAATAATGATGCATTAGACATTCCCGGAGTTTTTCTTATTAGTTTCATGTAGCGCTGGTTGGTGCTCATTGGTGTCTTCATGTCATGAGGCCGCCCACTTACCAACCTTTTTTCACATTGCCACAAAAGAGAATGTAAAACCAAAGAAATTAATTGCTAGTTTTACAAATGGTGAACGTTTGTTGTGCTTTTGGTGGGTGACATCCACCTTTAGAACAACCACCATTGATGCAAATTTAAATGCAAGTAGTAATCACCATATTTCCAATTGTGCTGATGTGGCTGGGTTATGATCTTCACACACGAACACTTTTTACAAGCTCAAAAGTCACTAGGAAATGAAGATAAGATGAAACCTGATGTAGCTGGCATTGCGACAATCAAATGTACTGAGGCCCACATTATTTTCAACTATGTGCAGGGCTTGGTTTCGAGGTGCCCACAAATGATATGGACACAACTTTTTCTGCTTGCCAGATAATTCCCCTACTTTGATCATGGTGTTTTCAAAGTAAGCTTTGGACCTGGACAACAACACTGATGGGTGTGTCAGTGGGGACACTCTTTCACTGAGATCTATGAACACAGATGTGCTATGTTGCAATAAAATATTAGAGTTTGAGAACTGGGGAGAGGAAATCAGAGACTTATGTCAAAGGGAACATCCACTCACCCAATGTTTTCTCTTGTCTTCTGCAAAAGCTGAAATTTGCTATAAGAGAGTGTGGATTTCCTCACACAAAAACCCGCAGCTCATGACTTGTGCGTGAGGTAAACTTTGTGGTTTCATCAATATCATGTATAAAAATGTGGTGTTTATTGTGGCACATATTACATTAAAATGGCAAAAAAAATTGACATTAGGTAATGGCACATAGTCAATGATGTTATGGTGAGGAGAAGCCATGTAGCAATTATAGCTGGAGTGGTGTGAGGAGGGAAGTGGCTTACGTGACATCACTGAAGTTGGATTGGCCTGAAGCATTTTTGACCTTGTATCCAGTTAGTACTTGAGGATGTGGTATCTGCATAGAACACAAAAGATTGTAAATCTTGTAGGTATCTTATGTACAAATCTCAAATTGATAAATTTCAAAGTTGCGGTGCCCATGTCCTATGAGACCCATGAAACTTTTTCCACATAGAATTTGGTTGTAGCAGAAGTTAATTAAGCCTTGTGAGTTGCAGCCTGAGTTTCAAATCAACTAAGCGTAAGTATATGTACAAGTACTGCTTCCTTTGAAAGCCAAGAAAACAATATTAAGAGGCAAAGGTATATAAACAATTGTGTACAGCATAGAGGTCACCACTTGTCATTCTGATAACTCCACAGGAGGAGTGACAGAGGTTATGGTATTTGGAGTGCTTGTCTTTGGGGGTGAAGGAAGCAGCAGCAAAATTTGGCACACAGAATCGATGACCTGGGTCCACATACTTGAGAGTTCGAGTAACCGGGTCATGTGTTCTGGGGACTGAATTTGATCTCAATGATTCTGGTGTTGAGCATGCAGGAGCAGGCTTGCTCTTCCTCAACATTATTGCAAATCTTAAAGTCTAGTTGCAGATCAATTGCAGATCAATTGCAGCAGCACTTTGAACACATCAATTGAACAAAGTTCCACATGAAGGGATTGCCTGGAAGAGCAACAGTTAGCATAAAAAATGATGAAACCCATTTAGGACAACCATATAGGCAGCTTTCTTGGCATTCAGAACAATGGAGCGACCCAAAAGCTGGATGCTAACCTAAATCTCTCAACCTGTGCTTCTGAGGAAATTATGTTGTGGGTTTTGGAGCTTAGGGTACCCATGTTGAAGAAATGAATCAAGAGGAAAGATACAAGAATAGTCAAGCTTTTATGTGGAGCTCAAGTATAAAGTCTTTGTTCTTGGAGTATTTGATGTGTGCAGAGAACATGCAATTGGGTTTGGGTGCAATAGAACATGAATGATCCAGTTGCATGTTTGGGGAAATACAATTATGCTCCTCTTGTTGATGATCCAGAGAAAAAGTTGCAGATGAGGAGGGGATGTGTAAGAAGGGTGCAAGTAGCCTTTAATTAACAGTACTCAAGATTGAGGAGAAATCAAGAGGACCAACTAGTACTAACATGGAAACAAGAAGAAGCAAGAGATTGGAGATCTCCTCCTTTATCATCATCTGCACATCAAATAAAAACTCGAATTCTTTTCTGTTGAGAGGGGCTCAAGGAAGTTCTTATTGCAAAAAGACATCTTCAGGAGTATGTATGTTTGGAAGCAACCTGAACAAAACCCACACAAAATCTTGGAAGAAAAGGCTCACTCATTTAGAATTCAAGTGGTTCGATTTTGGGTATGTCAAACTTTAGTTTTACAAGCAACATCTGGCAAGTACCTACCTGCCAATGTTGGTAGAATTTGATCACTGCCTGCTAGTACTGTTCAGGTGCGCCTCTTAATGGACAACAAAAATCATGAAATGGCAATTTGCTGCAAGAGATTCAACACTTCACTTATCTGTAAGCCTCTTTTGGGCCAAAATGAAGAGATGGCAATTTTCTGTGAAGGAGATTGAACACTTAAATCTTTCAAACATCACAAGTGTACATGAAAGTGGGGGAGAAGTGGAGTAGCTAGGAGTGGAGTCACATGGAGTGATAATCAAGTGATGAAGAAAAATCCAAAGTCCTGTGAAACAGGCAGTTACATTGGGCAGTTAATTTCTTTTGGTACCTGCCTTCAGTACCAGCTGAAGCTTTCATAAAAATCATTTAAGCCCCTTTAAAACCTTCAACATTCTGAGTGTCTTTTCATCTTCAACTCACCAACAACATTCTTCTTCAACCCACCAACAACCTTCTTCTTCAACTCACCATCAACACCACTTGAAATGGGTGGTCTTCTCCATATAATCTCTTTCGGAACTCATTTTCTGATCAAGCAAGCCTTGGCTTCTTCTTGTTGCATTTTGCATGCTGATGATTCACCTACCTATCCCATCCCCAAACCTGAAGAACACACAGAATAAAACCCACCCCACATTAGAGGCAAGGAGTATTACAAGGGAAGATTTGTCACCCGGTCCATATCGTTGTAATAGTATTATTTGCAACTTGCGTAGTGGTGATTTCAAAGCCAAACCCCAAAATGACCAACAAGATTCACCCAAGGCAAATGTTCCAAAGTGTTTTTGTAATCGTATTTATGGATGCATCAATAGGTAGTACAATTGAACCCTTAAGAAATTTAGGTCATAGAGAGAGTTGTTGCAAGAAAGACCTAGTTCGTGGCACAACTTTGCAATATACAACATATAAGTACTAGCTCACTAAGACAACTCTTGAACAAAACAATTCAAGGCACCAATTCAAACAATCTCATTGACCACAACTTTTTTCTTCACACCTAGGCACAAGCCTATGATGCTATTACAACCTATAGGTATTAGTTCACTAAGGCAACTTTCAAACAAAACAATTCAAGGCACCCAATTCAAACAATCTCATTGGTCACAATTTTTTTTTCTTCACACCTAGTCAGCACAAGCCTATGATGCGCTATTACAACAATTATAGATCCAAGATATTTTGAATTGGAAGTACTCCTGAGCAAATAACCTCAAACCTCATCATTAAACAAAGAACACCCAAGTACAATTAAACAAAATCTCAGGCATTCCCTTCCTTATTTTACTGGGCTTTGAGCTTCTTTTGACATTGGTTGGTTCAACCAACTCCTGCAACTTGGGAGATCGCAACCATGCTTTCAAAACAAAAGATGGAAACTGATGTAGAAAATCCTTTAAAGAATCAAATCACACTTACTCAACATGTATGTTTTTGGAGAGTAGCTCAAGGTTCTCCGTTTCACTAAGATAAATTAACCTTTAAGAAAAGGGGGGCGGGAAGGGAGGAGGGGAGGAGAGAAAGTTAATAGTCTTCAAAGTGGAATTCCTCAAACCTAAATAGTTCAAGTTTCTTCTTCAGGTCATACATAAAAGTTTCAACCCCGTATGCTTTAAAAATTAAGCTATTTTTTACACGACAACACATCGTCCAAAACATATGCCTGCATACTCGGTCATATGTTGTAGAACGTGTGCATGCCCCCACAAATGCACATGGCTTGTTGAACAGCAATACATATTCTATATGGATACTCTGTTATGCCTTCTGAGAGCAAAAAGACAGGTCCTTTTTAAATGCATTATATTTTCCATGTATGCACGATCATTATGAATTTTGATTCTTTGAATGTTCCAATCGAATGAATGGTGGTTTGGGGCCCGGTTGCATCATACTTGCATAAATAGTAATGCATTGGCGCATAAAAGGGTATGACCCACTTCCTTTGTTTCTTTCAACAACAAGTTTTTTTTTTACAAAAATTTTTAAAATTAAAAAAATGGGTTGAGCCCATTTTTGGTGGAGTGGAAACTTATTGACACCAAATTTAAATAATTGATGGAATATTGGGTGTACTAAATGCTTGCTAATTTTTTTAGTTTTTATTACAATTAAAAGTATTGTTCATTGAAAATGATTTCCTCTGCAACCTGAATTTGAAATAATGAACTAAGAAATAATTTCCTACACACTTTTGATTGTACACAACCATAAGCCTTAAAAATCAGAAGCCACAACATTTCATGATATGGTGAATCTGAAAGAAAATCTGCATTAGTTGACACATACAAGTGCTTGAATCCATTTTGCAAAAGGCCAATTACATAGACTCATATGTAGCCTCAATTCGAGTCATTATGGTGAGTACCTACTTGTAAGGGCTTTTATGCAGAACTCACAATCACCATCACCACCAACTGAAATCTCTTTGTCTCCAAACTGCTCAATCATGTAAAGGGGACGGTGGGGGGGGGGAGGGGGAGGGGGAGTACTTGCCTTCCAAACTTTGCTGCAACACAAAATTATACTGGCAACACACTCTTGTACTAAACTAATGGATTAAGTATTAAGTACTAAATACTTCCTCAACATTCCACTGTCAGGCTCTCTTGCACTTCCGAAACCCAATGGTGCACAACCAACCAGTTTCCTTCAAACTATAAGAACATGGGTACAAATCAGTGGTGCATCATAATAAGTTCTGAGAAAAAAATGGCAACCAGTCTCTCTCTCTCTCTCTCTCTCTCAACTCACCCACGTTTGTTCCTTTTTCTTTGTTACAATGTACCACTACTTGTACATTGGGTGGGCCCTTTTGTGAACAATAATATGAAGAGTTTGTGCAGGCAGCTAATCTGGGTTGATTCCCTTGCATCAAGAATTGAGAGATGGAGAGAGAGAGAGAGAGAGAAAGAAAGAATATAAATATATATACTTACTATGTGTAGTCACTTCAATATAATGCGGTTTTTCTAACACAAAAAGCTGCAGCTCACGACACGTGTGAGATAAAACTTTGCGGTTTCATTCATCACAATGTACACTACAGCGTGTTCATTGTGTGGCATATGTTACATTAAAATGTCATTTTAATGTAATATGTGTTGCAATAAACATCACATAATTGTACATTATAATCGATGAGATAAACTTTGTGATTTAATCCATCACAATGTACAATACAGCGTGTTTTTTGTGTTGGGACATTCGAATGTAAATATGTGTCACAATAAACATCACATATTTGTACATTGTAATAGATGAGATAAACTTTGTGATTTCATCTTGTACAATACCCATGGTGTTCATTTGTGGCATATGTTACATTAAAGTGTCATTTTAAATGCAATATGTGCCACAATCAACAATCACATATTATTGTACATTGTAATAGATGAAACCACAAAAGCTTTACCTCACACACATCATGCATCATACATAAGCCATGCAGGACCTTTTGCTTTGAGGCACTTCTTTTTTTCTTTTTTTTAAAAAAATTTTGTTTACGTGAATTGAATTTTGGTTGGATTTCCATCTAAAATTTTCTGTTTGTGATTGATTTCTTCACCAGAGTATAATTTTAAATCTTTTTTTTTCCCCCCCTCCCCACCATGAATAGTTGAATTATGGGTAGTATTATTCTGACACTTCTCTCAGCTCGTCTGTGTGAATTTGAAACTGTGCAACTTTGTGAAGACTTGCCAGATTTGAGTTCGAACTCTGTACATTTTGTCCAGTCTTACATGCAGCTGCAAAGATTCAATTTTTTAGAACACAATCTCGCTCGTCCTCTGTTGACCTTGCATGATCTCTCCACAGACCTGCATAACCTGGTCATTTTTTGCTTATGAGTGTCAGTTAGTTGTAAGAGAGAGAAAGAGAAAGGCTGACTCCCTTCCCCACCATTTTGCTGTTACTCTTGATGGCACTTGCCACTACTACCGATCCGAGATCTGTAGAGTACTCATATACAAAACAAGGCTTGTCTGAACAACAAATTTTGTTTTGAACAAAATGATTTTTTTTGTACAATCTTACAAAGTCAATTTAATTACTTGGGTCCTTTCTTTTTAGGTATTATTTAAAACACATGACACCTATTATAGCAAATTATGCCTGATTTTTTTTTTTTTTAAATTTGGCCTTGCCTACTACCAAGGCAATGATATTGTGTTTAGATTCATTATAGAGTATAGTAGCTTAAGGGATTTTTATAGGCCCCTAGGTAGTAGTAATAATAATAGGTCTATTTTTTTTAATATGAGGATTTTTGAAAGATGATATATATTTTGGCTTTGTGTTGAAACTTGAGATTAGTTATAATAGAGTTATAATAATAATATCTTGAAGGATTTTGGTTTCTTTTAGAGGATTTTTTTTTGAAGAAGAAGATTATATTTTTGCTATGGTGAAATATTTGAGTTTCCATAATTCTTCTTTTGCCTTAAGATACTTTTTTTATGTAAATGGCAAGGCCACCCTGTGACACACCCCTTGTTTTGGTAGCAATTACCTATTTACCTTAACCAAGTTACAAAGGATACTAGGTACTCTTTTTTTTTCCCCCATTTTTTTTTTTTAAAAAATTTTTTTCATCATGGGTGGGGAACACAAATGGAGAAAATCCATTGCAAAGAGAAAACCCATACTATTAGGTACTTAAATTTTGTTGCGGTTTGGTTATTAGTAAATAGGATTTTAGTTGCAATTTTATAGGCAGTTTCTAGTAGCAAATAATAACCTTTTGACTCATGGACATCATCATTTGCACTAACAAATTCATCTGCGGATGATTCTTAATTTACATTCGGAGCCAACAATCTCAACAAGAATCAAAAACTCCAATATATTAACATTCCAAAAAATTCTTCACATTCAAGTATATAAAGATTAAGTTTTCTAGTAGACGGGTGGAGTTTGGGTACTACTCTCTATTATATGCCCCTTTTTGGGGTAAATAGTGGTTATGTATTTTGATGTAAAAATATGGACTTTTTTTCATTTTTAATACATATCCATCTTTTGGTAAAAGGTATTATTATGACATATATCTAAGGTTATGAATAAGATATGATTTTTCAATACCTTTGAATATATGCTTCATTAGTGTATATTGATTTTTTTAAAACAATTGTGATACATTCACACTTGATGTTAAGTCGGTGTTAAATGATAATCTAGGTGGCATCCTAGGTGGCACCCAATGTTAAATGGGCGATAGCTTAATGTTAAGTGAATGTTAAATGGGCGATAGCTTAATGTTAAGTGAATGTTAACTTAACATAAAATGTTCATGGTAAGTAAGTGCAAGTCCTAAATGACTAGCTTGGTGTTAGGGGTACTCAACACTAGAGTCCCTAATACCAAGTGTGAATGCACCTTAAGCTAGAATAAATAATAGACCCTTATTTGAACCTCGGAAAAGGCATACCAGCACAACATTGGAGCTAACTAATCCAAGTACATGTATCTAATTATGCAATAGTTAGTTACCAAGTAGATTACCAACTTCCCTAATACACACTTACTTGCTAATAAAACCCTAATAATTACATAAGCAGGTTACCGGGTTACCTAAGTAGGGTGAAGTGCAAGTTGGAGGGTTTACAGGATAGGTTACCAAGGTGGGTAATTCAGTTGTAATTCATCCAAAAATATGTCATAAGGGGGGGGCGTTTCCGATGGATTTTGCACTAGTGGTGAGACTTTTTTCCCGTAATTGGCCTGATTGAGCCGTGTTAGAGGACAACAAAATTTTGTCCCAAAAAAAAATCACTGGTTCTAGCATATGGCAGGCCCGTGCCTATAATCCTAGGTCTTCGTAGACTGGTTAGTGGGCCAATGGGTCATGTAATTACATATAGTAAAGGACATCGGGATGAGAAATGAAGCCTCCCCTGAATCCGTGCGTCCCGTCATCCGTCCCATCATCCTCCCTCTGTCCATTCGTCCGGTCGTCCATGCGGATGGACACCCTGCAAGCTCTGAGGTTGCCGGCTGCACACCATCCCTCTGCGGAGTCTGACACTGCAGCTTTCTGCCCACCAAGAATGGGAAGGAAATAAACCAGGAATGAAATAATAATAATTTAAGATGATGATGTTGTTGTTGCAGAAATGTTGCAAGTTAGCCAATAGCAC